>Ga0209023_10003452_pt1 | contig 18859 bp, 17 predicted proteins | sample LakOneMetagenome_FD_187468 | JGI IMG/M metagenome (GOLD analysis project Ga0209023, IMG submission 187468) | Freshwater and sediment microbial communities from Lake Erie, Canada (SPAdes) (version 2) | ecosystem: Environmental > Aquatic > Freshwater > Lentic | place: Lake Erie, Canada...
TGAGCGAGCGTTTCCTTCCCGGTGTCCCGCAGTTTTTGGTCCACCAAGCATTAGATAGGGCTGGCGGTAACGAAATAGCCTCGGGCAAATTTGATAGCCCCGAAAGTAGCGCCGCTTTGGCGGTCAATGGGTTCGGCTGGTTCATTGAAAGACCGGCCTTACTCCCGCCTTTCCCTGGACTTGACGATCTCAAATGGCCGCCAGTTTCCGTCGAGATCGAACGACAGATGCGCTTCCCTTGGAATGGCGGTCGTCATCCCTGGCTTGATGCTGCCGTTGTCACCGACAGTTGTCTCATCGGAGTCGAATCCAAACGCTTCGAACCATTTCGCGACACCAAGCATGCCATCCTCTCCAATGCGTACGATCGCGATGTGTGGGGAGCAGAAATGGACCCGTGGTGCGCTATGCGTGATGGCTTGAGATTGGCGCCTTCTTCTTTCCGCTATCTCGATGCTGCCCAGCTCGTGAAGCATGCATTCGGGTTGGTAACTGAAGCCCAGCGGATCAGCCGCGCGCCGGTCTTGGTCTATCTTTTTGCCGAACCTTCTCGGGTGTCAGCCTCAGCGCGTTCCGAGCACCGCGCGGAAATCGAGGCCTTCTCTGTCGCGGTAAGCGGTGCCCGTGTCAGATTTGCTGCGGCAAGCTGGTCAGAATGGCTGATGCGGTTCTCATCGCCTGCCACATCTCCTGAGGTTGCCGCGCATGCGGAGGCATTGCGAAGGAAGTTCGAGCCATAGGTAGGCGCACAGATTATTCCGGCTTGGTTTGGGGTTTGGCTCGAGGTCAACTCGTTCCCAGGTGTTGTTTGATGCGCAGGGCGCTCTGATGTGGCCAATTTTGTCGTAGGTGGAAATTAGTCAGGCACAATGAGTCGAAACCTTCGGACCAGCTTAACCGACCCTATCCAGATCCCGACGCTGTCAGCAGCGGCGGGGCGAATTGGAGTATCGTTCTGTCCGGGTAAACGGGGGCCGGCATTTACCGGCTTCGATTGGAAGCGCGATCTCGCTGTCGACTTGGACGCGGTGCGCGACTGGGGAGCCGCCGCAGTCGTCTCTCTAATCGAGGATCATGAGATCGAATTTCTTGGCGTTTCCAATTTGGAAGCGGAAGTGACCGCTCGCGGCATGGAGTGGCTTCATCTGCCAATCGTTGATGTTACCGCACCCGGTGATGAATTCGAGCAACGGTGGCGATCCGCTGGACCTCGCGTGCGCGGCATGCTCGCAGAAGGACGAAGCGTTTTCATCCATTGCAGGGGCGGACTCGGCAGGGCGGGAACGGTAGCAGCGAGGCTGCTTATCGAGCTAGGCGAAGCTGACGCCGCTAGCGCGATTGCACGAGTACGAGAGGTTCGGCCTGGAGCCATCGAAACCAGGGCGCAGGAGAACCATCTGCACGAGCTTTGGCGCGTGTACGATCGTGCATGTGGATGTCTGATCGGTTTGGCCGTCGGAGACGCTTTGGGGACGACGCTCGAGTTCAAGCCTCGTGATAGCTATGACCACATTACCGATATGGTCGGGGGAGGGCCGTTCGGTCTGGACGCGGGCACCTGGACTGATGATACCGCGATGGCTCTTGCTCTCGGGGACGCTCTTCTGGCTAGTGCGGCCAAGGGCTCAATCTTTGAACCCCAAGAAGCACAACGCCGATTTGTCGAATGGTGGAAGAATGGGGCTTACAGCCCAACAGGCCACTGTTTCGATATCGGGATCACCACTCGCCAAGCACTTTCGCGTTTTGAACAGAGCGGGGATCCCATTTCAGGTTCGGACGATCCCTATTCAGCAGGAAATGGATCTCTGATGAGGCTGGCACCAGTCGCGATCTGGGGCATCCGGGCTGATCCTGCGGTGATGACACGAGTGGCCCGTCGGCAGAGTATGACCACCCACGCGGCCGATGCATGCCTGGAAGCGTGCGAAGCTTATGCGCTGATGCTGCGAGCGGCGATTCTCGGTGCCGATTTCGACAGTGCACTGGGAGATGCTCGCGGATCCTACGGTCCACACATCGGGCCGATTGTCGCCGGCAGCTGGCGCGGGAAGGCCCGAGATCAAATTTCGAGTAGCGGCTTCGTGGCTCACAGCCTCGAAGCGGCAATCTGGTGTGTGGCGAATACCGATAACTTCGATGATGCGGTGTTGCTGGCAGCCAACCTTGGTGACGATGCAGACACCACTGCGGCAATCGCTGGGCAGTTGGCTGGTGCCATCTACGGAGCCTCGTCTATTCGTCAGTCATGGCAGGAGAAGTTAGCTTGGCGCGACGAAATTGAGGCGCTCGCCCGAAAGTTAGCTTTCCCCGCAACTCCGCTCCCAAGTTAGTGTCGAACGATCGCTTTGCAGCGCGGCCCAAATTCCCGAGTTAGAGCACGAGCATTCAATGGCTACCTGTAGGCATCAGGTCGCGATCGGGTTCGTAATGCGTCAATTTTGACACCGTAACGCTGTTTCAGGGGATAATGCTGCAAGTTTGCGACATTATGAGCTGTTGTCTGAAGTGAACGCTGCGATTGACGGCAGGCTTGGCCCAATTACCTACAACGAGATCTGCGTCCCAGAAATCAGAACGGGGTCCAAGCCTGCCTCCTCCTGCTGGAGGAACAGCGAAGGTTCGCCGTCTGCGCGAAACGGCGAACCTGATTTCCACATTCCGAGCATGATCACCGCAAGCTTCCTGGCCACGGCAACGCGCGCCTTCAGGAAGCCAACCCGCTGAGCCAGCTCGAGACCCCAAGTACGAAGTCGGCTTTCGATCTCAATCCTGCAAAGTAGCACTGTGGCTGCGGTAACCAGGTGCATCCGTGTCAGCTTGTTGCCATGGCGACTGATACGACCCCGGCGTGAAGTGGCGCCTGACTGATATAGGGTCGGGGTCAGGCCCAAGTATGCCCCAACGTCACGGCTCCGCTCAAATCGATGCGGATCGCCGATGGCGCTGTAGAACGAAAGCGCGATCACAGGTCCGACGCCGGGGATCGTCTGGAAATTACGACATGTAGGATTGTTCGATGCGATGTCGCGCATCTGCCGGTCAAGTACGGAAATCTGCTCTCTTAGAGCCTCGGAAATCTCGACGAGCGGTTGCAGATTGACCCCGATTTCAAGCCCGTGCTGTCGCATTTTCCGCACCTGGTCATCCACCTCAGCGGCTAGCGCACCCCTTCCGTTCAGGAGTTTCACGTTCCCGCCGTATAACCTGAAAATCGATTGGATAAGTGCATCTGTCCTAGCCCGGTTCTTCAGCATCGTTCTGCGAACATTGATCAGGGTTCGGACATTCTGATGTTCCATTGGCTTCACGAAAACCTGTGACCCCATCGATCGAGCGAGCCGCCCGAGCTCTGCGAGCCCTCGAGCATCGTGGACATCTGTCTTCTGTCGCCTGATTGCCAGGAACTTGCTCGATTTGCGTACATCGACCACCTGAACAGGAAATCCGTATGAACGCAGTTCTCGAACCATCTGGGTGCCATTGCCGGCCTCGATCGTGAGGCACTGCGCTGCTTCTACGCCAAACCTCCGCAGAATATCTCTGATGGGCCCGGATTTCGTTTCGCATATCGCTTCGAAGAGGATCCTGCCCTCTGCGTCGATGAGGCAAACGGCTGTTTCTAGATGCCCCGCATCGAGCCCTACCCAGTAGTGCTGATAAGCCAACCAGCGCCTCCTTCGAAACCTATCCAGAAAGCCCAACTTAGGTTGGCCCGCGCAACTCGCCGAGTAGGAATTGTCCGCTCGGGCGTGATAGTGGAATAGGATATGCTAGGAGTGGATAGGATGACCCCAAGGCAAGCGCTTGATGATTTGATCCGCGAGCGGGAAGAGACGTACGCTGCGGTTTCGCGTCTACTTGGCCGAAACTCCGCCTATATCCAGCAATACATCAAGCGCGGCACGCCCGCGCGTCTCGATCAAAGCGACATCGCTCAGCTGGCTCTGCATTTCGACGTTCCTGCCAAACTGCTCGGCGGAAAAGAGAGTTCTTCAACTCCGCGACGTTCGGTCATCACTGTGCCGGTAATTGAGGCCAAGGGCTTGGAAATCGCACAGGAACGATCTCGGATCGTCGATGAAGCCTGGCTAAGACGCCTATGCAACAGTCCTGCAGGTTTGGCGATCTTACCCATTGCTGGTGAGGCTATGCAGCCGACCCTGCAGAATGGCGACGAAGTCATAATCCAAAGGCTGCGCTCTCACGATGCCCTTCAAGACGGGCTCTACGCTGTCCGGGGATCGTCAGAGACGTTCGTCAGGCGGATCGCTCTGGATCCGACCAAAAATCGCATTTCTGTCCTGACCGACCATCCCGCTTATCCAAGCTGGAACGGTGTTCAGCGAAAGGCGATCAATGTCGTCGGCAGAGTGATCTGGATTGGTTCTCAGGTGTGGTGAGTGGGAGCTATGCTGCCTGCGACATACGCCAACTTGCGCAGTGAATGCCCACTGCTCGGGATAAGTCCAACGGTTTGCCGCGATCGAATTTCCGCTCATCGCAAAGGTCCCAAGATGGGGGTATTGCAGGGGGTATTTTTGGCGAAGCTAATAGAGAACTGCCAATTTAACAGCTGCTTAAGTGAGGTTGGTGGATCCCTCCTCCGCTACCATTCAAGTCATTTATCTCTTTGTTTTAAAAGAATAATGTGACTTTTCCGGAAAACCGAAACCACATTTGATCCCACAATTTATCTGGGCTTGAGTGGGCTGCTATGCCCCGTGCTGGGATGGTTTTGCGAGCCCTTCCGGCGTTCTCGCTCAGCTTCGCTATCGGCTCCCCGCACGAATCCTGACGGTGCATCGAACCGGTTGCTGCGAGGTTGCGGCATTCTTCCGGCAAGCGTCAATGGCATCACGGTTGTCGCGCTGGATGTTAGCGGCCTGCGCCAGTGTGCTCCATGCTTCGGCGCTGTCACTCTGCATCAGACGCGCGCCCGCATCCCAGCGTGTGGATTCGCCTAGCATACGCGCCGCCATGCGTTCGGGCCAGTGCCAGCTATCGGGCATGGCGCGGGCGATTGTGCCGGGAAGGAAAGACCATAGCAGGATACCTGCCAGCAATGCGCCGCCTGCCACCTGGTAGAGCTGCTGCCGCTGCTCGGCGGCGGTGCGGGCATGGGCGGTGACGTTGCGCATTGCTTGGACTGCATGGTGTAAATCGTCCCTTGCCTGGCTGATCCTGTCGTGATCGGCACGGCGCGCCGATTCTGCTGCGGCGAAGATCCGATTGCCAATGCTGTCAGGGGTCATCTGCATCGCCGGATGACCAGCCATGCCCTTCAGGCTCTCGCTGATCGCGCCCATTCGCTTGGCCATGTCGGTCAGGGTCGTGCCGTAGTCGGGAATGACAATGTCGGCGCGCTCGGCGGCAAGGTGCTGGACCGCTCGGCGCATGAGGGCCAGCTCACCTTCAAGGCGCGCAAACGCCTCGGCGGCGGGGTCGCCTGTGGCGTCCGGGGCGGGCGGGTCGGGTTCCGGCTCAAGGTCCAGTTTCAGGTCCACGTCATCGGTATCCATCGTGCTTCTCCTACAGGCCTATGCCGATTGACCGGCTCCGCTCCATCGAGATGGAAGCGGCCAGGTCGCGGGCCAGGTCGCGACCGAGTTCTGTCTTGATGCCAAGTTCGCGGGTGCGACCGCGCAGCAGGGACTCGACCTGCGCGTCGCGCTCCAGCCCCTTCGCCATGTCCGTCATGCGGCTGGTGAGCCTCTGCGCGCCCCTGGTGTCGCCATCGCGCTGCATGATCTCTCGCGCCTGCCCCAGCCGCTGCCAGTCGCTGACAAAACGGTCGGCGCGCTGCGCAGGGTCGATGCGGATTTCAGCTTCGAGCTGCATGGCGCGGATCGCGCCCTGGCTGCGACCATCGGCGGCATCACGGGCCAGCGATGGCTGGCGCTGCAAGGCGCTGGCGAGGTCGGCTGTGCCATGCGACCGGATCGCATCGAACGCCTTTCCTGCCTTCTCCAGCGCGTCGCGCTGGTGGGGCAGGACCGGCAATCCCTGTTCGCGCATATGCCCAATGTCGGCGGCGGCACGAGCATAACGTTCGACCGCTCGGCGCTGATCGGAAAGCCCAGCTTGCTCGGTGGGCAGCGCTTCGAGCCGGTTGGCCTGCGGGCGAAATCCGGCGAAGATCGACTTCGCCCGTTCCGGCAACTGCCGTGCGATTTCCACGATGCGCTCGCGGAAGCTGCTGCCCCGCCGTTCGGCAAACTGCTGCTCTGGCTTGTAGTCGCTCGCCATATCCTTGCCGCGCTCGCGGCTCAGCGTGCGGACAAGTTTCGACTGATCGGCGAAGTCGTCGCGGCCATAATGCAAGGCAAGGCCGTCACGGTGGCGGGACATCGCGACATAGGCCCCGTGGCTGTCCATGCCCGGCGTCGCCAGCACATGCGCGCGGTCCACCGTCATGCCCTGCGCCTTGTGGATCGTCGCGGCATAGCCGTGATCGACATGGGCGTAATCCTTGGTGTCGAAAGCCACGTTGCGGCCATCGTCGGTGCGCACGGCCACGCGCAGTGGCGTCACCCGCTCAATGGTGCCCAGAGTGCCATTCTTGACCCCAAGTCCACGCTCGTTGCGCAAGAACATGATGCGGTCGCCGCTGGCGAACTGACGCTCGCCGCGTGTCGCGCGGATGGTCACGTCGTTGCCCAGTTCGCCAGCCTCACGCATCCGCCCGCGCGCCGCGTCATTGAGCTCGAGGACCTCGTCATTGGTATGGGTGAGGATGATCCGCGTATCGCCGGGGCTGGCCTGCCGGTCACGATCCCAACGCTCGATCAGCTCGTCGCGTGCGGACTCGCGTGTCGCGGTGTCATGGACCATGCCCCGTTCGCCATAGGCCTGAATGGCAAGGCCGGTGCGCCCAGTAGCGAGACGCCGCGTTGCGTCCTGCTGCCAGCCGTCATGCTGGCGGCGCACTTCGCTGATCTCGACGCCGCCGTGGCGTTCATGGATCGCACGGAAGGCGGCTCCGGCTTCGATAGCCTGGAGCTGCTGCGGGTCGCCGACGAGGACAACTTTCGCGCCTGCATCTGTGGCATGGGACAGGACACGCTCCATCTGTCGCGTGCCGACCATGCCCGCCTCATCGATTACAAGCACGTCGCGCGAGGTGAGTAATTCGCGGCCCTGGCCCCACTGATGTTCAAGGCTGGCGATGGTGCGTGAGGCAATGCCCGAACCATGCTCAAGACCTTCGGCGGCAATGCCGGACAGCGCCGCACCGCGAACGGTATACCCCGCGCTTTCCCATGCCTCGCGCGCTACGCCCAGCATCGCGCTCTTGCCGGTCCCGGCATAGCCGACGACAACGCTGAGACCGCGCCCATCGGTCACATGTTCGAACGCTGCGCGTTGCTCGCCGGACAGGATCAGGCCGCGTGTCTCGGCGCGCGCCAGCGTTCCTTCCCGGCCACGATCTTCGACCTGATGCCGCTCGCGTTCTACCAGCAATTCCGATGCGCGCCCGAGCCGTTGTTCGGTTTCGATCATCTGCCGGGATGTGAACCGCTCTTCGCCGCGTCCGTCCTTGCCCAGCGCGATCAAATCGGACGATCCGCGCACCGCACTCATCGCAGAATCGAACTGCTCCTTCCCGTCGCTATGCCGATGCACGAACATCGCAAGGTCGCGGTTGGTGAACGTGGCTTGCTGGTGGGTGATCGCGTCGAGCGCGACAGCGGGATTGGTAATGATCCGCTCGCCGTTGCGTTGGGCGACGGCGCGGTGTTCCTCGATCCGCTCGCCCTCCAGCCCGCGCTCGCCCATGCGCGATGCCGCTGGGCCGATCTTGTCCTGCGGCTCCAGCGCGATGCCCTGCGCCTCCAGGCTGCGATGATCGATCCGCGCATCGATATCGAGTTCGGCAAGGCGCTGATTGACATGATCGGCCCAGCGCTCGCGCCACTGTTCGACCAGTTCGGCCTTGTTCCAGTCGCGCACCTTCGCGCCGAACCCGTCTTTGCCGACCTCGCGCATGGTGAGCATGACATGGGCGTGGGGCTTGGGCTGACCGTCCGCGCCAATGTCCCAATGGACATTGAGGTCCGCGACCATGCCCTTTTCGACGAATTCGGCCTCGGCGAATTCCCGTGCCAGTTCGATGCCCTGTTCCCTGGTCAGCTCGCGCGGAATGGCGAATTCGACCTCGCGGGACAGCTGCGCGTCCTTGCGCTTCTCGGCGGCCTCGACCGCGTTCCAGAGCTTTTCCCTGTCGGCGAATTCCTCGGGTGCGCCTTCCGGCAGCATCACTTCGGAATGGACGACCCCGTCCTTGTTGGTGAAGTCATGGTCGCGGGCGAGCCGGTCATCGTGCAGCCGTTCGGCTCCGCGATAGGCGGCTGCCGCTACGGCGCTGCGCCCGCTCGACCGGCTGATGACTTTAACGGAGAGGTGGAAGATCGCCATGATGGCAATCCATCTACGCCACCAAGCGCACGTCAGCACGACGTATAAGCGCGCCCTCCCATGATAAAATCCTGCTCGGGACTATCCAGTATCAGGCCGTCTCGACGACTCTACAGCATTGGGAGAGCAACGATATTATCATCAGCGCATCACCTCTCAATGGAGAACTTCGATGCGCAAACCCCGTGACTTCGATTCGGAACTGAAGGCGCTCGCCGACAAGGCAAAGCAGCTGAAGGAACGCCGCGTGCAGCAGCTAGGCGAACTGGTGATTGCCACCGGGGCCGATGCGACCGATGCGGAAACGCTGGCCGGTGCACTGCTCGTCATCGCCGAAACCAGCGAAGCTCAACGCAAGGAGGCGTGGCGCAAGCGCGGCACGGCCTTCTTTCAGAGCAAGGCGCGCAAGCGCGGCGAGGGACCTCAAGGCCAGCCGGATGGCGCTCTCCCGCTTGACGGCGGCGCGGCATCGGCTTGAGGCAGCAAAGGCACGCACAGACATGCGCGAATGGCAGGTCAAACGACGCGAACGCACGCGGCAACTGATTGAACTCGGCGGTCTGGTCGTGAAGGCCGGGCTTGTCGAACTCGCCGACGATGATCGCGCCACGCTCTACGGCGCGTTCCTCACCGTTGCGGCCAAGCTGCGCGGCGAGGAACGGGAGCAGGCGCTGGTACTTTGGAGGCGCAAGGGCAAGCGAGCGTTTGACGTGGAAAAAGTATAGTGCAATGAACTTCCATACTTCTCAATGTGATGCGGCATTGTCTGCCAAAACAAGCATTCAGGTACGGTATGACGAACCCTGAAACTAGCAGTCCGTTCAGCAGTGTGCGAACACCCAAGTTTAACGGCTCAACCCTTCACGTCACTCCGCCTGCGCGCCCACCACCAATGTCCCCCCAGTCCGATAAAAAGGCTTCCCAATATGGCAATCGCGAAAGCGTCAATCCGCCCGAGAGCCGACGCTGGCTCCGTCATGACATCCGATACGCCGCCACCCGATACGCTGTAGGTTCCGCCATTGCCGTAATCCGGAATCCATCGTGGTGGTTCGGCGCTAACGCCAGCCTGATAATCGAGCCAGGCGCGAGTCCACAGGACACTGTTTTCGAAGGGATCGTTGCTGAACTTCTCAGGTGCATGATGCGTAACCACCATCGGGTAGTAGGTTTTCCGGCAATCCATGGCCGCGCGTCGCTGGCCATCGGGTCCGATCGGGCACCAGGCATAAGCCCCCGGTGATGCCGTCCACGAAACGCCCTGCTGAAAGCAGGACAGCGCGCGAAAGCGCGGGGCGATCATCGTTTTGCCGGTGCCGTCCTGCAAGCCCCAGAGGTCGCCTTTTCGGAAGAAGCGCAGACCACCCTCGCAGGTCAGAGCCTGACCCGGCGTCGGTCGGGCAATCGCCGGTTTGGCAACGCGATTTCCCGATGCATCGATCCAATAGGTCGCAGGCCCTTCACCGACCGCGTAGGTGCCGCCGCGATCAGGACGAAGCTTGGCAAGGTGCGGTTCGACCGTGAATACTCCCGTGCGGTCGATGATGCCCCACTTTCCATCGACTTGAACGGGAACGTGCGATCCGGTGAAGGAATAGGTGCTGTCAAACCCGTTCCGACCGCCCAGCACCGTCCCGTTCTCCAGAACAAAGAACCATTTGTTCCCCCGCTTCGCCGAGAACGGACCGGGGCAATCGCGCTTCTGGAAATAACTCGAATCAAATCGACCGACCGGCTTGCGATCTTGCGGTCGCAGAAATTCGACTTCCTCTCCGCGCCGGATGATTGTCAGGCCCCCATCGCATTCCAAAAGCGGCTTGCCGTCGAGCTGATCTGCAACCAAACGCCCACTGGGCTCGATGCTGTACCAGCGTTGGTCAAGCCGCACGCGCGGCAGCATGCCGTCTTCGCTAATATCGACCTTGTCGAAGTAACGATCACCCAGCAGCGACCCATCGGCGCGCACGATGCCTTCCCTGCCATTGCTGGGCGTCCCATCCGGTCGATAAGGTTTGCTTTCCAGAGCTGTGCCGTATCCACCGCGCCAGTAGCTGAGGTGCGCAAACTTGAGCGGCACGACCAGCTTTCCATCGCGATCGACTGCGCCCCGGCGCAACGCTTGTTCGCGCTGTTGTGGTGGTAGCGAACGGTCAGGCATCGATTCCACGATTGCATGCGTTTCCATCATGCCCTGGACGTGGTGATAGCGCGGCGTCACCTGCCAGGTGCCATCGGACCGCATCAGGCCCCATTCGTCTTCGCCATCAGCGTTGCGCCTGCTTGCCCAGATCAACCCTCGTTCCGGGACATCGAAAACATCGAAGTTAAGGTCCTGTTCGGTCAGCCAACCTTTGCGGATGTGGTAAAGGCCCGCGCCTGTTCGCCCCAGCAGTGCCAATGGATCACCAAGCCCGTTCAATCGACCTTCGACTTCTGATGAATCCCGGCCCGTGTGTCCTCGCACCGGCTCGGCAATGAACGTGCCATTGCTGAAGGGCACGATCCGGCCAAATTGGGCCGGTACTACCACGCGTCCCGAGCGGTCGATGATACCAGACGCATTGCCAACGCGAACCTCGGCGAAATTGCCGGAGAAAGGCCCTGCCGCTTTAAAGTGCGGGGGGATCACGACCTTGCCGGTCGCATCAATATAGCCCCACTGACCGTCAATACGGACTGCGGCCAGTCCCTGACTGAATGGCTGCGCGACTTCGAAGCGTTCCGGAATGAGGAGGCGACCAGTGTTTTTCTCGCGATAACCGCAAAGCTGAAACGGGCCGCCGCATTGGGGCACGAGTTCAATGGGTGCCTCCCGAGCTGGTGCAGCCGCCAGTGGCATACTTAGCGCAATCAATGCGGCCAACAAGAAGCGCAAAGTAAAACCTCCCAGATGATCGCGTAGGCAGCAATTTACGGAGTTATGCCCACACTACTCTACAAAAACTTAATCTTTCATCGATGCGGCTTCGAATGGTGGTTGAAGGAACAAATTGAACCGGCCCGGGATTGCCGCAAGCCCTAAATCCAGAGAGAAAGTGTCTTCGATGAGTAAGGCGGCGAATAAGTTTTTACCAGCGTTGCGTCAGTGACATCTTAGCTGTGACGAAAGTTGGTCGACGCGTAAACTAAGTTCGCGGAGCGTCAACGTCCACGCCCAAGAGTTGAACTGACTGAGGCGTTGACGCGAATCTTTGTCAATCAGTCGCCTGGCTCAACCGCTGTCTGGAGACCTCGGCCACGTGCTTCGACTGCTGCCTGAGCCAGGAAATTCTCGATGGCGGCAACTGAGTGCTGACGACATAGGTTGAGGGCTTCGACTTCCGTGAGGCAGTCGATCCCGTAGCCGAATTGGCTTTGCCAGAGGTCGTCAAGTGCTTGGCCATGGCGCTGCCATAGCACATTTCGGGTTGCGGGCTGCAATGAAATTATGCGTGCGTCCCGGCTCTCGGTCAGGGTGGTAATCGCGATGACCTCACCGCCCTGTGCCTCGACATAACCGCGCAGGTTGGCAAGCGTACCTCCAAGGCCTACGTGATCGTCCACAAGCACGTAATTTGCGCCCGGTTGCACGTGCCCCTCGAACGTCGCCGGGGTAACCAGCCGCTGGAATGCCGGGGCGCGGGTATGCCCGACCTTGTTCGTTTGGACAATTTCGCCAGCGATCACCGGCAAACCAAGCCTGCTCCCCAAGACCTGGGCCATAGCATCCGGAATTGCGTTGAAACCGGTCAATTCGTCAGCGACCACCGGCAGAAGAAGGGTAGGGCGGCCTGCAAACAGCGCCTTGATGCTAGCCAACCCGTCAGGAGATAGTAGGTCAGCAGCCAACATCAGGCCTGCGTCTGCGTCACCGCTCTTTGCGGCGGCGTATCCAGGGTGGCTGTCACGTGAGCGGACGTCGGTGTGGATGATCACCTCCGGAAAGTTCGCAGGCCACGGCACCCGGGTGGAAAGCTCGTCATTCATCGGCTCAACATGCCGATTGGCTTGCTGAAAAGCCAGAACTGGATCGCGAACCAGCATGAACCGCAAGGCGAAGGGTGATTCGTGCGCAAGCATCGTCAGCTTTGGCGCAAATATCCGCCGTTTGTGCGCAGATTTACCGGTATATTCCGGCGTCTGCCCTGATCACGGCACAAAAACGCCGCCTCAAGACGCACCGTGTTTGCGTCCGCCGTCTTCTCTACTCTTCCGTATCCGTGCCTATCCGTCCGCAAGTTATTCTATTCGTATCTACGCTGACCGGATCAGGGACTACGAATTCTGTTGCGCTGGATACCTCAAAACGAAATTCTTGGACCAGGGGGCACCAGTAACTGCCAATGAATGGAAGCAAGTCCCATGTCCAACTCTGACAAGATAGTCCGCCTCAAGACCGTTCTCGCCCGCACCGGCCTGTCCCGGTCCACCATGTATCGCAAGATCGCAGAGGGTACTTTCCCGTCCCAAGTGAAGATCAGCGTCCACGGCGCGGGCTGGCGGGAATCCGCCGTGAACCGCTGGATCGATGATCCGGTGTCGTATCGGAATGAGGGTGTGGCGCAGTGAGAACGCCGCCTTCGGTCGAGCCGATCTGCGTGAAGGTCAATGACGCTGCGCGCATGATTGGCGTCGGTCGCACCAAGTTATACGAGCTGATCGCGTCGGGCGAGATCGAGGCAATCAAGCTCGGCAAGTCGACCCGCATCATGACTGCCAGTCTGCACGAACTGGTTATGCGGCAGCGCGGGCCGGAATAGGCTCGGGTGCCGCCGTATTCGTGGCCGGGGCGATAGTGCCCAGATAATCCGCCCATTGCTTCATCAGGCTCCGGCGCTTTTCGAAGAAATCGGTTCGACGGTAGGCGGCTTCGACCTTGTTAGGCAGCTTGTGGGCGAGGGCCTTGTCAGCAACCTCCTTGGGGAAGTCGGTGCATTCGGCGGCCCAGTCTGTGAAGGTGGATCGGAAGCCGTGCACGGTAACGCTCGCGATACCATCGTCGCGCAGCAGCTTGGTCATGGTCATGTCGCTGATCGGCTTCTTGCCATCATTGGAAAAGACCAAGCCCGTATTACTGGTTCGCTCATTCCAGCGTTTGCGCAGCAGTGCCACAACCGGTGCCGAAAGCGGCACGACGTGGGTTTCGCCCGCCTTCATCCGTTCGGCAGGAATGGTCCATACCGCATTTTCGAGATCGAACTCGGTCCATACCGCAAGGCGCGTTTCATTGGACCGGACGGCATTGTAGATCGTGAAGCGCAGCGCATCGCGTCCGGTCGTTGGGGACGCGGTGGTAAGCTTCTGCATGAGCGCCGGGACATCGGAATAGGGCATGGCCTCCATATGCCCGCGCTTGTCGTTCTGACGCGGCAGGCCCTTACGCACCGAACGCAACGAAACCTCTTCCGACACCCAGCCTTTCACATGCGCGAAATCGAGCACTACGCCGATGCGCTGGAGCAAGCGCCGCGCCGTTTCCGGTATCTCCAGCCATATCGGGGACAGCGCCTCGACGACGCAAGAGCTGTCCACCTTGTTGACCGGCTTCTTGCCGATGCGCGGAAAGAGGTGGCGCTCAAAACCAGACAGCCACCGCGCATGATGCCCGTCCTTCCATCCGTCACCCAGGGTCTCATGACACGTGCGGGTTGCGGCTTCGAAGGTCGGTATGATCTTCTGCGCCTTGCGTCGCTCGGCGACAGGATCGAAGCCGTCACGAACCCGGCGGCGCAATTCGGCTGCCGCTGTTCTGGCATCGGCCAGCGACACATCATGCGCCGATCCCAGCCCGTAGTCGCGGCGTTGGCCTTTCAACTGCATGCGCAGCACCCAGGTGCGCGCGCCGCTGGGCTTCACGACCAAGCACAGACCCCTCCCATCGACGTGGCGACCGGGCTTCGCGTTCTTCACTTTCAATACTGTCAGCGCCATCAGGTTCGAGTCCCTGTCAGGGATTTATATCGCTAAAATCAGGGGTATTTGGTCCCACAATCGTTCCCACATTTCAGCGGGAATTCAGGCGATTTAGGGCGACCGACCGTGAACACGTTACAAGATAAATCGCTGATTTTACAGAGTAGTTGGAGACGCTCTGAAATTGCCTGAGACGAAAGTTATAGCGCCTCCTCCGCTACCATTTTCCGACATAAGCGATGCACATCTATTCCGAGGCGCGGACACAGTGACCGATAGCGAACCGACACGCGGCGCGCGCGGCTGTTCCGACAGGGAAACGTAGGACGCGCCGGTCCCTCAATCGATTGTACTAATAGTAGATATAGATGGTTTGGTACTGGATAGTGATCGGTTTGAAGAGCTGCTGAGGGAACGGGCGGGTGACCTTTACCTCGGCTTCCGCCTTATTTGCATTGACGCTCATGATCCCGAGGCCCGCTCCCAGCACGTTGTTGAAATATGCCGGATACGGAGCCTTCGCTGGGTTGGTGCGCAGGTCGGGATAAGTCTGCCGCAACCTGCCGTCCTCGATAGTCATAATGTAACTGAAAGGTATGTCCTGGCCATTCCGGCTAAGATGGAGCCGGAACAGAACCTGGTTGGTTTCGGGTTTGAATTTCTCGACTCGGAGTTCGATCACGCCGCCTTCCAGGTCGGGTTGAAGGGTCTTTAGCGAATAGGGCGTCGGCTCAATCGTCCGGGCGCCTTGATCGGCCGGGTCTTTGGCCCCGGCCAGAAAGACTTTGTCGAGTTTATTATCACCGTCGCTATCGACAAAGCAGAACCGCACCTGAGGCTCGTATTTTGAGAACCAATCGCCTACCCACAATTCGCCGAATTTCGAGCGGGTGCGCTGATTTTCGCCGCAGTAGAGCCGTCCGTCGGCCCCGGTCAGCTGCTCAGTCTTCTTGGGAGCCAGGACGGGCTCCAGCGCCGCGCCCGAAACCAGCTCGTCCTTGAATTTGGCAATCGAGACGGAGATCGGTGCATCAATCGTCACAACTTCGGTTTCGAATATCTTGGCGCGCAACACTACATCGCCCTTGTGAACGGTAAATGTCTCGCCAATTGCCGTGTCGGTAGAGACACCGATCAGAGTTTCGGGCAACGGGGCAACCGTGGTACGGGCAGCAGTGAGCAATAATAGCATGGGCAAAGCCACGCCCGTGCGAAAACGCCGCACACTCGTTATTTTCGGCATATTGTTGGGCCCCTAACTGCTAGCTTTTTATACCGCCTTGGCCGACGAGTTACAAGTCGGGGGGGCGAGCTCATCTTCAATTTTACATTGCTTATTCGGTTCCGCGGCAGAACGGATCCTTGTGCAGAGGTCGTCGGCCAATCAGACATTCGCATTGTATTTCTGGGGCGATTGTGTCGGCTTCTTCTATAGCAACCTGCTGCGTACCGGAAGCCAGGTCCAATGTTGAGCGCGCGACTAGCTATTTTGTTAGCGTCGCAAACTGGCCACCATGGTTCCACGACTATTTGGTGGTTGGATCGAGGGCCTGATCTGGCACCGGAGCTGGTGCCTTCGTTGCGGGCGGCGGGCTTGATGGCGCGACAGCTGGTGGTTCTGGCGCAAGGGTGGCCGGGTCACTGTGCTTTCCGCGCAGCGTGTCGATTTCGGCCTGGCGATTCCGCAGATAATCGTCGCGCAGCGCGCGGTAGGGATCGCCGCTTTCGTCGCGCAGCTTGTGTATGCGGTCATCCGCTTCCGCGCGCTCGTCGATAGACCGGAAGACCAGGGTCGTGGCGCCATAGGCAGGCCGGTTGAACGGTTTTCCGATGGACACCGGGAGAACGAGCAGATCCACCCAGCGCCCGACAAGATCGCGCACCGTTGTCGGCCCGATGATGGGCAGGAACAGGAAAGGGCCTGGCTTTACGCCATAATAGCCCAATGTGAAGGCAAAGCCGTTTGGATGACGCGGCAAATTGAAGGGCTTCTTCTTCGCAACATCGATCAGCCCGCCAACGCCGATCGTCGAATTGATCGCAAAGCGGCCAAGCGTCTCGGCTGCCTTGCCCGGCTTGAGCTGGAGCAGATAGTTCAGGAAGACGACCGGTTCCTGAAGATTGTCCAGGAAGTGGCGCAACCCGCCACGAACCGGCTCGGGCACGGTGCGTTTGTAGGCCAGCGAGACCGGGCCCACAAAGGCCTTGTCGACCGTCTGAACCGCCGAAAATGAGATCGTGTTGACGGCCGCAACCGGGTCTCCCGGGTCGGCGCGCGGCCGAGCCGTCACAACGATCGCGCCTTGATCAGCCTCGGCGGCCGCGGGCTCCGGCGCCGACGCTTGGTCCGACGCGGCATTTTCGGCCGGAGGGGCGGGCAATTGCGGTTCAGGGGCGGCGGCCGGGGGTGATGCCAAGGGGGCCTCGACCGTCGCGGCGGGCGCCTCCTGTGGCGCGGCGGCTGCATTGGCTGGTGCTCCAGCCAGGAGCAATGCGGAGGTAAAAGCGGAAATGCTCATTCGAAAACTACTATGACTCGCTGTCGATCCCGGTGGACCGGCGTGCTGTTAGGGGCTGGCCCTTACCAACTGTTTATCGCGAGGCGCAACGAAAACTACAAACGCCCAAAGCCTTTGCACGGCTTGCGGGGCTGCGTGCGCAAACCTATTTCGAGCGAGCCGCGAATCGCCGGCTCCTTGCTGGAAACGCCCATTACATGACTGACACGATCCACACCCGCATGCTCATCCTCGGTTCGGGGCCGGCGGGGCTTTCCGCGGCCATCTATGGCGCCCGTGCCGGGCTGAAGCCGATCGTCGTCCAGGGCATCCAGCCCGGCGGGCAGCTGACGATCACGACCGATGTCGAGAATTATCCCGGATTCCGCGACGTGATCCAAGGGCCTTGGCTGATGGAGGAAATGCAGGCGCAGGCCGAACATGTCGGCACGCAGATGGTCTATGACATCATCGTGGACGTGGATCTGTCTTCGCGCCCCTTTCGCCTGACCGGCGACGGCGGGGCGCTCTATACGTGCGACACGCTTGTTGTCGCGACCGGAGCGCAGGCCAAGTGGCTTGGGCTTGAAAGCGAGAATGCGATGCAGGGCAAGGGTGTTTCCGCCTGTGCGACCTGCGATGGTTTCTTCTATCGCGGCAAGAAGGTTGCCGTGATCGGCGGCGGAAATACGGCGGTCGAAGAAGCGCTGTACATGACCAATCACAGTCATGACGTCACTCTGATCCACCGCCGCGATGAATTGCGCGCCGAAAAGATCCTCCAGGACCGGCTGTTCGCGCACCCCAATATCAAGGTGCTTTGGAACAAGGGCATCGAAGCCTTTGTCGGCGGCGGCGATCCGGAAGGGCTGGTCTCGCTGAGGCTCAAGGACACTGTGACGGGCGAGATTTCCTCGCTCGACGTCGATGGCGCGTTCGTTGCGATCGGGCACAAGCCGGCGACCGAAATCTTCGCTGGGCATCTGCCGATGGATTCAGACGGCTATCTGCTTGTCGAGAAGGGAAGCACGAAAACCAATGTGCCGGGCGTTTTCGCGGCGGGCGATGTGACCGACAAGATCTACCGTCAGGCCGTGACCGCCGCAGGCATGGGGTGCATGGCCGCGCTCGATGCGGAGAAATTCCTCGCTCATGCCGATTTCGCGGCACACAAGGCGTAAGTCGAACTTTACTTGCGGGATTTTCGCTCGGCAAAGGTCACAAGGCTGCCGAAGGTTTCGAGCATTTCCCCATCGACCTCATCGTCATCGATAACAATGCCGAGCCGGTCCTCGATTTCGGTCAGCAGCCCCGCTACGGCCATCGAATCGAGTTCGGGCAGGGCGCCGAAAAGGCCGGTTTCCGCGGTGAAGGTCGATGCCCGTTCGCGGCTGACGCCCAGCACGTCCACCAGAATGGCGCGGATGGTATCTTCGATGGCTGGGGCTTCGCGTGTCATGCGGCGGCGCTTAGCGGGCCGTCCGGTGCCCGGCAAGCCGCGACCTTGCTGCGCCCCACAGGCCCGCGAGCGTAGCCGGATTATAGGCCTCGACACGAAAGCGCGGCGTGCTTTCGTCCGTCCAGTCGGCCTTGTCGCCCCCATCTCCGGTACCGAAATCGACCGTATCGACCTTGTCCTCGTCGATCAGGTGGTGGAGCGTCGCCGCGGTCAGGATGGTTCCTGGCGACCGCCCGGCCAGGTCTTCGCCCCAAGCGACCAGATGGCGCCGTGCCACGCCATTCTCCACCGTCCACAATTGCCCGGCAACCACCGCTTCCTCGACGCGGCAGAGGCTGAGCCGCAGGCACCCGGCCTCGCTTTCGGCTGCTGCCATCTCTTCCAGGAACCCGGACCATTCAGCCTCCGGGATCGAGCCGCCCCGGCAGGCTTCTTCCAAGGCCTGCCAGGCGTCCGCGTCGAGGCGGGTGAAAACCTGTGTGTCGAAACTGGCCTTGGTGAGTTCGTCCCGGAAGCGGCTGCGCAAATGGCCGGGGCGCGCTGCCCAATAGGCCTCGAACGACTGGCCGGCGACGTTTGCCGACCAGCTCGC
>Ga0209023_10003453_pt1 | contig 18859 bp, 20 predicted proteins | sample LakOneMetagenome_FD_187468 | JGI IMG/M metagenome (GOLD analysis project Ga0209023, IMG submission 187468) | Freshwater and sediment microbial communities from Lake Erie, Canada (SPAdes) (version 2) | ecosystem: Environmental > Aquatic > Freshwater > Lentic | place: Lake Erie, Canada...
CTTCCGATCTGGCGAATGCTGGCGCACGTCGCCCAGCGGCAGGCGGGCCATGGCGCGCACCTGCTGGGCGAACTGGCTGGTGACGCAGGCATCGATCGTGTAGTGGCCGCTGTTGTGCGGACGGGGCGCCATTTCGTTGACGATCAGGCTGCCATCGGTGAGGACGAAAAATTCGATGCACAGCACGCCCACGTAGCCGAGTTCCTCGACAATCACGCGGGCCGCCTGCTGGGCCCTGGCCGCGCTCGCGTCCGACACGTTCGGGCCAGGCACGGTGGTGGTAAACAGAATGCCGCCGCGGTGCACGTTTTCGGCGATCGGATAGACCACCGATGCGCCATCGGCCCCGCGCGCGGTCAGGACCGACACTTCGTAGGCCAGAGGCAGCATTTTTTCCAGCAGACACGTCACTCCGCCCATGGCGGCGAAGGCGGCGCGCACCTCGTCGCGCGTGCGCACCACCGACTGGCCCTTGCCGTCGTAGCCCATGCGCACGGTTTTCAAGATGCCCGGCAACAGGAGCGCGTCGATGCCGTCGATGTCGTCCGGCCCGGCGATGGTCTTGTGCGGCGCGGGCGGGACGCCCGAGCGTGCCGCGCAGGCTGCCAGGAAGCGCTTTTCGGCGATCCGGTCCTGGGCGATCGCCACGCAGGCGGCCGCCGGCGCGACGAAAGCGTGGCCGGCCAGCAGTTGCAGACTGTCGGCCGGGACGTTTTCAAATTCGGTCGTCACGGCCACGCAGGCCTGGCCCAGCTGGGCCAGGGCGTGCGCATCGCTGTAGCCGGCCGCGATCAGGCTGTCGGCGGCTTGCCCGGCGGGACTGTCGGGCGCCGCTTCCAGCACGGCGACCTTGTAACCCATGGCCTGGGCGGCGTGCACGAACATGCGGCCAAGCTGGCCGCCGCCCATCACGCCCAGGCGCGCCGGCGGCAGGAAGGGAGCAAGCGCTGTCGTCATACTGGCAGGATCATGGCCTTGGCAGCGGCGGTTTGCTGCAGGCGGAATTGCTGGAGTTTCTCGGCCAGGGGGGCATCGGTGCAGGCGATCATGGCAATGGCGGCCAGGGCCGCATTGGCGGCGCCCGCTTCACCGATGGCGAAGGTGGCCACGGGAATGCCTTTGGGCATTTGCACGATCGAGAGCAGGGAATCCTTGCCCGACAGGTAGCGCGACGGCACCGGCACGCCCAGCACGGGCACGATGGTCTTGGCGGCAATCATGCCGGGCAAGTGGGCGGCGCCGCCGGCGCCGGCGATGATGGCGCGCAAGCCGCGTTCGCGCGCCGTCTCGGCGTAGCTGAACATTTCATCGGGCATGCGGTGGGCCGAGACGACCTGGGCTTCGTAGGGAACGCCGAAATCCTTGAGCATGTTGACGGCGTGCTGCATGACATCCCAGTCCGACGAGGAACCCATGACGATGCCGACCAGGGCCGGGGTGGCTGCGGTTGCGTTCATGCTCACGCCTTCACGGTGGTGCCGGTCAGGCGCTCGAGCGCTTCGACATACTTGGCGCGCGTCTTGGCAATGACCGCGTCGGGCACGGCCGGCGCGGGCGCCGCCTTGTTCCAGTCGGTCAGCGTTTCCAGGTAATCGCGCACGAATTGCTTGTCGTACGACGGCGGCGACATGCCCACCTGGTAGCTCGACATGGGCCAGAAGCGCGACGAATCGGGGGTGAGGATTTCATCGATCAGGTGCACGGTGCCATGGGCGTCCAGGCCGAATTCGAACTTGGTGTCGGCAATGATGATGCCGCGCGTGGCCGCATACTCGGCCGCGGCCGTGTACAGCTGCACGGCATAGTCGCGCACCTGGCGCGCGATGTCGGCGCCGACGATCTGCTCGGCCTGGGCGAACGAAATGTTTTCATCGTGGGCGCCGGCCGGGGCCTTGGTCGATGGCGTGAACAGCACCGTCGGCAGCTTTTGCGCTTCCTGCAGGCCGGCCGGCAAGTCGATGCCGCAGACCTTGCCCGTCTTTTGGTAATCCTTCCAGCCGGAACCGATCAGGTAGCCGCGCACGATCGCTTCGATGCCCAGCGGGGTCATCTTCTTGACCACGATGGCGCGCCCCTCGACCTGGGCGCGCTCATCCGGCGCGACCAGCGAGACGGGGTCGATGCCGGTGTCGTGATTGGGCATGAGGTCCTTGTACTTGGCGAACCAGAAGTTGGACATGGCCGTCAGAATCTTGCCCTTTTCGGGGATAGGCTCGTTGAGGATGACGTCGAAGGCGGACAGGCGGTCGGTCTGGATGACCAGCAGCTTGTCGTCGCCGACGGCATAAATGTCGCGCACTTTTCCGCGATGCAGGAACGGCAGCGACTTCAGGTTTGTTTCTAGAACGCCAGACATGTGAATCCTTGAGGTAATTAGGGCAGCCAGCCCGGTTTGCTTTCGCGGTGCAGGTCGTGCGTGACCTTGCCTTCATAGGGTGTATCGAAGGTGCCCAGCGTGACGGCGTTGCGCTCGCTGTGGCTGGCCGATTGCCAGGTCAGGGTCGAACCGCAGATCTTGCAGAAACACCGCTCGACGCCGGGCGAGGACGCATAGCGCGCGATCGCGTCGGCGCCCTGCACCCAGTGCAGGTCGCGCGAGGCCACGTTGGCATAGGGTCCGGAAGCCGCACCATGTTGCTTTTGGCACATTTTACACCAGCAGTTGCTGGTGCGATCGATCGGGCCCCGGATCTCGTAGCGGACGGTGCCGCACAGGCAGCTGCCTTTGTACATGATGAATACGCTGATAAGAACAATGAACAACGCGCCCGAAGGCGCGTGCTGGCATCCGTCTTACTTGACGATCTGGGACAGTTCGCCCTTGGCGTAGCGCTGGGCCATCGCTTCGAGGGTGACCGGCTTGATCTTGCCGGCCATGCCTTCGCAGCCGAACGACAGGAAGCGTGCCTTGCACACCTCGGTGGCCGCTTCGCGGGCCGGCTTGAGGAAGTCGCGCGGGTCGAATTTCGACGGGTTCTGGAACATGTACTTGCGCACGGCAGCGGTCATGGCCAGGCGGATGTCGGTGTCGATATTGATCTTGCGCACGCCGTGACGGATACCTTCCTGCACTTCTTCGACGGGCACGCCATAGGTTTCCTTCATGTCGCCGCCGAACTCGCGGATGATGGCCAGCAATTCCTGCGGCACCGCCGACGAACCGTGCATCACCAGGTGGGTATTGGGGATGCGCGCGTGGATTTCCTTGATGCGGTCGATGGCCAGGATGTCGCCGGTCGGCTTGCGGGTGAACTTGTAGGCGCCGTGCGAGGTGCCGATGGCGATGGCCAGGGCGTCGCACTGGGTGCGCTGGACGAAGTCGGCAGCCTGGGCCACGTCGGTGAGCAACTGTTCGCGCGTCATGGTGCCGTCGGCGCCGTGACCGTCTTCCTTGTCGCCCTTCATGGTTTCCAGCGAACCGAGCACGCCCAGTTCGGCTTCCACGGTCACGCCGATGGCGTGCGAGAACTTGACCACTTCGCGCGAGACTTCCACGTTGTAATCGTAGGAAGCGACGCTCTTGCCGTCCGCTTCGAGCGAGCCGTCCATCATCACCGAGGTGAAGCCGGAACGGATCGCGGCCATGCACACGGCCGGCGACTGGCCGTGGTCCTGGTGCATGACGACCGGGATGTGCGGGTAGGCTTCGACGGCGGCGTCGATCAGGTGGCGCAGGAAGGCTTCGCCGGCATATTTGCGCGCGCCCGCGGACGCCTGCATGATGACGGGGGAATTGACCGCGTCGGCGGCCGCCATGATGGCTTGCACCTGTTCGAGGTTGTTGACGTTGAACGCAGGCAGGCCGTAACCGTGTTCGGCGGCGTGGTCGAGCAGTTGACGCATTGAGACGAGGGACATGGTAAATCTCCAAACAATAGAAAACGGGTGGTGTTGCCGGGGCGCGCGGGTGGCGCGCGGCGCGCACAGCAAACGCGGTCAGCACCGGGTAGGGTGCGCTCCGCTACGTCGCCCCCGCCTCGCGAGGGCGACGTCCTGACTAATCTGTTCTACCTCAGGGTACTCCTAATCGAATTCCCCCACGCGCACGATTTTCAGCGCGTTGGTGCCGCCCACCTGCCCCATCGGCTCGCCCCAGGTGACGACGATCATGTCACCCTTCTTGACGATGCCCTTGGCGACCATCAAGTGCTCGGCCTGGCGCAGCACGGACGCGCTGTCGCCTTCCTGCAGCAGATGATACGCCCGCACATTGCGGTACAACGACACCTTACGCTGGGTCGTCACGCTGGGCGTGAGGGCGTACAGCGGCGTGTCGATGCTGTGGCGGCTCATCCACAATGCGGTCGAGCCCGATTCGGTCAGTGCCACGATCGCCTTGACGCGCAGGTGGTGCGCGGTAAACAAGGCACCGTAGGCGATCGACTGGTCGATCCGGGTGAAGGTGGCGTTGAGGAAATCGGCATCGAGCTTGTTGTATTCGGACGCTTCGGCTTCGGCGCAGATGGCGGCCATCATTTCCACCGTTTCGACCGGGTACTTGCCGGACGCCGTTTCGGCCGAGGTCATCACGGCATCGGTGCCGTCCAGCACGGCGTTGGCCACGTCCGACACTTCGGCGCGGGTCGGCACGGCATTGACGATCATTGATTCCATCATTTGCGTGGCGGTGATGGCCAGCTTGTTCGATTCGCGCGCCATGCGGATCATGCGCTTTTGCAGCGCCGGCACGGCGGCATTGCCCACTTCCACGGCCAGGTCGCCGCGCGCGACCATGATGCCGTCGGAGGCGTCGAGGATTTCCTGCAGCACGGGAATGGCTTCGGCGCGCTCGATCTTGGCGATCATTTTCGGCTTGTGGTGGTAGGCCTCGCCGGCAATGTTGGCCAGCTGGCGCGCCATTTCCATGTCGGTCGCGCTTTTCGGGAACGAGATCGCCAGGTAATCGCACTGGAAACTCATGGCGACCTTGATGTCTTCCATGTCCTTGGCGGTCAGGGCCGGCGCGGTCAGGCCGCCGCCCTGGCGGTTGATGCCCTTGTTGTTGGACAGTTCGCCGCCGATCTTGACGACGGTGAAAATTTCATGGGCGACGATGCGCTCGACGATCAGCACGATCAAGCCATCGTTGAGCAGCAGCTTGTCGCCGGGCTTGACGTCGCGCGGCAAGGCCTTGTAATCGAGACCCACCCGTTCCTGGTTGCCCAGTTCGCCGTTATCGCCCCACTTGGCGTCGAGAATGAACTTGTCGCCGTTTTCCAGGAAGATCTTGCCCGACTCAAACTTGCCAACGCGGATCTTGGGACCCTGCATATCGGCCATGATCGCCACTTCGCGCCCGCACTCGGCGGCCGCGCGCCGCACCAGGTTGGCGCGGTCGGTATGGTCTTGCGCCTTACCGTGCGAGAAGTTCAAGCGCACGACATCGACGCCGGCTTGAATCATGCGAACGAGAATATCGAAGTCGGTCGAAGCCGGTCCGATGGTTGCGACGATCTTGGTACCACGATACATAGAGATCCTTCAAGTAAAAGCGCAGCCGTCTGGCTGCGCTGGGGTGTTTACCGGGAACTACGTTGCAACAGGATGTCGACGGCGGGCAGGGTCTTGCCTTCGAGGAACTCGAGGAAAGCGCCGCCGCCCGTCGAGATATAACCGATCTGTTCGCTGATGCCATACTTGGCGATCGCCGCCAGGGTGTCGCCGCCGCCCGCAATCGAGAAACCGTTCGAGGCGGCAATGGCCAGCGCCAGCGTTTTGGTGCCTTCGCCGAACTGGTCGAATTCGAACACGCCGACCGGGCCGTTCCAGACGATGGTGCCCGCCCTGGCGATCTGCGCGGCCAGGGTGGCGGCCGTCTTCGGACCGATGTCGAGGATCATGTCGTCGTCGGCCACGTCGGCCACGTCCTTGACGGTGGCCGCCGCCGTTGGCGAAAATTCTTTGGCGCACACGACATCGACGGGAATCGGCACTTGCGCGCCGCGCGCGGCCATCATGTCGATGATGGCTTTGGCTTCGCCGACCAGGTCGGCCTCGACCAGCGACTTGCCGATGTTCAGGCCGACCGCCTTCATGAAGGTATTGGCGATGCCGCCGCCGACGATCAGGTTGTCGACCTTGTCGGCCAGGGCCTTGAGAATCGACAGCTTGGACGACACTTTCGAGCCGGCCACGATGGCCAGCAGGGGACGGGCGGGCGCGCCCAGGGCCTTGCCCAGGGCGTCGAGTTCGGCCGCCAGCAGCGGCCCGGCGCACACCACGGGCGCGAACTTGGCGATGCCGTGGGTGGTCGCTTCGGCGCGGTGCGCGGTGCCGAAGGCATCGTTGACGTAGATATCGCACAGCTTGGCCATTTTCTGGGCCAGTTCGTCGCTGTTTTTCTTTTCACCCTTGTTGACGCGGCAGTTTTCCAGCAGCACCACCTGGCCCGGGGCCACGTCCACGCCATCGACCCAGTTCTGCTTCAATGCCACGGGCTGGCCCAGCAGCTCGGACAGGCGCACGGCCACGGGCGCGAGCGAATCGGCCGGCGTGAATTCGCCTTCGGTGGGGCGGCCCAGGTGCGAGGTGACCATGACGGCGGCGCCCGCCTTGAGGGCGGCGGCGATGGCGGGCACGGAGGCGCGGATGCGGGTGTCTTCGGTGATCTTGCCGTCGTCATCTTGCGGCACGTTCAGGTCGGCGCGGATGAAGACACGCTTGCCGGCCAGGGAGCCGCTGTCGATCAAGTCTTGCAAACGGATGAAATTGAGAACAGCGTGCATGGGCGATCCACGGGTGAAATGATGAAAGATCGTTATTTTACCGCAAGCCCAGCGCGAAAACAGTCATTCCAGCCAGATCCGCAAGCCAGTCAAGACCAGCATTCCGAAAACAATCATCTCGAGCATGTTGCGACGCAACAAGTAGTACCCGGTAGCAGCAATTCCCGCCAAAAGCTTGATATTGTGCAAGTCCAACTGGAGCGTGCCAGCCGGATCGAGCAGCAAGTCCGGGGCCACGATGGCAGCGAGCGCGCAGGCCGGGGCGTAGCGCAGCATCTCGCCGACCCGCTTCGGGATCGTGATGTGGTGGCCGACCAGCCAGAAGGCGCTGCGCGAGACCGCCGTGGCCAGCACCAGCACGCCGATGGTGATCCAGATCTCCAGGTCAGTCATGGCGGTGCCCCCTGGTGCTCCATTCTTCCACCGCCATGGCGCACAGCATGCCGACCAGCACCGCCGCCAGCAGGCCCAGCTTGTAGGGCATGCGGTAGGCGGCCACGGCCACCGCACCGGCCACCGCCACGCCCACCAGCGAGGCGCGCGTCATGGCGGCCGGCACCAGGATGCAGATGATGGCCAGGGTACCGGCCAGGCCCAGGCCCCACTGCACCGGCACCATGCTGCCCAGGAAGATGCCGATGATGGAACCGGCCTGCCAGGCCGCCCAGTTGGGCATGATCAAGCCCTTGAGGAAGGACAGCTTGCCCGGCGCCGGCTCTTCGCTGGGGTAGCGCTGCTGGAACAGGTTGACCGTGATGTCGCCCGAGACATAGCCGAGCAGGAAGCGCTGCTTCCACGGCAAGTGCACGAAATGGGGCGCCAGCAAGGCGGAGAAAATGACGAAGCGCAGGTTGACCACGAAGGCGGTGGCAAACACCACCCAGACCGGGGCGCCGGCGGCGATCAGCGGCAGCGAGGCCAATTGGGCCGAACCGGCGAACACCAGCAGCGTCATGCCCAGCGCCTGGGGCAGCGTCAAGCCGCTGTTGATCATGGCCACGCCCACCACCAGGCCCCAGGCGCCGATTCCGAACAGGGTGGGCGCGCCGATGCGCAAGGCGTCGCGGAAGATGGCGGGATCCTCGTCCGGCGGACGGTGTGCCGCAGGCGGGCCAGGTGGGTGCATGGGATGGGGCGACGCGGGTGGTGAGCGCGGTTTGTTACTAAGGAGATCTATTTTACCGATCATTTCGGCCTGCCGCCGGAATCGTCTAAAATCGTGGTTTTGTATCGCTACACGGAGAATGTATGAACCAACAGAAAGCGCCCGCGGTCGAACTCGGTGAAAAAGACTTGCCTGCCCATTGCCCGAACCCGGCCATGCCGCTGTGGTCGTCGCATCCGCGCGTGTTCCTCGATTTCGGCCACGACGGTCTGGCCAAGTGCCCGTACTGCGGCACCGAATACCGCCTCAAGCCGGGCACCGTCCTGTCGCACCACTAAGCGCGGCGCGCGAGCATGAAACGGGGCAAACAACTCAATGGCAGCGCTGCCGACGTCGAGGCCGCGTTCTATGAAGCGCTGAACCGGGCCGATACCGAGGCGCTGATGGCGCTGTGGGCCGAGGACGAGGACATCGTCTGCGTCCATCCGGGCGGCCCGCGCCTGCACGGCCACGCGGCCATCCAGGCGTCGTGGGAAGCCATCCTCGAGCGCGGCGGCCTGCAGATCCGCCCTTCGCAGCTGCATGAAACCCACAATCTGATGAGCGCGGTGCACACGGTGATCGAGGGCGTCACCGCGACCGGCACGGCCGAACCGGCCCACCTGGTGGCCACCAATGTCTACATGAAGACCCCGCGCGGCTGGCGCATGGTGCTGCACCATGTGTCGGTGGCGCCCGGTCCCGTTCCGGCAGCCCATCCGGCCGGCGCCAGCCTGCACTGAGGCGGCCATGCAGTATGCCGCGCCCCGCTGGCTGCCTGGCGGCCACCTGCAAACCATCTATCCCGCCCTGTGCATCGCCACCCCGGCGGCGGCCCTGCGGCGCGAACGCTGGGCCGCGCCCGACGGCGACTTCATCGATGTCGATTTTCTCGACGGCGTGCCGGGCCGCCCGTTGGTGGTGCTGTTCCACGGCCTGGAAGGCTCGTCGGCCAGCCACTATGCGCGCGCCCTGATGGCGGCGCTGGCCGCGCGCGGCTGGTCGGGCGCGGTTCCCCATTTTCGCGGCTGCTCGGGCGAACTGAATCTGGCGCCGCGCTTTTACCATTCGGGCGACGCCGGCGAGGTCGACTGGATTGTGCGGCGCCTGCGCACGCGCGCCACGGGCGCCCTGTTTGCCACCGGCGTCTCGCTGGGCGGCAACGCCCTGCTGCGCTGGCTGGGCGAATCCCAGCACCAGGCCGACTTCGTCGATGGCGCCTGCGCGGTGTCGGCGCCGCTCGACCTGGCGCGCGGCGGCCAAGCCCTGTCCTCCGGTTTGAACATGGTCTACACGCGCATGTTCCTCAAGTCGCTCAAGCCCAAGTGTCTGGCCAAGCTGGAGCAGTTCCCCGGCCTGTTCGACCGCGCCGCCCTGCTGGCCGCGCGCGACCTGCATGCCTTCGACAATGTGGTGACGGCGCCCCTGCACGGCTACCGCGACACCGACGACTACTGGGACCGCGCCAGCGCCCGCCACGTGCTGGGCGACATCACGGTGCCAACCCTGGTCTTGAATGCGCTCAACGATCCGTTCCTGCCCGGCCAGTACCTGCCGCGCCAGGCCTCGTCCCACGTGCGTCTGGACTACCCGGCCCAGGGCGGCCATGTGGGCTTTGCCCATGGCGCGCCGCCGGGCCGGCTCGACTGGCTGCCGCAGAAAATGCTCACTTTCCTGGAAGGCAAGGCGGACGGGCGCGCGCCAGCGGCGGCGGAAGTGTGCGAAGCTGAGCGCCATGGATGATATCGTCAAAAAAGCCATGGCCAAATGGCCCGATGTGCCGCACTGCTACGGCTGGCTGGCGCTCGATGCGCGCGGCGCCTGGCGCATGCGCGACGAGCGCGCCCAGCACCTGGGCCTGCCCGGCGACAAGGTGATCCAGGCCGCCCTGCTCGCCTTCATCAACCGCAATTATCTGGCCGACGAGCGCGGCTGCTGGTATTTCCAGAACGGTCCGCAGCGCGTCTACGTCAATCTCGACACCACGCCGTTCGTGGCGCGCACCGATCCGCAGCAAGGCTTGCTGCTCCAGACCGGGGCCGCCGTGGGGGCGCTGGACGCCGCCTTCCTTACCGAACTGGGCGAACTGATCGTGCACAGCGGCGACGTGGTGGCCCAGGTCGACGACCGCGACATGGCCACCATGCTCGCTTGCATGGAGATCGATGGCGCCCCCGCCTCGGACGAGGCGCTGATGGCCTGGCTGGAAGGCGGCAGCGCCAGCCTGGTGCTGCGCTGGCGCGGCGCCGCGGTGCCCGTGCAGCACCTGGCGCGGGCCGCGGTGCCGGCCCGCTTCGGCTTCACGCGCACGCCCTCGCCCGCCTAATTCTTGTCGCGCGGCGCGTCTTTCATTTCTTCCCTGACCTGTTCTTTCCACTCGCGCTCGCGCGCATCGATCAGCGCCATGTCGTAGAACGAGGCGTCGGGCGCCTTGCGCGCGATGGCCAGCTGGTCGAGCGCGGCTTTCTTGCCGCCCGCCAGGGCATAGTATTCGGCCAGCGACAGGTGCTGCAGGGCCAGCTTGCCCTGGGCCGCGTACGCCTTGGCCAGCAGGGCGTGGAGTTGTTCTTCCTGCCGGTACGACTGGGCCTGGTCGCGCAGGTACAGGGTCGCTTCGGTCAGCTTGCCGTTTTCGATCATCGCATCGGCATACTGGCGGGCGATGCCGCGCGCCAGCGGGAATTGCTGGTGCGCCAGCTCGGCATCCTTGAGCGCCTGGGCCCGTACCGCGGGCGGCTGGCCGGGCGCGAGCTTGATCTCCAGACCGAGCGCGGCGAACATGGCGGCGCCATCGGAGGCCGCCTGACCGGTCGAGAACGCCCCTTCGGTGCGGCGCATGGTGCCGCGCGCCTTGTCCAGCCAGCTCTGGGCCTTGGCCAGCTCGCCCCGTTTGAGGGCGAGGAACGCCAGGCCATACTGGGCGCCCGCCTGCTGCTGGCGGTTTTGCACCTGCAGCTGGGCCGTGAGCGCCGTCTCGGCATCGGCGCGGCCGCGCTCGGTGGGGTCTTGCAGCACGCGCACGCGGCCGCGCACCAGGTGAAATTCGACATTGTCGATGCGCTGGCGGTAGGGCACTTCGCGGATGCGCGCCTGGATGTCGGCAATCCGCTCGGTGGTGAGCGGGTGGCTGCGCAGGTAGGCGGGCACCAGGTCGGAATAGGCGCGGCTGGCAGCCTGCATGCGCTGGAAGAAGGCCACCATGCCGGAGGTATCGTAGCCGCCCGCGGCCATGATCTGGAAGCCCACGCGGTCCGCTTCGCGTTCGGCGTCGCGGCTGAAATTGAGCTGGCGCTGGATGGCCAGGCCCTGGCCGCCCATGAACACGCCCATGGCGGCATCGCCCGAGGAGCGCGACGCCAGCACCGCCAGCAGCATGGCCGCCAGCGGAATGACCACATCCTGCTTTTGCTGGCCGATCATGCGCGCAATGTGGCGCTGGGATACGTGGCCGATTTCATGACCCAGCACGGAGGCCAGTTCCGACTCGGACTGGGCTGCCAGCAGCAGGGCCGAGTGAACGGCAATGAAGCCGCCCGGCAGCGCGAAGGCGTTGAGCTGGTTGTCGCGCACGGCAAAGAAAAAGAAGTCGGCATTGGTTTCGCCGCGCGCGCCCGGGTAGGCGGCCACCAGGGCGCTGCCGAAATTGTTCAGGTATTCGACGACCGCCTCGTCGCCCAGGTAATCGTTGTCGCGGCGGATGTCGCGCATGATTTCTTCGCCCAGCTTGCGCTCGATGATGGGCGAGAGGTCGCCGCGCGCCGCGTCGCCCAGCGTGGGCAGGGCCGTGTTGGCGGCGCCGACCTGAGCCAGGCCGGATCCGGCGGGCGCGGCAAGCGCGGCCAGCAGCGCGCCGACGGGCAACAGGCGGCGAAGGGGGATGGGTTTGATTTTCACGGTGCTATCATAACCGCATCCGCCGCGCCTGCACCGGCGCCCCCTTCACCGAAACACTTTGTTACGACAGCCCTCATGAGTGAACAACTGACCCATTTCGACGCCAGCGGCCAGGCCCATATGGTCGACGTCGGCGCCAAGGCCGATACCCACCGCGTTGCGGTGGCCGCCGGGACCATCCGCATGCAGAGCGCCACGCTGGCGCTGATCGTGTCGGGCACGGCAAAAAAGGGGGACGTGCTCGGCATCGCACGCATCGCCGCCATCATGGGCGCCAAGCGCACCAGCGACCTGGTGCCGCTGTGCCATCCGCTGCCGATCACGCGGGTGACCGTGGGCTTCGAGATCGACGAACCGAACGCCAGCGTGCATTGCCGGGCCCAGGTCGACACGATCGGCAAGACCGGGGTCGAGATGGAGGCGCTCACGGCAGTGCAGGTGGGACTGCTGACGATCTACGACATGTGCAAGGCGGTCGACCGGGGCATGGTCATGACCGACGTGCGGGTGCTGGAAAAGCACGGCGGCAAGTCGGGCGACTGGAGCGCACAGCGCTGATCGCGCTGGCCGGCACGACTGGCCATGCGTAGAATCGTGACATTTCCAGATTGCAAAGGTTCGGCCCATGGAGTACCGGCGAGAAATAGACGGATTGCGTGCATTGGCGGTTCTGCCCGTGGTCCTGTTTCATGCCGGGGTGGGCGGCTTTTCCGGCGGCTTTGTAGGGGTCGACATTTTCTTTGTCATCAGCGGCTATCTGATCACGTCCCTCATCCTCGCCGAGCTCGATACGGGCCGCTTTTCGCTGCGCCATTTCTACGAGCGGCGCGCGCGCCGTATCCTGCCCGCGCTGTACACCGTCATGCTGGTGTGCCTGGCGCTGGCCTGGCTGCTGCTACTGCCAGCCGACCTGGACAATTTTGCCCAAAGCATGATGGCGGTGGCCGGCTTCGGCTCCAATCTGCTGTTCTGGCAAACCCAGGGCTATTTCGGACCTGCCGCGGAGCTGCAGCCGCTGCTCCACACCTGGAGCCTGGCGGTGGAAGAGCAGTTCTACCTGCTGTTTCCCTTGCTGCTGATGCTGGGCTGGCGGCGCGGGCGGCGCCGCACCGCATGCGTGCTGGCCTTGCTGGCGCTCGCGAGCCTCGCGCTGGCCCAGTGGGCAAGCCTGTACGCACCGGTGGCCGCATTCTATCTACTGCCGATGCGGGGGTGGGAATTGCTGGCCGGCGCGCTCGCGGCCTGCTATCTGCATGGGGCCGGCGCACGCGCGGTGCCGGCCTGGCTGGCCGAATCCGGATCGCTGCTCGGCGCTGCCCTGATTGTGACGGCCATTGCCGTGTTCGACAGCCAGACGCCGTTTCCCGGACTGTATGCCCTGGTACCGACCGCAGGCGCGGTCGCGATCATCGTCCTGGCCACGCCCTCCACGCTGACCGGGCGCTGGCTGGGCGCGCGCGTTCCTGTCGGCGTCGGCCTGATCAGCTACAGCACGTATCTGTGGCACCAGCCCCTGCTTGCGTTTGCCAAATTGCGCTACGTCGACGCACTGGACGCGCCCATGACGGCCCTGCTGGTCATGGCGTCGCTGGCGCTGGGCCTGGTGACATGGAAATTCGTTGAAGCCCCGTTCAGGCAGCGCGAGCGCGTGCCTGCCCGCCAGATCCTGCACGGCAGCGTGGCCGGCGCGGCCGTGTTCCTGGCGCTGGGGGCGCTGCTGCACGGGCAGAACGGTTACGGCGGCTATTACTATGCCACGCTGTCGGCGCAGCAAAAGCAGCGACTGGATCTGATTGCCGCCCATACCGCCAACGACATGCTGCAGACCATGGTTGATGACGGCGCATGCCGCTTCTGGGGGCGCACGGTGACGCCAGCGCTGGCAGCACGCTTTGAGGACTGCGCCGCGCGCTTTGGCAAAGCCGTGATTATCTTCGGCGACTCGCACGCGATGAATTTTTATAACGTCATGGCCAAGGCGGGCGTGCATCCCTTCGTGGTGGGCATATCGCAGGGCTATTGCCGCTTCGATACCAACAAGCCGTATTGCGCTCTCGCGACGCTGGACCGCTTCCTGCGCCAGCATGCGGCGCAGATCCAGACGGCGGCCTACCATCAGACGGGCAACCCGCTGCTGCTGGATGCCCAGGGCAATGCGCTGGGGCCGCACAAGTTCGACGGGCAGAGCGCCTTGACAGTCGATCACGCGCAGATCGACGCCATCGTGCGCGCACTCGACCGGCCCGATGTCCCGCTGCGCTTCGTGTGGGTCGGTCCCTGGGCCGAGGCCCAGGTGCCAGCGGCCGCGCTATTGCTGCGCCAGCCGCGCATGAATCAGGCCAGCGTGGCCGCCTTCCGTCAGCTCGACCAGGCGATCGCCGGGGCCGTCGTTGGCTCCGGCACGCGGGTGGCCTATGTGTCCTCGCTGGACGCGTTTGCCAGCACGGGGCAATCGTTGTGGGATGGGGACTGCCTGCTGTTTCGCGACTTGAACCACCTGAGCGGCTGCGGCGAAGACCGCGTCGCCCGCGCCGGCCAGCGCAGGTTCTGGGATGCGGTAATCGGCGCGGCGCCAGCGCCAGGCCGGTAGCGCACTTAGCTCGTACGGCACTCCGCCGGCACATACTGGAATTTGTCCGGTGTGCTGGTGCAGGCGAACCTGACCGCGCCCTCGCCCGTGATGACGGGAGTGAAGGTGAGCACGACGTTGGCAGCCGCGGCCGTGCCGGTGATGGTGATCACGCCGCTGGCGGGCTCGCAGCTGGAACTTTGCGTGCTCTTGGTGCCAGCAAGGCCCGTGCTCAAGCCGCGGCACTTGTCGGTCGCGCTGTCATCGGTCATGAAATTCTCCGCCACCGCCGCCTTCATGGAGGCGCCCAACACGGCCAGTTCGACGACGCGGCCGCGCACGACATACTGCTGGTACGACGGCAGGGCGATGGCGGCCAGGATGCCAACGATGGCCACCACGATCATCAGTTCGATCAGGGTGAAGCCGGCACGAAGGTAAGGACGGGTGCGGAAGGCGGACACGTTCATGATGGATCTCTTTTCCGGTTGGTAGTGGATGCGCTTTTCCCAGATGATTGCAACGGTCGTGCCAGGCCTCCAAGGGCTGAAACGGCCAGATTTTGGCGATGTCCAGCCCAGAAAATGACGAAATTTGCCTCCGGGCCGACATTTTTGTCACCGTGGCTGCCCTTTTGCGGGCACCCGGCGCGCGCTGTCAGAAGTGACCGGCCAGCCAGTAGCGGGGGTGCACGACCGGGTACAGCGGTGGGGTGAGCAGATCGGGCAGCACGCACAGCGCCAGACCGAGCGCGGCCAGCGCCACCACGCTCCCCAGGCACCAGCGGGCTGGACGGGAAAGGTGGGCAACCGCCCCGCTCTGGCGCGCGCCAATCCAGCCGCCAGCACACCCCAGGTACAGCGCAATGAACATCTGGCTGACCGGCATGACAATCAGGCCTGACACGAGGCCATCGACCAGGATTGCCACACCGGTGCAGGTGAAGGCCGCCACAATGGTGTGATTGACCGCATCGCCGCGCTCGAGCTGGCGGCCGGCGCGCAGCAGCGCGCGCAGCGCCAGCGCCGCCGCGACGGCAGCGCACAGCATGGCCGGGATACCCCATTCGGCGCCCAGCTGGGGCAGCCATGCGTGCGGATGGGCGACGGGTGCAACAGTGGCAAGCTCATGGGCAAAATGCATGGGGCCGACGCCGAACCACGGGTGCCCGCTCATCATGTCCCAGGTCCATTGCCACAGCTCGCCGCGTGCGCTGGTGGGCGAGCGGACGGTGCGCGCCACCAAGCCTTCCATGGACACCAGCCCATCCATGCCGCACCAGGCGGGCAGCCAGGTAAAGCAGAATTTAAAGACGACAAATCCTGCCACCGCACTGGACAGCATGGCCATTGCATACGGCAGGGCCTGGCGGCGGCCGGCGAGCAGGGCCACACCCGTGCCGACTGTCAGCGCCAGCGTGGTGCCGCGCGCCGCCAGGGCAAATGCCAGCATCCACCAGACCACCACCAGGGCAAACCACCAGCGCTGGTGGCGTGGGTCAGCGCGGCAGTACAGCAGAACCAGCAGCGGCAAGCCGATGGTTTGGCCGTGATTGAAGAATCGGAAATTGCTGAACGCGGGTGCCAGCGAATTGGCATCGACGGGGATGCCGCTTAACATCGCGCCGACCCAGGGGGGGATGACTTGCGCCAGGTAGAGCGCGCTGCCCAGGCCAAGCAGGCGCAACACCAGCGTCAGGGCGGCGTCGTAGCTGGCGCGCATTTCCAGCGCCAGCGCGCGCGCGACCAGCAACAGCAAGAATAAGGTGGCCACTTCGATGGCGCCATGGCGCGGCGAAAACGCGAGCAGGCTGGAACAGACGCCAAGCACAAACATGGCGATCAGCGCATGCCGAATGGAGGGCGAGGCGGGCAGCGAGAAGTGGGCAAGGCGGGACGTGGCCAGCACGATGGCGCTGGCGGCGAACAGCATCAGCAGTTCGAGCACGCGCTGGTCGTCGTGACCGCTGAGTAAAAAATGGCTGAGAACGATGGCGCTCGTCAGCATCAGCGTCAGACACAGGTGCCGCGCCTGGGACGAGGTGGGAAGCAAGGCAAGCAGGCGCTGGGGCATGGCGCGCATATCTACATCCTGTTCAGGGGGGCCAGAAAGCAAAATACCCCATCAGATGGGGTATTTTGTATCCGCTACTGCGGCAGAGAAGCTACATCAATTACGTAATGCGGCACTCGGAAGGTACGAACTTGTTCTTGGTGCTGTCGGTCACAGCGCAGGTCCACTTGACGACGCCGGAGGTGGTGTCAACCGATGGGGTGAATTCCAGAACCACGCCCTTGGCCTTGACTAAAGTACCGTTGACGGTGATCTTGCCGGTGGTGTCGTTGCACACGGTGCTCAGGGTGTTCACGGTAGCGGTGGTGATATCAACCACACCTTTGCACATACCAGCTGCAACGGTACCGCCGTTGTTAGCGATGTTTTCGGTAACGGTAGCTTTCATCGACGAACCGATGATGGCCAGTTCCGAAACGCGACCGCGCACGGTGTAGTCCTGGTACGCTGGCAGTGCGACTGCAGCCAGAATGCCGATAATCGCAACAACGATCATCAGTTCGATCAGCGTAAAGCCGGCCTGCGCCTTTTTAACGATTTTCATGGATTTCATGCTTGTTCTCCTGAGGGTTTAAGTACATTCACGACTGCGTGTCCGTACTTTATCTTTAGCAATCCGCGTGCCAGCGCGTTTGCGCCCGATTCGGCCCCGTTTAGTGTGTTCGTTGACACGAAATTGCCATTTTTTGGCCGCTGCGCTGACAAATTTTGTCAGTCCTGCGCAATTTTTTGCGCATCATCAAGCCGATCCTGGCTTACCTGGCAAGAAACGTCATGCGTGTCCCGGACAAATCGATCACATCGCCGTGCGCCAGGCGCAGCGCGCGGTCGGCAATCGGGCTGCCGTTCAAGAGGGGCGTGCCCTCGCCCTCGATGCCGGCCGCTTCGTACACGCCAGCGCTATAAGTAATGGCGACCACCGCGGTGCCCGGTTTGCCGATGGTGGTGAGCGGCTTGTTCAGCGTGAGGGTCTTGCCGCTGTGGGCGCCGGACAGCACTTCGATGCGCCCGGTCGGCTGCGGCTTCATGGGCGAGGCGACAAAGCGCATCTCGAAGGTGGCAATGGCCACCTTGTCGCCATCGGCCAGCTTGTGGCGGTAGACCTTCTGGCCATTGATGAAGGTGCCGTTGGTACTGCCCAGGTCTTCCAGGATGGCGTCATCGAGCATCACGCTCAAGGTCGCGTGGGCGCTGCTCACGGCGCGATGGTCGAGCACGATATCGTTGTGCGGCTTGCGCCCGATGGTGACCCGTTCTTTGACGAGTTCCACTTCCGTGACCGACTTGTCTTCGGAAGTAATAATCAACTTTGCCACTTCAATCTCCAGGCCGCCAGGCCACAATGCAAACGGGGAGCTGTTCGCTCCCCGTATTATCAACCAAACCAGCTTGCTGTTACAAATTACAACATTGCTTTCAGCAGGCGCGCCATTTCCGACGGGTTTTTGGTTGCCTTGATGCCACACTCAGCCATGATGTCGAGTTTGGCCTGGGCGGTATCGGCACCGCCCGAGATCAGCGCGCCGGCGTGGCCCATGCGCTTGCCCGGCGGCGCGGTGACGCCGGCGATGAAGCAGACCACGGGCTTCTTCATGTTGTCCTTGATCCAGTAGGCGGCGTTGGCTTCGTCCGGACCGCCGATTTCGCCGATCATGATGACCGCGTCGGTATCGGGATCGTCATTGAACATCTTCATGACGTCGATGTGCTTGAGACCGTTGATCGGGTCGCCGCCGATGCCCACGGCCGACGATTGGCCCAGACCGAGGGCGGTCAGCTGGCCGACCGCTTCGTACGTCAGGGTGCCGGAACGCGACACCACGCCGATGCGGCCCTTGCGGTGGATGTGGCCTGGCATGATGCCGATCTTGATTTCGTCCGGCGTGATCAAGCCCGGGCAATTCGGGCCCAGCAGCAGGGTCTTGGAACCGGCCTTGGCCATGCGGTCCTTGAGCGCCATCATGTCGCGCACGGGAATGCCTTCGGTGATGCAGATGGCCAGATCGAGCTCGGCTTCAACGGCTTCCCAGATCGCGGCGGCGGCGCCGGCAGGCGGCACGTAGATCACGGATACGTTGGCGCCGGTTTCCTTCTTCGCTTCGGCGACGTTGGCGAAAATGGGGATGCCTTCGAAATCTTCGCCGGCTTTTTTCGGATTGACGCCCGCCACGAAGGCGTTCTTGCCGTTCGCGTACTCGCGGCACATGCGGGTGTGGAACTGGCCGGTCTTGCCGGTAATTCCCTGGGTAACGACTTTGGTATCTTTATTGATCAGAATCGACATGGTATTTCCTTCGAATTAAGCGTGACCGGCAGCGGCGGCAACGACGGCCTTGGCCGCGTCTTCCATCGTGTCTGCGGCGATGATCGGCAGGCCGGAGTCGGCCAGCATCTTCTTGCCGATGTCTTCGTTGGTGCCCTTCATGCGCACCACCAGCGGCACTTGCAGGGACA
>Ga0209023_10003454_pt1 | contig 18858 bp, 14 predicted proteins | sample LakOneMetagenome_FD_187468 | JGI IMG/M metagenome (GOLD analysis project Ga0209023, IMG submission 187468) | Freshwater and sediment microbial communities from Lake Erie, Canada (SPAdes) (version 2) | ecosystem: Environmental > Aquatic > Freshwater > Lentic | place: Lake Erie, Canada...
ATGATATTTATATAGATGAATCAGTAAAAGTGCTGAATAAAATAATCAGCCAGAACAATGTGGCAAAATCGAATTAAACCATTCTCATAAAAATCAAAAGCAGTACAAATTAATGTGCTGCTTTTTTTATTTATAAAAATTTTAAGCCTTAATTTGCCACCATTAAGCCAATCAGCATGAACAAATTCAATTTTAAAAAACTATTGCCGCATATAATTGCAGTAGCTGTTTTTTTAATAGTAACCGTTGTCTTTTGTAAACCAGCCCTGGAAACTGATGTAGTTTTGAAACAAAGTGATGTTTCCGGCTGGCAGGGAATGAGCCACCAGTCGTTCCTTTACAAAGAAGCGCACGGACATTTCCCTTTGTGGATTACCAGCATGTTCAGTGGTATGCCTGGTTACCAGGTTGCCATGGATGGCTCCTGGTCACCGATCGGTTATATTGACCGTGCCATACAACTTTGGCTGCCACAACCTTTGAATTTTTTCTTCCTTGCATGCATTTCCTTTTACTTCTTATGTATTTGCCTGCGCATAAGGCCTTACGCAGCTATCATTGGCGCATTGGGATTCGCCTATTGCAGCTTCTCCCCCATTATCATTACTGCAGGGCACAATACACAAATGTTTGCCCTGGGATATGCACCAGCCGTTATTGGAGCTGCGATACTGATATTCGATAAAAAATACATTGCCGGTTTTGCATTGGCAGCATTGTTCACTGCCCTGCAGATCGCCATGGGCCATCAGCAGATCAGTTATTACCTTTTCCTGATATTAGGTATCATGACGATCGCATACATCATCCGTTTTGTAAAAGAAAAACAAACCGGGCACCTCATCAAAAGCCTCGGATTGCTTATTGCAGCAGGTATCATTGGCGTAGCCGTTAATGCTATCACACTGATGACAACATATGATTATGCCAAAGAATCGAAACGTGGCGGGCAATTGGTCATCGACAAGGCAAATAATAAAGACAAGGTTTCTGGCGGAAAAACACAGGGGCTGAGCAAGGACTACGCATTTCAATGGAGTTACGGGAAGGCAGAAACGCTGAGCCTGATGTTCCCGGGTGTACAGGGATATGGTTTTCACCAGGCAGAAAGAGACGGGGATGTGTACCAGTTCCCTTTACTGGATGAAAATTCAAATGCGGTCAAATACCTGTCGGAAAAATTTGGTGCCGGCGACCAGGCTGCAGGATATGCAAGTTCCAATTTGTACTGGGGCAAACAACCATTCACCAATGGCCCTGTTTATTTAGGCGCAATTATATGTTTCCTGTTTATTTTTGGTATGTTTTACCTCGATGGAAAACACAAATGGTGGATACTGGCTGCATGTATTTTTGGCATCCTGTTATCATGGGGGCAAAACCTTCCATCGTTTAATTATTTCATGTTCGATTACCTCCCTTTCTACAATAAGTTCCGTGTACCTACCATGACATTGGTGATACCGCAAATATTGTTTCCTATCATTGCCGCGTTGGTCATAAATAAATTACTGGATGACAGTGATGAGAATAGCTGGAAAAAATTCAGGACAAGCGCCATGGCAACAGGTATTGTATTTGCCATTGCCCTGGTATTTTATGCCAGCAGCGATTTTTCAAATGAGAACAGCCTGCGCATGAATAAGTTCAATGAACTTTACAATGCCAAAGACCAGGCGCTGGAACAAAAATTATTTGACCTGGGAGATGCTTATAAAGCAGAAAAGGATAACCAGGTGTATGAAAGTATGATCTCAAGTTTCCGTGGCGATCCTTCTGCTCAAAAAGAATCAAGGGCATTTCTAACTGCGCTGAAAAAAGACAGGGCTTCTGCTTTTCTTTCTGATATTCTCAGGTCATTCTTATTTGTCCTGGCAGCCGCCATATTCATTGCTTTGTTCATTAAAAAGAAAATCAATGCTGCGATCATGATCGTTGGGGTAACACTTGCTTCAGTGATCGATCAATTAAGCTTTGGAATGAAATACCTGAATGAAAAAAGTTTTGACAGTAAAGAAAAATATGAATCATCGGAATTCCCTTTATCCAATGCTGATAAAATGATCCTGGAAGACAAGGACCCTAATTTCAGGGTATGGAATACAGCCAGCCTGGAAGAATCCAAAACATCTTACTATCATAAATCTATTGGCGGATACCACCCTGCAAAACTTGGCATCTATGATGACCTGATGGCTTATCAACTGAATGGCAGGCCAAACATGGGAGTGGTAAACATGCTTAATGCAAAATACGTGATTCAGCAACAAGGTAATGAAACGGTTGCCATGAAAAATCCGGGGGCATTGGGAAATGCCTGGTTTGTAAGATCGGTGAAATTTGTGAACGGGCCTGTGGAAGAAATGAAAGCACTTACTGGTTTCGATCCGAAAGACACAGCTATAACGGATGAAAAAAACAAGGCACTGGTAACTGCTTTCACTGCGCCAGACAGTACTGATTATATAAGAATGAAAACATTCGACAATGATGCGATTTCCTACGAAAGCTCATCAACAGGCAATCGTGTGGCTGTTTTCAGTGAAGTATATTATAAAGACTGGAAAGCTACCATCGATGGTAAACCTGCAGATTATTTCAAGGTCAATTATGTATTGCGTGGCATGGTGATCCCTGCCGGCAAACATACTGTTGAATTTAAATTTGAACCGTCAATATATTTTATGGGCAGGAATATCAGCAACATTGCAACTGCATTGTTAATGTTATTGATGCTGGTCTTTATAGTGTATTCGGTAAAGAACAAAAAGCATATAAGTGAAGAATGATAAAAAGTGCTGCAGGTTTCTTTTCCTGTAAACTTGTCATTGCAATGAATTATGAATTATGAACAGTGATCCTCAAACTTTAAATATCAAAGATCAGACATCCAACACTTTTATAACAGCACTGGTTCCCTATAAAATTTTTCCTGCTAAAATGGGCGGGCAGAAAGGCATTGCGCTTTTTTATCAATACCTCTCCCGTTTATTGCCCGTTACCATCCTTTCAACAAAAAATAACGAAAGCCCTATTAATGAAAAATTGGATTTCATGCCTGTAATGGCCAACAGCAAACTGCGTTATATAAACCCGTTATTATTTTTCAGGTTTAAAAATATCCTTAAAAAGAATAATACAACGCACCTGTTACTGGAGCATCCTTATTTTGGATGGCTGGGGCTACTGTTGAAATGGAGTTGTAAAATAAAACTGGTTATTCATTCACATAACATAGAAGCATCACGCTTTAAAAGCATGGGCAAATGGTGGTGGCGTATCATGTGGCAATATGAAAAAATGATCTACAGGAACGCTGATATCAATTTCTTTATTTCGGATGAAGACAGAAATTTTGCCGTAACTAATTTTTTCATCGAAGCAGGTAAATGCCACACGGTCACTTATGGCATAGAAATAAGCAAGGCCCCAGATAAAGAAGTAAAACAATCATCGAAAAAATATTTACAGGAGCATCACGGCATAAAGGATTCCGAGAAGATATTAGTCTTTAACGGCACTTTGAATTATAAGCCAAACCTGGATGCGCTTGACAATATTTTACAAAAGATAAATCCCCTGCTGCTTGAGAATAAAGATTACTGGTACAAGATCATCATCTGTGGAAAAGGATTGCCTGCAGCATATGAAGATTTAAAAAAATATGCATCTCTAAATATTATTTACGCAGGTTTTGTTGATGATATTGATGTGTATTTTAAAGGAGCCGATATCTTTATAAACCCAGTCACAGATGGTGGTGGCATAAAAACAAAACTGGTGGAGGCATTGGGTAATGATCTGAATTCTGTGAGCACAAAAAGCGGGGCATTTGGTGTACCCGTTTCTATATGCGGCAACAAACTGTATATTGCTGATGATGATAACTGGGCGGATTTTACAAATGCTGTAATGCATGCTGATACAAATAACAACACTGCTCAATCATTTTATGATCATTTCTATTGGGGCAATATTGCTTCAAGGACAGCAAAAATATTGAGCTAAGCAAAAAGGAAATCAAAGCAAAAAATAAAAAAGTTTATGGTAATTGGAAACGGTATGATCGCAAAAGAATTCAGGAGCTACGAATCAAATGACCAGTTCATTATTTTTGCTTCCGGCGTTTCCGATTCAACCAATGCACCGGCTGAAGCTTTTGAAAGGGAAAGAAAATTACTTACTGATACCATACACAACAGTCACGGAAGGCAGCTTGTCTATTTCAGTACCTGCAGTATATACGATCCTTCCATGCTGGAATCGGCTTATGTGAAACATAAACTGGAAATGGAATCACTCATTATTCAGCATCAGCTTTTGTACACGATCTTCCGTTTATCTAATGCTGTTGGCAATACCAACAACACGAAAACAGTTGTAAACTATTTTATCAAAAATATTCTCGATAATAAACCTTTCAATGTATGGAAGAATGCCTCCAGGAATATCATTGATATCGATGACATTTTCATCATCTGCAATGAAATATTACAAAAAGGATTATTTCAGAATACGATCATCAATATAGCCAACCCTCATAATTATACAGTTCCTTTCATCGTGGAAACTATAGAAAAACATTTCGGCGTAAAAAGCAATTACACTTTAACTGATAAAGGTGACAGCCCGCATATAGATGTTTCTGCCGTTAACCCGTTTTTCAAATTAATTAATACTAATTTTGACGGGCAATATTTACCAAAACTGCTGCAAAAATATTTTCCTGCATAATGACCTACATTGCTGCAAAAAGAAAGTTAAGGCTCGAAATGATCGGTATGTTCCCGTTTGTCTTATTGGGAAAGATCGCAGGATATATTTTTCGGTTGAATACAAAACATACTGTATTTCTTTTTTATCCCAACGGCGACATTGGCGGTTCTCCACAGGTCAACATTGACCTCGCTAATTGCATCAAAGACAAAAAACCACTGGTTATTTTTTCAAAAAAAGCAAACAACAACCAGTTCAGGGAAAAATATGATATCGATGGTGTAAGGGTATTGGATATTCATAAATATATTGACAATAAAATTTTCCATTTTGTCAATTTCTTTTTCAGGGGCCTGCTGGCTACCTGGATAAATAAACAGGAACATGCGGTGGTAGTTGGCGGAGAATCTATTTTCTTCTACAAGATCATTCCGCACGTTAAAAAGGAAGTACGTTGTGTTGAGATATGCCACCTCGATACATGGCTTCCCTACTCTATCAGTTTTATCGACAGGATCGATTGCAGGGTCTTCAGTACAGAAAACCTCAGGCAAAAAGTTGCTACCCAGTATAAAGAGAACCACCTTCCGGAAAAATATTTTTCAAAATTATTCTTCTATGATAATGCCATGGATATTCCTGCGTATACGCATACCCCTAATGACGAATTGCAGGTTTATTTTATTGGCCGCGGCGCTGCACAAAAAAGGGTTCACCTGATTGCTGCCATCGCAGAAAAGATACATGGCAAAGGGCTTCCCGTAAAATTTAATTTCGTTGGCGATGTAGACAAAGTGATCGATCCTGCTGCATTTCCGTATTGCAGTTTCTTTGGAAATGTAAAAGAGGCAGAACGAATGACGCAGATCTATGAAGAAGCAGATGTGCTGCTGATGACCTCCTCTTTTGAAGGTTTGCCTGTTGTTATCATGCAGATGATGGCTTATGGCAAAGTGGTTGTATCTACAGCTGTTAATGGAATTCCCGATTATATTCATCATATGGAAAACGGTTTGCTGATAAGGTCCACTGATGAAAATGAGATCATTGATGAAGGCATTGCCTGCATTGAAAAGTTGTTACAGGATCCCGCACTGAGAAAAAAACTGGGAAACAAAAGCCGCGAAATAGCGATCGAAAAATTCAGCAGGGAGGCATTTTGCAGTAACTATCACAAATTGCTGCAATTGGACTGCTAAAAACAGTTATGCAATTCTGCAGGTCATTTACCGAAAACCCTGTTTTGGCTGTAAGACAGCAACATTAAGGGTTTTGAGATATATCCTTTGCTTAAATATTTTCCAGGTAATTTATTCAGAAAGCGTATCATATTGGTCACTGTTGGATATTTACATTCATATCCCAAATAACTTTCCAGCTGCCTGATATCTTTGATCCCAAGATTGCGGTACATCCTCCAGAAGAAATCATACACGAAAACATTTTTTAAAATATCAATGCCATATTTGTCATACAGCAAAAAACTTTCAGGTATCTCCACTGCAGGATTTCTTTGCGATTGGGCAGTTACCTGGCTTGAATGTATCCTGAATGCAATGAGCGGCTTGTTGATATAGGTAAAGTATTTTTCCCTCCTGAAATACCATGTATAAAAATCAAGGTCGATGAGCCATTTGATACGTTTATCATATTCAAATGGTTTTAATTCACTGCTCAAAAGTGTACAGCTTGGGTTACCAATAAAGTTCTTGTACAAGTTCAGGTAATTCAATTTCAATAATAAAATATCAAGTTTGCTGCATGCGCCAATGAAAGATGTATTGTTATCGGTATTGATATTTTTAAATGCGCAAAAAATAAGTTTTGCTTTGGGGTTCTTGCTTATATGATCAACAAATACCTGCAATGTATTTTCATCCAGCATCCAGTCATCATGGTGCATCAACTTGATCCAATCGCCCTTTGTTTTTGTCAATGCATTGTTCCAGTTATTGGGAGTACCCAACGCCACATCATTGTGATAATATTGAATGTTCATGTCACTGAATTGCTGATCAATGATATCTTTCACGCCGTTATTATTGCTGTCATCACTGATAATGATCTCATAACTGGTGAAAGTCTGTATTTTAATGGAATCGAGCAACCTGACAAGTTTGTCGCCGCTGTTATATGTAGGAATGCAAATGGATATAAACACTTAGTATTATTATTTATAAGAATTGAATTATTTAAACAGCCCTTTCTGTTTCATCTCTGCCAGGGATCTTTCATAATTGCTTTGAGAAACCTGTTGGCCATTAACCCAGTTGCAAAACCGTTTGATACCTTCAGTAAAATCAACCTGCGGAACAAATCCCAGTTGCGATTGTATTTTTGACAGATCAGCATAATTATGCCTGATATCGCCTAACCTGTAATTGCCGGTAACGGTAACCGTAACCCGTTGCTGATAATTTTCCATCAGTGCCTCTGCAACCTGCATCACAGTAGTAGGTATTCCGCTGCCTACATTGAATACCTGGTTGTTGGCAGTATCTTTTTCAATGCCAAGAATAGTCGCATTCACAACATCATCGATATAAACAAAATCCCTGCTCTCTTTTCCATCCTCAAAAATATTGATGGGCAGGTTATTTTTTATCTGGGTAGAAAAAATTGAAAGTATACCGGTATAAGGGTTGCTCAGTGATTGGCCAGGCCCATAAACATTCTGATACCTGAAAGCCACGCCGGCAATACCGATGGCCGCACAGGCAACCAGTACCATTTGCTCCTGGTTTTGTTTTGTAATTCCATAAATACTGGAAGGGTGAATGCCGGATGATTCATCAGTAGCCATCAGTTTCAGTTTTCCTGTAACACCGGGGTAAGTGACCTCAAAATTCCCTTTATCCATTTCTTCACTACTCCTATGCTCCGGGTAAACAATACCGGTAGTTTCTGAAAAATATTTCCCCTCACCATAAATAGATCGCGAAGAAGCAACGATGACTTTTTTCACGCTGGTTGTGGTATTGGTCAAAATATCCAGCATCAATGCAGTGCCGCCGATATTGGTATTCACATAATGGTTTATTTGGTACATCGATTGGCCTGTACCCGTTTCCGCGGCAAAATGTACAATGATCTCATTGCCGGCGATGGCCTTCACCCAATCATCATGGCTGGTTACATCGCCTTTAATAAATATCACTTTATCTTTTATCGAATTATACAACGGCGAAGTTTCGTCCGGGTCATTGCCATGAATTTGTGCCGACAGGTTATCCATAACAGTTACAACGTAACCCTTCGATAATAAACGCAATGCAAGATTAGACCCGATGAAACCGGCACCTCCTGTTATCAATATTTTTGTATACTGCATGTCTGTTAAATGAATTCTCCCCGTTCATTGGTTTTCTGCCAATCCTTTAATTCAAAATTATACCGTTTAATGATCTGTGCCGGCGCCCCAACTGCAATACAATGATCAGGGATATCTTTTGTTACCACTGAGTTTGCTCCAATGATGGAATTTCTTCCTACACTTGCTCCAACAACACACACATTTTCGCCAAGCCAGGCGCCATCGCCGATCAGTACTTCACCAGCCTGAACAACCGGCTGGTCAATAACAGGAAGATGTATATTTTTATAACCATGAAGGTTGTCACTGATATATACTTTATCAGCGATCAATACTTTTTTCCCTATCTCAATTTTTGAAGTTGCATAGATATGACTAAATCTGCCAACATAAGTCCCGTCACCAATAATTAACCTGCAATCAGTATTACCCGTAAGCGGGTTTGCTGCTAACCAACCATAATATGAAATGAGCACTTTACTTCCTATGAATATTCGCTTATGGCCATCAATAGCTGTAGGTTTAAGTATTGTTGAATACTTACCAAAACCACCCAAACAGTACCTATAATAAGGAGCCAATATAAGCCTGTACAATAAACCATTGATTTTTTTCAGAATCGGCATATCCAAACGATCTTAAACACTATATTTATCAAAAATAACTACTTTTGACGGAAATTAATAAACGCTAAGCACTACAACACTTGATAATGAGGTTTTTGAAACAGTTACTTGCTGATTATTCTGCCAAAAGAAAACAACAGCAATATATTGAACAGCTAAAGCATTTTTCACCTCCCACCAACTTATATTCAAATAATTATCCCGACAAAGTATGCTTTAAACATATTGGCCTCATCGGCGACATCATTTATTCCATTCCCTGTATGCTTGCATTGGCAAAGGGAAAAAAAATTGAGTTGTTCCTCGACATATCACAGGAATCGATGTATCCAAAAGGATTTAAACATTACAATGAGAATAAGATACTTACCGAAAAAAGTGTTGCATTCATTAAGCCATTGATCTTAAGTAACCCGGCATTTATTACATGCGATATATTTAAAGGACAGGCAATTGATTATGATCTAAATGAATTCAGGCGCTACCCTTTCGATTACCGTATGGGACATATCTGCCGCTGGTATTTCCTTGCTTTTGGTGTTAACTACGACCTTGGTAAACCATGGCTCCATGTTGAAGCTGACCAGAAATACAAAGATGAAGTGATCATTGCACGTAGTTTCAGGTACAGGGCTCCGGCAATTGATTATAATTTTTTGAAAACGATCAGTAACATATCTTTTATTGGCCTAGCTGATGAGTATGAGGACATGAAAAAAAACATACCACACCTGAAACATATTGTTGTAAGTGATGCATTGCAACTTGCACAGGCAATTGCAGGCTGCAAATTCTTTATCGGCAATCAATCATTTCCTTTTGCAGTTGCAGAGGCATTAAAAGTAAAAAGAGTATTGGAAGTTTGTTACCAAACGCCTAATGTGATCGTTGAAGGAAAAGATGGCTATGATTTTTGCTTTCAGCCACAGTTTGAAAAGATTATAAATTCATTGCTTTAGAAAATAATAAAAATGTTCATAAAAAAAATCTTAAATAAACTAGTTAATATACTTGGATACAAAATTGTAAAAAACAAACCAGGTAACCATGGAAACCCTTCAAAATCATATCAAGTAAAGGTCGGGAATTATTATATTACTATGCCTGGGAATAATCCTCTTGTGAAACATTATGAGTATTTCCCAAACTACAATATTGAACTTGGAAAACTAGCCCAGATCATATCAAAAAAATATCCAGATTCTTATTTAATAGATATCGGAGCTAATGTAGGAGATACAATTGCAGTAGTAAAATCTGTTGTTAATATTCCTATAATAGCTATTGAAGGAGATCAGTTTTCTTATAAATTTCTTTCACAGAATGCCTTATTGTTTGACGAGGTTCATACAATAAATCAGTTTTTAGGAGAGAAAAGTGAAAAAAAGATGATTAAAGCTGAGAAGGAAGGATGGAATACTACTTTGATCCCTACAACTAATGGCTCAAACTGGATTACATTAAAAACACTTGATGAATCGCTTAAGGAAAATAAATTAAGTTCAGTAAATACGAAACTAATTAAAATTGATGCTGAAGGATTTGATACAATAATACTTCGAGGAGCATTAGATACGATATTAAAATTCAGCCCTGTTCTATACTTCGAGTATAATAGGGAAAATATGGATATTATAGGAGAAGATGGTTTAGCCACATTGTTTTCGCTGTCCGAAAGTGGGTATGATAACATAGCATTTCTTGATAATCATAACCGTTGCTTAATGTATACTTCTTTAGCTCAGAAAGATATCATCCAACAATTGCATAATTACGCTGACGGAATACACGGGCTGATCCCACATTATGACATATGTATATTTCATAAAACCGACAGCGATATAGCAAGAGAATTTTTAAACTTAAATAATATTTAGTAACCATATAACAACTAAAATGAAAGATTATTCATTATATGCAAAAGCTTCTGTCAGCATGTCAAAAGACCATACATTTATTACTACTATTGAATCGATAATTAATAATAATGACATCAATTATATTGTTGAAAGCGGCACTTATATTGGAACAGGCTCAACAAGAACAATTTCAGACATTCTCGCAAAAACTACGAAAAACCTAAAAAAATTTTATACGATTGAAGTTGATAATACATTTTTTAGAAAGGCAAAAAAAAATCTTAAAAAATATTCCTTCGTTGAACCCATATGGGGTATATCAGTCGATCCGGAAGTTGCAATCAACTTTGTTAATTCCGATGAGGCAATTGTCAACCATCAAAAATACCCTGATGTGTTTATTGATACCTTAATAAATCCGGTTGAGTTCTATACTAACGAAATAAAAGGGCAGTTCTCACGACTGAGTGTTAAACCCACTCTATGGGATAGAATATTTAAACAAAAAACTCTATCAGAAGAAAAGTTTCAAAAAAACGTATTCAAAGATTTACTCCCTAAAATAAAAAATTCCAATCCGATTATCCTTTTGGATTCAGCTGGGGGTATTGGATGGCTTGAATTTAAAACAGTAATGGAATACATGAGAAATGATCCATTTATAATTATTCTTGATGATATTCATCACTTAAAACACTTCAGAAGCCTTGAATATATAGAAAATTCAGAAAAATTTACTATAATAAACAAAAGTATACAGGATGGCTGGGTTATTGCAAATTATAAGCCTTAGTTTTTAAATTATCAAAAGAGATCGGTTGTGATGAATAGGCTTTAGAATTTACAATATTTGCTTGTGCGCTCTGGGCCAACAGGGAAAAGAACGAAAATTTTACTTGGCTAAAAACGTAGGTCAAAAACATTAAGAGCAGTTTACCTCGTAGTATATTGGTAGTCAAAATCCGCTCGTTGATTAATAAAATTCCCAGCGGATTAGGTGAAGATGATTTTTGCCTAACTGCCGATTGCACAATTGTAAGCCCAAATTGTGGCTTTTGTTGGTAGCAGTTTTATTTTTATTGTTGAATAAAGTGTTTAACCAAATTTAAACTATCCGACCGTATTTCTACTAATGTTTTTTTATTACTAACTAATTGGGTATTCGATTAGCCGAAGCTAAATAGAAGATTGGATCCGATGCATACTGACTATAACCAAAATAAGTATCTGATAAAGAAATGTTTTCAAGCATAATGGTTACTGGAGTAGGTTTGTTAATTACCTGTATCATTCTAGTTTTTTCAGAATTAGTAAAATTCCATGTCATAGTATATGTAGCCCCTAAAAAATCATAAAATATACCTGTATTATTAAGGTTAAATCTTGCTGAGTCCGAATCACCATTAAATGTATTTGAAGTTCCCCCTCTCTTATAATAGTCAGTTGTTCCAGAATTACTTCTTACAACCCTCATTTCGCCTAATTTCCAGGTTTTTGCAGTTAATAACTCTTCCGGTGTTTTGGCTTGAATTGTTATTGGATCGTCTTTTTTACAAGAAAAAAGTGTAAAAAGTGCAATACTAATAACTGATAATTTAGATTTCATTTTTTTATTTATTATTCTTATAAAAAAAACTTAGGTTGGCAAGTTACTAATTTCAAATTGATTTTCAAAAGTTATAAAATTTAAAAAAACATTAGCCTGGAGAAATAGAGGGAAATGCTACCAACCTTCGGATCGTTACTTTGCTGTATTTGGGTTTAAGTATATCAACACAATCCTTTTGTGGCTCGAGTGCCACCACTCTCGCATTTATTTGTAAAAAATCATTTGTCTTTAAACCCACCTTTCCGCCAATATCAGAACATAGGTCATTTAGTGTCACTAGTTGTGAATAGAATTTTACCTGCTCATTGATGAACTGCCGTTGCTACTTATCTATTACGTTGGCAATAATTGTTTTTTAAAACGCTCCAAACTGCTGTAATTAGCCTCACCAAGAAGTTTCTGTAAGAACTGTTTCATCAGCTGATTTTTATTTCATGGTAATTCTCTTCACCTATCTTTTGCAGGAATAACTGCAGTGCTTCCATCTTTTCGGGTGTGAAGCGATATTCTATATACCGGGTATAATATTCATACAGATCGAAAAAAGGATACGGGTTTTGCAAAACGATCTCAGGCAAATTATTCAAACCTGCCTGAACAGCCTGATCGAATTTTTTAATAAAATCATTATCCAGTGGTTTATTGCTCACCCAGGCCGCAAATACAAATGGCAACCCGGTCATTTCTTTCCAGGCCGCTCCAAGATCAAAAATATATTTTGATACAAGCCTTTGCCTGAATGCCCTGTCGCCGATCACCAAACCTGCAGTTGTGCCACTAATATCTTTTTCGTAGCCTTCACCTGCTGCTACCAGTTCGGGTGAAATGCCCCAATGTTCTTTCAGCAGGATCTTTAACAATGCCACGGATGTTCTGCTCTGATAATCCAGTAATACTGTTTCAATTTCACCAGCAGACACATCACTGAATAAACAAACAGTTGCTACTTCGCCATTGCAGGAAATACAATAATCAGAAACAATATGGTATTCTTTCAACGATGGAATTACAGCAACAGGCACCAGCCCTATGTCAATACTGCCATCAACCAGCTGGCTGGCAATAGCAGAAGGGAAATCAATAGAGAGTTCCAGTTCATCTTTCATCATACCTTTTTCAAATCCATATACCAGGGGTTTTGCATTCAAATAACTTACAGAACCCACTTTAACGCTGCTATTGACCATGATTTTCTTTTATTCGGGTAGAAAACACCGTGAATAATGCTTTCAACATATAATAATGTACTTTTAGGGCTGCAAAAATACGAACCAAACGATACTTTTAATCACAAATGGGTATTATTCAAAAACAAGGCACCCGGTCTTCCATATTTTTATTGATAGGTTTCTGTATTGGCGGCATTAATACGGTATTATTATTCCCAAAACTATTTACACAGGCAGAATACGGTTTAACCAGGGCGCTGGTTGATACGGCCACCATTTTATCTGTATTGGCCACCATGGGAACAACTTCAGTGATCTATAAATTTCACCCCTATTACAAGTCACTTACCAAACCCCGGGAGAATGACCTTCCTTTTATTACAGGACTGGTCTGCCTTTGTGGTTTCATCGCCATTTGCATTGCCGGATATATTTTCAAAGATTTTATTATCCGGAAGCTGGGCAAATCTCCTTTATTTGCCGATCATTTTTACCTCGTATACCCTTTTACTTTCCTGATGCTCACCTATACCTGGCTGGAATCTTTTGGATGGGCATTAAAAAAAACAGTGACCACCAATTTTTTAAAGGAAACACTGATCAGGATACTTACAACGGTACTCATACTCCTCGTATGGGCGAAACTGATAGGCAAAGAAAGTTTCATAGAATTATTCAGTCTATTATACCTGCTGCCCGTTATCATATTGATCATAGTATTGGCAAGAACTCATGAATGGAAATTTAATTTCACTTTCAGTAATGTTACCAAACGCTTCAAAGGCAAAATGATCACGTTCAGCCTTTTTGTTTTTGGGGCCAGTTTTTTAAACATAGCGTCCAGGACTGTTGACAGTTTTATGATCATTGGATTGAAAGGGCTGGAAAAGACTGCCATCTTTACCATCGCCTCTTACCTGGCAACTTTTATGGACCTGCCTTTCAGGAGCATCACTTCAATTGCGGTACCGGTACTATCGGAATCATGGAAGGATAAAAATTATGCGAATATTTTAAGCATTTATAAAAAAAGTACGGTAACATTATTAGTAGCGGGATTATTTATTTATTTAATGGTGTTGTTGAATATAAAAAACCTGGTGAGTTTCCTTAGCAACGACTGGGCTGAAGTTCCTGTTGTTGTTTTGATCATGGGCATGGCAAAACTTGTTGACCTGGGAACAGGCGTAAACGGGCAGATCATTGGTACATCAAGCAACTGGCGATTTGATTTTTTCACCAATGTATTATTGACGCTGATGGCATTCCCGCTTAATTTTTTACTGATAACGCATTTTGGTATTATCGGGGCTGCGTTTTCAAACCTCATCGCCATTAGTATTTATAATGCCGTCCGCTTTGGTTTTATTTATAAGAAATACGGATGGCAGCCCTATAGTTTTACACATGTAAAGATCATCCTCATCAGTGTGATCGTATTCGTTGCAATTTACCTGGTGCCCTTTGTTGCAAATATATATGTTGATACCGTTTTCAAGAGTTTATTATTTGCAGGGATCTTTATTGCAACAATGCTTCGCCTAAATGTATCGGAAGAAATTAATAATGTTGCAAAGAATATGATGAATAAGGTATTAAGAAGAAAATAGGATATGACGTGTTGTGCTATTGATTAATTAAAAACATTACTGTTTACATGAAATTATTTTAGTTTTTTATGCTTTACTTTTTTGCTTCCCGAAGGATCGGGACAGGTCGTCCAAAAAAGTAACAAAAAAAGAGCCCCGGAAACGATTACACCCCGTTTTCGGGAAGGAGCCCTGGTTAAGCTTTTACACTACTGTAGCTACAACAGCAGTTCCTTGATAACTTATTTGAAAATTCTTTTAATAACACAACACGTTAGGATATAATTAAAATATAACCGTACTTATATGATTGAATTAAAATTCTGCAATAACTTTATAATATGAACCTGACTCCATTAACCGCTGTATCGCCCATTGATGGCCGTTATTACAACAGCAGCAAACAACTTTCGGCCTATTTTTCAGAATATGCTTTGATCAGGTACCGGCTGAAGGTAGAAGTGGAATATTTCATCATGCTCTCAGAAAAAAAATTCTTCAAACTTGACCTGAAATTAAAGCACCGGCTCAGGCAACTTGTGGATGATTTTTCTGTGGAAGATGCGGCATCAATCAAAGCAACAGAATCTGTTACAAACCATGATGTAAAAGCTGTTGAATATTTTTTAAAACAGGCATTGGATGAATATGGTGCGGCCGGCATCAAAGAATGGGTACACTTCGGGCTTACTTCCCAGGACATCAATAATACAGCAGTGCCCATGCTTTGGAAAGATGCAGTGGAACAGGAATATCTTCCTGCGATATTGAACCTGCAAATGAGTATCGGCAACCTTGCGCTGAAATGGAAAGATGTTCCCATGCTTGCCCGCACACATGGACAGCCGGCTTCCCCTACCCGCCTTGGAAAAGAATTGTTTGTTTTTGTTGAACGGCTTGAAAACCAGGTACAGCTATTCAGTTATATTCCATTTACAGCAAAATTCGGCGGGGCAACAGGCAATTTCAATGCTCACCATATAGCATACCCGAAATACAACTGGGTAAATTTTGCTGATGAATTCGTAGAAAGCAAGCTGGGTTTACAAAGGCAGCAATACACTACGCAGATTGAACACTATGATGTTTTGTGTGCCCACTTTGATGCCATTAAAAGGATCAATACGATCCTCACCGATTTTTGCAGGGATATATGGACCTATATCAGCATGGATTATTTTAAACAGCAAACAAAAAAAGGAGAGATTGGCAGCAGCGCCATGCCACACAAAGTAAACCCGATTGATTTTGAAAATGCAGAAGGTAACCTGGGTATTGCCAATGCATTGTGGGAACATCTTTCGGCAAAACTACCTGTTTCAAGGCTGCAAAGGGACCTTACTGATAGTACAGTATTAAGAAATATAGGCGTTCCGATGGCGCACACAATGCTGGCGGCAAAGTCAATAGAAAAAGGGCTTGGAAAGATCATATTACATGAACAGAAACTAAAAGCAGATCTCGACAGCAACTGGGCCGTAGTAGCCGAAGCCATACAAACCATTTTACGCCGTGAAAATTATCCCAGGCCTTATGAAGCACTAAAAGAACTTACAAGAGGGAAATCTGCCATTGACAAAAAGGCGATTCATGCATTTATAAATTCACTGAAAGTATCCGCCGCACTGAAAAAAGAGCTGAAGGCCATTACCCCTTTTAATTATACCGGAATTTAAATTATCAATATATTTGAATGACTAAAACTGCCTTATGAAGAAAGTGTTGCTTCTTTTCATATTCTTCACTACCGGTATGGCTTATGGCCAGGTAGATCTGAATCTTGGATTAGTTGCCTACTATCCATTTAATGGCAATGCAAATGACGTAAGTGGAAATAATATTAATGGAATTGTTAATAATGCAGCATTAACTACAGATCGGGCTGGCCAAGCAAACTCAGCGTATTATTTTAATGGAGCAACCTCATATATTCAGTTACCTTATTCATCCTTATACAATTTTGCACCAAGTGATTCTTTTACAATTACTGTGAGGGTCTTGCCAGACCAAGGATATTCCTGGCCAGCGCAATCTTTGGTTGTAAAATCTCCTTTTAATCCTGATTTTAATTTATCAGACTGGAATTATGGTAGCTATATCTTGAATTATAAAGCAATGTCAGGCTACGCATTTACCAATGCTCTAGTTGGAAGTACAGTTTTTACAGGAACGCCATGCTGGTATAATATTGTTACCACTTACAAGAACGGTATCTGGAAATTATATATAAATGGAGTATTGGAAGATTCCGATTTATCACAAACAAGGTATATACTCCAAGATGGCCCTGCATCTAAGATCAATTTCGGAAAAAAGGGTGATTCAAATGGAGATTATTATAAAGGGAAAATGGATGATATCAGGATTTACCACAGGGTACTTAATCAGGAAGAAATTAATATTCTAAGTGGCTGTTCAAATATAGCCCCCTGCGACTCCTGGCTAAAGACCCAGACTGTAGGCTCCAGCATTAAAGTTGGTGACCTTGATGTAGCAGGAGACCAGATCACTGTTGAAGCAAACATCAACCGCATTGCTCCATATACCGGATCTTATATTTATGCCGGTGATATCGTATCCAAGCATACAGATCCCAGCGATGCAAATTATTTACTCAGGCCTAATGATGCCGAAATCACCACCACCAATGGCTATTTCGTAACACCTGCAATTTGTGATATTGAGTTAAATAAAACATACCATGTTGCCCTGGTGTACAATGGCAGCACGCTTAAATTTTACAGGAATGGTTTTTTGATGAGCCAGGTACCGGCCACGGGTAACCTGTATCAAAATAACCTGATCACTTCTATTGGCGACTGGGCCAATTATATTACTCCTGTGGGTACAAATTTCCAGGGATATATTAATGAAGTACGTATTTGGAACGTTGCCAGAACACAGGCCCAGCTGCAAACCTATATGAATACTTCTTTACCGAATCCTGCAACGCAAACAGGTTTGCAGGCCTATTATACATTTGACAATCTTGTAAATAAACAAGGAAATACTGCTTTTAACGGTAGTATTGCAGGTGCTGCAACGATCAACAATACGAATACGAGCTGCAATTTCATAGCGGATAGCTGCAGGGCGGCTTGCAATACATGGCTAAGCACTCCCTCACAATCATCTTATGTAAGTGTTGGCGACCTTGATATAACCGGAAATAAAGTTACAGTTGAGGCAACTATTAACAGAACACAGCCATACTTACCCGGAGGTGGAAATAATACAGAAGGAGATGTTGTTTCAAAACATACAGATCCATCAGACGTAAATTATTTATTGAGGCCAAATCATGCCTATATAACCACCACCAATGGTTTTTTTGGAACCCCTGATATATGTGATCTTGAGCTGAACAAAAACTATCATGTTGCAATGGTATATGATGGGGCTACTTTGAAATTTTATCGCGATGGATTCCTGATGAGCCAGGTTCCTGCAACAGGTAATTTATTCCAAAATAACCTCACTACACGGATAGGTTTATACCCCGCCACATTCTGGAATACACAATTCATAGGTTATATTAATGAGGTACGTATATGGAATGTTGCCAGGACCCAGGCTGAATTACAGACATACATGAATTCATCCTTGCCTAATCCGGCAACACAACCTGGTTTGCAAGCCTACTATACGTTTGACGATTTATTGAATAAACAGGGAAATGCTGCCTGGGATGGAGTTTTGGGAGGCAGTGCTTCTATTAATGCCACCAATTCCAATTGCAGTTTCACAGCCGACTCCTGCCGTATCATCAATACTTCCGGCATCAGCGGTATCATCAACGATTACACGCCGGTAATTTCATTGAGCAACACTTGTAAAAACGAGTTAACCGTTGAAGACGGCACTCACTTTAATGTGGGAGATACCGTGTTATTGATACAAATGAAAGGCGCTGTTATTGATACTACCAATACCGCTGCTTTTGGGACTATCCTGGATTATAAAAATTCAGGTAATTA
>Ga0209023_10003455_pt1 | contig 18853 bp, 16 predicted proteins | sample LakOneMetagenome_FD_187468 | JGI IMG/M metagenome (GOLD analysis project Ga0209023, IMG submission 187468) | Freshwater and sediment microbial communities from Lake Erie, Canada (SPAdes) (version 2) | ecosystem: Environmental > Aquatic > Freshwater > Lentic | place: Lake Erie, Canada...
GGAGCCGGGCGGGCGACTCAGTCGGTGAGGGCGACGATCGCCGGCCGGCGGACGTCGACGTGGAGGTCGTGTCGGGCGGAGTTGACGACGCCCTTCTGGTCGGAGGCGGTGGCGACGATGCCGACGTTGCGGGGTCAACAACGGCGGCGGTGCCGACCAACGAGGACCGCCCCGCCGGGTAGCGCGGTCGTTCGCGTCGGCCCGGACGCGACGCGGCCCCGATTCCCTTGCCGTTGCAAGGGTCGGGGCCGATGGAGCGGGTGACGAGAATCGAACTCGCATGACCAGTTTGGAAGACTGGGACTCTAGCCATTGAGCTACACCCGCAGGCCCCACCGAGGTGGGGTCGGCCCACGCTAGCGCAGCGGTCTGGGCTCGTCGGGCGACGTCAGGTCGCCGGATCGGAGGCCGCCGTGGTGCCCTCCCACAATTTGGGGTCGACTGGGAGCTGGCCATCGAACGCGCACCAGACGGCGACGAGGCCATGACCTAGGTTGTTCCCGTCGACGACGGTCGGTTCGCGCTGCATCACCACGGGTGCGCCGGCCGGGTAGGAGGAAGATGAGCGAGGCATTCGCGGTAGATGTGCAGGACGGCGTCATCCACGTCAGTGGGGACCTCGATGCTCAGACCTCCGCTGCGCTCGACGAGGTGATCTCGGCGATGCTCGCCGACGGCGCACAGGAGCTGGTGTTCGACCTCGCCGCGCTCGAGTTCTTGGATTCGAGTGGGCTGCGCTCGATGGTGTTGGCCCGCGGACCGCAGGGCGACGGCCGCGTGGTGCTGCGCTCGCCGTCGTCGTCGGTGTCACGCTTGTTGGACATCACCGGGCTGTCCGACGTGTTCGTCATCGAGCGCTGAGCTCGCCCAGGAGCGACCGGCGGGTCCTAGTGCTGGACGATCCAGGCGGCGACGATGCCGCTCGCGTTCAACGACCAGTGCAGCAGGATGGGCGCGAGCAGGCTGCCTGACCGGTTGCGCAGCCAGGTGAAGCCGAGGCCGGCGGCAGCGGTGGCGGCAACGCTGCCCGCCATCGCAACCGGGACGCCCATGCCGAATGGCAGGCCCTTGAGCACCGCATTGCTGTCCGCGAGCTGCAGCGACGGGAGCACGTGCCACAGGCCGAACAGCAGAGCGGCTGCGACGTCACCTCGGACCGCCCAGCTGCGCTGGTGGGCGAACCGCCTCCGCAGCATCGCCGGAAGCACGCCGCGGAACATGGTCTCTTCGGCGAGCACGGTGCCGAGCGGGATCTCCACTCCGACGTAGAGGGCGAGCCCGCCGAGCGTGAGGTCCTTGGCCCGGTCGTCCTGGAACGCCTCTCGTGTGAACGGCAACAGCGCACCGATCGCGCACGTGCCGATGACGGCGAGCGCCGCGAGACCGCCCCATCGAAGGCCGTCGGTCAGTCGCGCCGGGGCGAGGCCGAGCTCTTCCTTGGTGACGCGACCGAAGCGGCTCGCCACCCAGACGAGCGTGCCCGCAACACCGATGTTCCACGGGATGTACGCCCACGACGGCAGGACTTCGTTGGCGATGATGTTCGAGCCGACGAGCACGCCGATGACGCCGAGGACCGGGCCGGTCTCGGGATTGGCGTGGGCGGGACGCTCCGAGAGCGGGTCCCACCATGCCGGGCCGCCGTGATCGTGGGGCGCGATTCGACCCCGCTCAGCCGACGTTCCGGTCACATCGTCATCGCTCACGTCGGTGCGCTGATCCGCTGCTCGTCGGGCGCTCGATCACTCAGGTGCCCACGCCCGCCTTGCGGACCCATGCCGGACCTGCCGTGCGGCCGTCGAGGGCTGGCGTGGTCGCCGCCGGTCGGGTGGTGGTGTCGGCCCCCGTCGTGTCGACTGCGGCAGCCGAGCCGGCCCCGCCTGCCGCGTCGGCATCGTCGGTGCCCTTGATGCGGGCGCTGCGCTCCTTCTCCAGGCGACGCAGCTGGACCTCGACTGCTGCGAGCTGCTCCTCGGTATACGGGAGTCGATAGGCCTCGGCGACGAACCGCGCCGTGTCGGCGCGGTAGTCGTGGCCGGTGGATCGGAACTCGCCGGGCGTGTTGCGCATGGCGTTGGCCGCGTCGATCAGCGTCTGGACGAACGTCACGACCGGGAACCACCGCTGTCCGGCCGGCACGTTGCGGCCGCGGGGCTCGCCGAGCCAGTCGGGCTCGCGGAACAAGATGCCCGGATCGACGTGGGTGATCGGATCGTTGTCGTGGCTGAGCTGCACGACGCGCAGCGCGTCGCGCGCTTCGGGGCTCAGCTGTTCGAGCTCGTCCCAGCGGTCGAACACCCCGACGGTCCCGGGCGGCGTCATCGCCCCTGGGCGGTCCAGGCCGGCCTTGGACCACTTGGCGAGGTGGGGCATGCCGAACCACAGCGCACGGCTGATCGAGTACTGATCGAACCCTTCGACACCGGACTTCATGACGACGTCCGACGACGACCAGGCGCCCAGGCTCTCGCCGAACACCAACACGATCGGACGGTCCTCGGGGGCCATGCCCATCAAGCGCTGATGGACGCCCAACGCCAGCATGCGGAACTGGCGGCGGCCTTGGCGCACCTTCTGCAACGACAGGAACGACGGGTAGCGGCCGTATTGGATGCAGACCGTCGCGACATCGCCGCGGGTGAAGAACTCGGTGGCTTCCTGCACGGTGTGGTCCACCCAGCCGGTGCCGGTCGGGCACGTGAGCACCAAGTACTTGCGATCGTAGGCACCGGTGCGTTCCAGCTCGTCGAGCGCGGTCTCGGCACGGGCAGCCGAGTGGATCGGATGGTCGTTGAACCCGATGTAGATCCGGATCGGCGTCATCGCATCGGACTCGCCCAGGGTGTCATCGATGAGCGCTGGGTCGACGTTGTCGAGCACGAACCTGCGACCCTGCTGGCCGAGCTCGTCGAAGTTCGCCCCGCTCTGCGGTGAACCGGAGACCAGCGGGTCGACCGGTGCGTTGGCGTAGCCCGGATCGACCTTCTCGTTCGAGCGCCCGATGTAGGAGATGCCCGTCCAGTAGAGCCCGGTCACTCCGCCGGCCCACATGGCGGCGTTGACACCCCGGGCGAGGACGTTCTTGGTGATGCCGGGTCCGAAGTATCGGATCCACCCGGACCGAGTGAGCTTGAACGACGCGCCGAGCCCCGTGCCGACGGCGGTGACAGCGGCGGTGTCGAGCAGGACCCGACCCAGCGTCAGGGGCAACTGGTCGCCGTCCTCGGTGAAGAACGACTTGCGCTCGGTCAGATAGCGGCGAGACGCGTAGGTGGCCACGCCGATCGACGCGCCGGACGTGATGGCCATCCGGCGCAACGTGCGGACGTTGTCGGACTCGGCCGGGTCCATCTTGGACAGCACGTCGTAGAGGGCTCCGCCGGCAGCGCCGAACTGGAGGAGCTCCCCGGTGAGCCGTGCGACACCGGCGGTCCAACGCTGGTCGTCGGGATCGGGGACGCCGGCGAGGGCGTTGCCGCCGACGACCATGGCGGCGCGCGCCGCGAGGCGCACCGTCAGCGAACTGGAACCGAAGGTGACGGTGTTGGTCAAACGTTCGACGGTCTTCGACACCCCTCGGGCCGCCAGGATCGACAGGCCGCTCACCACGCCTTGGTGCAGCGACGTTCGCGGCATCAGCGACGGCTGCACCGACCGGACGAAGTTGGTCGTCTCGAGCGGTGCGCCGGGCGACGACGTCAGCGGTGACACGACCGACAGGACGGACTCGAGCCGGGACACCGCTGCGGCCTTGCGAGGGACGCCGCGGTCGTCGGTGTCGGCAGTGCCGGTGGCGGGCAGGTCGTCAGGTCCCACGCCGGGCAGGGCCTGTGGGCCGGTGATGTCGTCGCTCATGCGGAAAGCCTACGGGCGAGGTGACCGATGGCGGCTCACCCCATCCGGACGGTTTGGGCTGATCTGCGATCGCGGGAACGATCAGGCGCCGGAACTTCGATCGTCGGACTGTCGAGCGCCGCGTCCTCGGACGGGATGTGGCCGGTGCCGGCCGATCCCGTCCAGAGGGTGTGCGTCGGGACGGCGAGATTCGAACTCGCGGCCCCCGGCTCCCAAAGCCGGTGCGCTACCAGGCTGCGCCACGTCCCGTGGGCGGCGACACTACCCGCCCGGAGCGGTGGCACCAGATGACGTGGTCGATGAGGTGGTCTGTGAACCGGGCCGCGGCCACGTCGGTGACCAACTCGGTGAGCCGGTCGATGACGAAGGTCCTCAACGGTCGTTGTAGGCTCTCGCCCCTGTGAAAGCCGACCTCGAAACCCTCTCCGACACTCCCGACCTGGAGCCCAAGGTCAAGCTCACCGTCCAGGTGGAGGAGGCCGAGCTGGAGCCGGCCATCGAGGCGGCCTGGAAAGAGATCGCCAAGGAGGTGCGCATCCCCGGGTTCCGTCCCGGAAAGGCACCCCGGGCCCTCATGGAGAAGCAGATCGGCAAGGGCTACGCCCGCTCCGAGGCGCTGAACAAGGCCATCCCCGACTTCTACGGCGACGCCGTCGTCGAACACGACATCGACGTCGTCGCGCAACCCGAGCTCGAGATCACCGAGGGCGAAGAAGACGGCGACGTCACCTTCACCGCCGTGGTCGGCATCCGGCCCACGATCATCGTGGCGGGCTACAACGGCTTGCGCATCGAGGTGCCCAGCCCCGAGGTCCCCACCGACGAGATCGACGCGCAGATCGATCGGATCCGCAGCCAGTACGGCGAGCTGACCGAGGTCGAGCGTGCCGCAGCCGACGAGGACTACGTCACGATCGACGTCACCGGCACCCAGGACGGCGAAGAGGTCGACGGCCTCACCGCCGACGACTACCTCTACCGGGTGGGTTCCGGAGCGATCGCAGCGGAGTTCGACGAGCAGCTCATCGGCGCATCCGCCGGTGACGTCTTGGAGTTCACCGCAGAGCACCCCGACCCCGACGAGGCCGACGTGCAGTTCCGCCTGGTCGTCAAGGACGTCAAGGAGCGGGTGCTGCCGGAGCTGACCGACGAGTGGGTCGCGGAAGCCACCGAGTTCGACAACGTCGAGCAGCTGACCGACGACGTGCGCAACCGCCTGGGCGAAGGCCGCGAGAACCAGACCCGAGGTGCGGTTCGCGCCGGGGCGGTCAGCGAGCTCGCCAAGTTGGTCGACGAGGAGATCCCCGACTCGCTCGTGTCGGTGGAGATGTCCGGTCAGCTCCAGAACATGATCGGCCGACTGCAGCAGCAGGGGATCGGTCTCGACGACTACCTGCGCATCATCGGGCAGGATCAGGAGACCTTCCTCGACAGCATGCGCGACAGCGCCCGTGACGGCGTCAAGGCCGACCTCGCGCTGCGTGCCGTGGTCGTTGCCGAAGGCATCGTCGCCGACGAGGACGACGTCGACCACAACATCGGTCACATGATCGAGGGCGTCGACATCTCCTTCGAGGACGCCAAGGAGCAGCTGGCGAGCGGTGGGCAGCTCAGCGCCATCCGCACCGACATGGCGATCCAGAAGGCGATCGACTGGCTGGTCGGACAGGCCGAAGTGGTGGATCCTGATGGCAAGGCCATCGACGAGCGGTTCACCCAGCCGCTCGAACACGATCACGACGATCACGATCACGAGGGCCACGATCACGACTGAGTGTCGGCCCACCGGGATACGGTGGGCAGCCCAGTCAGACCGGCTCCGTGCCGGGACCACGAACCGTCGACCAGGAGCGATCCGAGTGCCCCCCATCCAGCCGCAGAGCTACATGGTCCCCAACGTCATCGAGCAGACGAGCCGGGGCGAGCGCTACTCGGATCTGTTCTCGCGCCTGCTGCGGGAGAACATCATCTTCCTCGGCACTCCGATCGACGACACGATCGCCAACCTCGTCTGCGCCCAGCTGCTGTTCCTGGAGTCGGAGAACCCCGACAAGGACATCAGCATCTACATCAACTCGCCCGGCGGCGACATCAACGCACTCATGGCGATCTACGACACGATGTCCTACATCCGGCCCGAGATCGCCACGTTGTGCTTCGGTCAGGCGGCATCGGCGGCTGCGGTGCTACTCGCCGCGGGTACGCCGGGCAAGCGCCTGGCGCTGCCCAACGCCCGGGTCCTGATCCACCAGCCGTATGCCCAGTCGGGCTACGCGCAGGTGTCGGACCTGGAGATCGCCGCCAACGAGATCATCCGTCTCAAGGAGACACTGGAACACGTCCTCAGCCGCCACACCGGTCAGCCGGTGGAGCGGATCGCCAAGGACACAGATCGTGACTACGTCATGACCGCGGCCGAGGCCAAGGAGTACGGCATCATCGACGAGGTCATCGAAACCCGTGACCTGGTCGACAACAGCGGGCCCATCGCGGCGATCCGCTGACGGATCAGGCACAATGTCAGACCACATCGGGGTCGGCCCCGGTCGTGGCGCAAGAGTCGACCCCACTCGCTGCAGCGTGAAGGAGCCTGGTGGCCAAGTTCGGTGACGGAGGAGAGCTCCTCAAGTGCTCGTTCTGCGGCAAGTCGCAGAAGCAGGTCAAGAAGCTCATCGCGGGCCCAGGGGTCTACATCTGCGACGAGTGCATCGACCTGTGCAACGAGATCATCGAAGAAGAGCTCGCCGACACCGGTGAGCTGGTCCTCGACGAGCTGCCCAAGCCCACAGAGATCTTCGACTTCCTCGACGGCTTCATCGTCGGCCAGGAGCGCGCCAAGAAGATCTTGTCGGTCGCCGTCTACAACCACTACAAGCGCGTCCAGCACGGTGCCAACCGCTCAGGTCCGGACGACGTCGAGCTGTCCAAGAGCAACATCATGCTCATCGGCCCGACGGGTTGCGGCAAGACCCTGCTGGCCCAGACGTTGGCTCGCATGCTCAACGTGCCGTTCGCGATCGCGGATGCCACGGCGCTCACCGAGGCGGGCTACGTCGGCGAAGACGTGGAGAACATCCTCCTCAAGTTGATCCAGGCCGCCGACTTCGACGTGAAGAAGGCCGAGACCGGGATCATCTACATCGACGAGATCGACAAGGTCGCCCGCAAGTCGGAGAACCCGTCGATCACCCGTGATGTCTCCGGCGAAGGCGTGCAGCAGGCGCTGCTCAAGATCCTGGAAGGGACCACCGCGTCGGTGCCGCCCCAGGGTGGGCGCAAGCACCCGCACCAGGAGTTCATCCAGATCGACACCACGAACATCTTGTTCATCTGTGGCGGCGCGTTCGCGGGCCTCGACAAGATCGTCGAGCAGCGGGTGGGCAAGAAGGGCATCGGCTTCGGCGCAGAGGTGCGTTCGGTCAACGAACGCCGCGAAGGCGACCTGTTCGCGAGCGCTCTGCCCGAAGACCTCCTGAAGTTCGGCCTGATCCCCGAGTTCGTCGGGCGTCTCCCCGTCCTCGGAGTGGTCGACAACCTGGACCGCGAAGCGCTCATCCAGATCCTGGTGGAGCCCAAGAACGCTCTGGTCAAGCAGTACCGCAAGTTCTTCGAGCTCGAAGAGGTCGAACTGGAGTTCACCGACGCTGCGCTCGCAGCCGTTGCGGATCAGGCCTTGAACCGGGGCACCGGTGCCCGTGGGTTGCGGGCCATCCTCGAAGAGGTGCTGCTCGGCGTCATGTACGAGCTGCCGTCGCGAGCCGATGTCAGCAAGGTGGTCGTCGACGAGGACTCCGTCCTCGAGAAGGTCAACCCCACCTTGGTGCCACGCGGGAGCAAGCCGCGCACCAGTCGGCCTCGCCGCGCTGCGTCCTGAGTCGTCACCGACTCCGAAGCTGAGCTGCGCTGTGGGTATCGTCGACTCGTTGAGCTGGCTGGATTCGCATCTGGACCACGAGTCCAGCTCGATCGGCATCGCTGCCGGCGCCGTCGATGGCCTCGAGCTGTCGACGATGCAGGAGCTGATCGGGCTGCTCGGCGATCCGCACCTCGACGTCCCGACGATCCACGTCACCGGCACCAACGGCAAGGGTTCGGTCACCGCGCTCATCAGCGGGTTGCTCCAGGCGCACGGATTGAGCGTGGGCACCTACACCAGCCCGCACCTTGAGCGCATCAACGAACGTCTGCGCTGGGACGGCGAACCGATCGACGACCAGACGCTGTCGGAGGTGCTCGATGGACTGCGTGCGATCGAGCCGCTCATGTCGGTGCGACCCAGTTGGTTCGAGCTCGTCACGGCTGCCGCGCTGCGCTGGTTCGCGGAGGCGCCGGTCGACATCGCAGTGGTCGAGGTCGGTCTGCTCGGTCGGTACGACGCGACGAACGTGGTCGATTCCAAGGTTGCTGTCGTCACCGGCATCGGCGGCGACCACACGGACTTCGCCCCGGGTTGGGAGCTTGCGATCGCGGGGGAGAAGGCCGGCATCATCGGCCCCGACTCCGCTGCAGTGTTGGGCCGCATGGCGCCGGAGTTGCGTGCGGTGTTCGCCGCCGAAGGCCCGGCGTCGCTGGCGGCCGAAGACGTCGACTTCGAGGTGCTCGCAACCGAAGCAGCCGTGGGCGGTCGCCTGATCGACATCGGTGGCATCCACGCCCGCTACGACGAGATCTTCCTGCCGCTGCACGGTCGGGTACAGGCCCACAACGCTGCGGTCGCCGTCGCCGCAGTCGAGTCGTTCTTCGGTCGGGCGCTCGAAGCGGATCTGGTCCGCGACGGGTTGGCGATGGTGCGACTGGAGGGGCGGGTCGAGGTCGTGTCGCACCAACCGCTGATCATCCTCGACGGCGCCCACAACCCCGATGCGCTCCGGGCGCTCGGACGGACCCTCGACGACGAGTTCTCGACCGTCGGCTCCAGGACCGTGGTGTTCGGACTGCTCGCCGGCCGTGACCCCGATGCTGCGGCGGACGCGCTGCGGTCGTTGCGGCCCGACCTGGTGCTGTGCACCACCGCCGATGCCGGCGACCGGGGCCTGCCGGCCGAGGTCCTCGAAGCGGCGTGCGAACGTGTGGGCCTGTCGGCCGAGGCCGTGGTCGCTCCCGCCGAAGCCGTGGCACGAGCGGTGGGTCACGCACACGAAGAAGACATGGTCGTCGTCACCGGCAGCTTCCGGCTGCTCGCTCCGGCACGCGCCGCGATTGCGGCGGCATCGCCCGGACCGGCGCACGACGCGGACTGAGAGGTACTCCGCGACGGGCTGCCTCCGGGATGGGCCGACCGTCCGTGTGACACGCCCAAGTCAGGGGTGATGGCACCCGACGAGACGTGATCCCGTCGGGCGCCCGAGCAGATCAGGCCAGGCCCGGAAACCACAGTCCGATCTCACGAGCGGCTGATTCGGTGCCGTCGGAGCCGTGGACCAGGTTCTCGTTGGTCGTCGTCGCGAAGTCGCCGCGGATCGAGCCGGGCTGGGCGTCTTCGACCTTGGTCTTGCCGATCAACGTGCGCATGAGGTGCCACGTTCCGTCGTCGGGTCCTTCGACCACCATCGCGACGACCGGTCCACGGGTCAGGAACGTGACGAGCTCTCCGAAGAACGGCTTGTCGGAGTGCTCTTCGTAGTGGGCCTCGGCCAGCGCGGCGTCCGGCACGCGCATGTCCATGGCGACGATGCGAAGGCCCTTGCGCTCGATGCGGGAGACGATCTCGCCGACGAGGCCACGTTCCACGGCGTCGGGCTTGCACATGATGAAGGTCGTGGTCACGTCTGGGGTCTCCTGTTGGGGGTGTGTGGCCCGATCGGTCTCGGTTCGGGCCGGGGGTGAAATCTAGGAGCGAGCACGCTGCGGGGGCGAACCTGGGCGGCGGCGGTAGCTGTGCAGAGGATCAGCGCGTGCGACGAAGGGCACTGGTCGCGGCGGTCGCGACTCGATAGGGTCATTGCAGTTGTGTTGCAGCCGGATCGTCGGCCGCCACGCCCTGCGTTCACCCCATCCCTCCACGTAGCCTGAGGACCAATGGCACGGTTCAACTCTTCGTTCCTCGGTCGCGACATGGCCGTCGACCTGGGCACTGCGAACACCCTCGTGTACGTGCGCGGGGAAGGCATCGTGTTGTGCGAGCCGTCCGTGGTCGCCGTGCACGTCAAGGACGGCAAGGCGGTCGCCGTCGGCACCGAAGCCAAGCGGATGATCGGCAAGACCCCCGCGCACATCCAGGCGATCCGACCCCTCAAGGACGGTGTGATCTCCGACTTTGAAGTGTGCGAGACCATGCTCCGCTACTTCATCCAGCGGGTCCACAGCAGCCGGTTCTCCAAGCCGCGCATGATCATCTGCGTTCCGTCCGGCGTGACCGGCGTGGAGCAGCGGGCCGTCCAGGATGCGGCAGAGTTCGCAGGTGCCCGCAAGCCGGCACGCATCATCGAAGAGCCGATGGCCGCAGCGATCGGCGCAGGCCTGCCCGTCCACGAACCGACGGGCAACATGATCGTCGACATCGGTGGCGGCACCACCGAGGTCGCGATGATCTCGCTGGGCGGCGTGGTGACGAGCGCATCGGTCCGCGTCGGTGGCGACGAGCTCGACGACGCGATCATCCAGTACATCAAGAAGGAGTACAGCCTGGCGCTCGGCGAACGAACCGCCGAGGTCGTCAAGATGGAGCTGGGTTCCGCTTGGGAGCTGGAGCAGGAGCTGCAGGCCGAGATCCGTGGACGTGACCTCGTCACCGGGCTCCCCAAGACGATCGTGACCTCCACTCACGAGATCCGCGAAGCGATCCAAGAGCCGGTGTCGTCCATCGTCGACGCGGTGAAGGTCACGCTCGACAAGACCCCGCCAGAGCTCGCGGCCGACGTCATGGAACGCGGCATCGTGTTGGCCGGTGGGGGAGCGCTCCTCAAGGGGCTTCCCACTCGTCTTGCTCAGGAGACCGGCATGCCGATCCGCATCGCTGCTCGCCCGCTCGAAGCCGTCGCTCTGGGTTCCGGCATGGCGCTCGAAGAGTTCCCGGCGCTCGAGCAGGCCGGCTTGTTCTCCTCCCACCGCAACTGAACCCGGTGAGGAACGTCGAGACACGACGACGCTCCCGGTACGTCCTCGTCGTCCTCAGCCTGCTGGCGGTCACGTTGATCACGCTGGACTCGCGTGGCGTCGGGGTGTTCGACGGCGCCCGCAACGTCGCGAGTGAGGTGTTCGCCCCGGTGAGCGGAGCGTTCGGGTGGGTCACGTCGCCGGTGCGCAACGCCTGGGGCGGTATGACCGAGCTCGACAAGATCAAGGCACAGAACGCGAAGCTCCGCGACCGCGTCGACGAGCTCGAAGGTGGCGAAGCAAAGGCGGCGAACGCCGTCGAGCAGTTGCAGCGCCTGCAGGAGCAGCTCCAGATCGACTTCGTCGGCGACATCCCGACCCAGATCGCCCGGGTGGCGACCGGTCCCTACTCCAACTTCGACTCGTACCGCATGGAGATCGATCGGGGGTCGAACAGCGGGCTCAAGGTCGGGATGCCCGTCGTCACCAAGGCCGGGCTCGTCGGCCGCCTCGAACGGGTGAGCTCGACGCGGTCGGTGGTGCAGCTCGCCACCGACCCGGACTTCCAGCTCGGCGTGCGACTGGCGAGCACCCAGGACGTGGGCCTCGGTCACGGCGGCGGCGATTCGAACCGCTTCGTGGTGGACAAGGGCATCGACATCGGTGACCCGGTCAAGCCCGGCGAGGTTGTGCTGACGAGCGGGTTGGACGGTTCGATCATGCCCAAGGACGTCCCGATCGGTCTGGTCGACAAGGCCACGCCGGACAACAACAGCGGACTGCAACTCCTGCTCGTCAACTACTCGGTCGACTTCTCTCAGCTCGACGTCGTCCAGGTCATGAAGTGGGTGCCGCCGAAGTGATCTGCCTCGAGCGTTCACGGTGACCGACGGCGCCTCCATCATCCGCTGGGTCCTCATCGTGTCGGTCACGGCCGTGTTGCAGATCGGCCTCGCATCGCAGATCCCGGTCGCTGGGGTGCACCCCGAGCTGCTGCTGCTCGTGTCGATCTGTGCCGGGCTGGTCTCCGGGCCCGGTGCCGGGGCAGGGGTGGGTTTCGCATGCGGCCTCATCCTCGACCTGTTCGTGCCGGGACGCATGGGCATCACCGCGTTGACCTACGTGCTCGTCGGCTATGGCGCTGGTGTCGCGGGTGATGCCGTTGCACGGCCGACCCGCGGCATCCAGGCGGGGATGGTCGCGATGGCGAGCATTGCGGGGGTGCTGTTGTACGCAGCGATCGGGCAGTTGCTGGGACAGCGCTCATTGTCCGATCCCAATCTGCTGGCGATCGTCGGTATCGTCGCTGCCTTCAACGCGGTGCTCGCCGTCCCGGTCCTCGCCGTGTGCCGGTGGGCCCATCCGGAGCAGCAGCAGCGCCTCCGAACGCGTTGACGCCCCACCCTGTCGACACCCTGCTGATGACGCCCACCGCCCTCACCTCCGCCTTGGCAGCCGATGCCGCGCTCGCAGCAGAGGGTGTGGCGATGCCGTCGATCGCCGGTGACGGGTTCGGTGGAGGCCATCGTGGACGCTGAATCCCGGCACGTGCGGTTGAGTGCGCTCGGGATCGTCGCGATCTCGTTGTTCCTCGCCCTCTTCGTCCGTCTGTGGTTCCTGCAGGGCATCGATCGTCAGAAGTTCGAAGTCGCGTCCGCATCGAACCGCCTTCGGGTCATCCACGAAGAGGGCCCACGAGGGCGGATCCTGGATCGCAACGGCAAGGTGATCGTGGACAACCGCACCTCTCGTGTGGTGTCGCTCGACCGGGAGCCGCTGCGCAAGATGAAGTCGGAGGAGCGCTCGACGCACTTCGAGCAGCTCGCCCAGACGCTGACCGATTTGGGGCGGCCGACAAAGGTGTCGTTCATCGAGCAGCGCTACGACGACAAGCGCTATGCGCCGCAGGAGTACGTGCCGATCGTCGACGACGTCACCGAAGACGTCGAGATCTACCTGGCGGAACGGGCATCGATCTATCCGGGCGTCGTGGTCGAGACCAAGTCTGTGCGGTCCTATCCGTACGGGACGCTGGGCGGCCAAGTGCTCGGCTACGTCGGCGAGATCAACGAGAAGGAGCTCGCCGCCAAGGGCGGGACCCTTCCCGCCGGTGCCACGACGACGGATCCGCCGGCGACGACCACGACGGTGGAGGGGGTCGATCCCAAGCCGTACGTTCCGGGCGACCTCATCGGCAAGTCCGGCGTGGAGCAGTCCTACGAGGCGTACCTGCGGGCCGTGCCGGGCAGTCGCACGATCGAGGTCAACGCCAAGGGCGACCTGATCGACGTCGTGAAGCGTGAGGCGCCCAAGGCGGGCGACGACGTGTGGCTCAGCATCGACATCGACCTGCAGGCACAAGCGGAGCGGCTGCTCGCTGCCAAGGTGGATGCACTTCGCGGCAGGACCGACAAGGACGGCAAGCGGCTGAGCGCGCCACAGGGGTCGGTGGTGATCCAGCAACCGACGACGGGTCAGGTGCTCGCGATGGCTAGCTACCCACCGTTCGATCCGGCCAGCACGGTCAACGGCATCTCCACGGCGCTGTGGCAGCAGCTCAACGACCCGGCGAACGGTCGCCCGCTCTACAACTGGGCGTTGCAGGGCACTTACGCCCCCGGCTCGACGTTCAAGCCGATCACGGCGTACGCCGCCATGTCGAGCGGACTGCTACCGACCGGCAATGAGACGTATGTCGACAACGGCAAGTACACGTTGAAGGCGTGCAAGGGCGCCAAGTGCGAGTTCCGTAACGCTGGCGGCACGGCGCATGGGCGGGTCAATGTGCCGCGTTCGCTGACCGTCAGCTCCGACGTCTACTACTACTGGATCGGCGAGCAGTTCTGGGTGAGCCGGGATCGCTTCGGCGACGCGCCGATCCAGGACGCCGCCAAGGAGTTCGGCCTGGGCTCCAAGACCGGTGTCAAGCTCCTGGGTGAGAACCCCGGCCGCATGCCCACGCCGCAGAGTCGCAAGGCGGCCTACGACGCCAACCCCGGGGCGTTCGTGACCGGCGATTGGCGCACCGGCGACAACATCATCACCGCGATCGGTCAGGGCGACGTGCTGGTGACCCCGCTGCAGCTCGTCGACGCGTACGCCACGCTCGCCAACGGTGGTACACGCTACCGCCCCCAGATCGTGTCCAAGGTGACTCGGATAAAGGACGCTGCACTGCCGCCCGGCCAGGACGGCAACTTCGACTTCGTGATGACCGTCGAGCCCGAAGAGCTCGGCAAGGTCCCAATGACGCCCGAGCAGCACAACCAGATCACCAACGGTCTCGTCGGGGTGACCCAGGACCCGTCGGGTACCGCCGCCGCTTCGTTCAAGGCGAGTCCGACGGCGTGGCCGATGGCGGGCAAGACCGGTACCGCGCAGGTGGCCGGTAAGGCGGACACAGCGCTGTTCGCCGGCTGGGGGCCGGTCGGAGCGGGCGCAGTGCCGCAGTACGCGATCAGCGTGGTGGTCCCCGAGGCCGGTTTCGGTGGTGACGTCGCGGCCCCGCTCGCGTTCCGCATCCTTCAACCGGCGAGCAGCGGGTCGCTGGTGCCGGCGTGTCCCCTTGCGTCCAAGGCCGAGTGCGACCTTGCAGCGCTCGCGGCCAACCAGGCGAGCCAGGTCGATGTCGGCTCCGGAGGTCCGGGCTGATGGCCAGCGTCTTCACCGCGAGCAGCGGCCGATTCCGCTCCCGGGACCTGACTGCACCGTGGCGTCACGTCGACATCGCGCTGATGGTCGTCGTCGGCCTGATCGTCGTGCTGGGTTCGGGGATGGTCTACAGCGCGACCCGGCGGATGTCGGACGGGTCGGGCTACATGGTGCGACAGGGCCTGTTCGTCACGCTCGGCATCGGTCTGATGGTATGTCTGTCGTTGATCGACTACCGCCGGATCGCCGACTGGTGGCAGGTCATCTACGGACTCGCCCTGGTCGGGTTGGCGGGCATCTTCACACCGCTCGGGGCCGTCGTGAACGGCACCAAGGGCTGGTACCGCTTCGGTCCGTTCTCCTTGCAGCCCGCCGAGTTCGCCAAGCTGGCCGTGATCATCGCTGTCGCGGCCTACCTGAGCCAGGTCGACAAGGTCGACATCCGGCGTCTGGCGGTCGCGCTCGGTCTGTTCGCCGTGCCGATCGGGATGACGTTGCTGCAGCCCGATCTGGGTTCCGCGCTGGTGTTCATCGTCATCGCGCTCGGCATGCTCGTCGTCGCCGGTGTGAGGATGCGTCACCTGGCCGTCCTCGTCGTGCTGGGGCTGATCGCGGTGTTCGCGATCCTCAACTCGGGCACGCTCGACCAGTACCAGAAGGACCGCCTGACCTCGTTCGTCACGCCTGACGGCCAGTCGTACAACGTCGCGCAGGCCCAGCAGGCGATCGGTTCCGGCGGCCTGACCGGCTACGGGTTCACCAACGGGCCCCAGACCCGCGGCGGCTACGTCCCCGAGCAGCAGACCGACTTCATCTTCACCGTCGCAGGCGAGGAGCTCGGCTTCGTGGGAGCGGGTGCGCTCGTTCTGATGCTGGGCGTGCTGGTGTGGCGGGTGTGGCGCAACGCTCAGCTCGCCGGGGACCAGCTCGGCACCCTGATCTGCGTGGGCATCATGAGCATGTTCCTGTTCCACATCTTCGAGAACATCGGCATGACGCTCGGGATCATGCCCGTCACCGGCATCCCGCTCCCGTTCGTGTCCTACGGCGGATCGTCGATGATGATGTCGTTCGCCGCGGTCGGATTGGTCCAGTCGGTCCACATGCACCGCTACACATAGGCGCCTGACCCTCGTCTTGTGTGCGGCGAGTTCGCCTCCAGCGAACCCACCGCACACAAAACGAGGGTGCTGGGCCGCGGGTTCCGCCTTGAACGGCCGTCGTCGGTAGACTCGCCGGACCATGTCCGTCCACCTGGCCGACCCCACCGGGGCGCCCTCGGGTTCGGGCGGATCCGTATGGGACCGCCTGGAGCCGCTGCTGCACCGGGTTCAGAAGCCCGCCCGCTACATCGGCTGTGAGGACGGCGCGTCCAGCCCCGACTGGTCCGGAACCGGCCCGACCAGCCCCGTCGTCACGTGGCTCATGACGTACCCGGACACCTACGAGATCGGGCTGCCCAACCAGGGTCTGCAGATCTTGTACGAGATCCTGAACGAGCGCCCCGACGCGATCGCAGAGCGCGCCTACGCCCCATGGATCGACCTCGAGGCAGAGCTGCGCGCAGCCGGCGTGCCGCTGTTCAGCGTCGACACCCACCGGCCGGCGACGGACTTCGACCTGCTCGCATTCAACCTGTCGGCGGAGCTCAACTACACCAACCTGTTGAACTGCATCGACCTGGCGGGACTGCCGGTCCGTTCCGCTGAACGACGTGCCCATCACGGCTTCGTCGCCGTGGGCGGGCACTGCACGTTCAACCCAGAGCCGATCGCGGACTTCGTCGACTTCGTCGTCCTCGGTGATGGCGAAGAGGTCGTGTCGGAGATCACTCGGATAATGTCCGACTGGAAGGCCGCCGGACGGGGGAGCCGACAGGAGGTCCTGCGGGCGCTGTGCCAGGTGCCGGGCGTGTACGTGCCCGCCGCCTACGAAGCCAGCTACGACGGCGCCGACCTGGTTGCGGTGGAGCCGATCTGGCGCGAAGCACCCGAGATCGTGGAGAAGCGCACGATCGCGGACCTCGGCGAATGGCCCTACCCGCGCAACCAGATCGTGCCGCTGACCGAGGTCGTCCACGATCGCCTGAACGTCGAGGTCTTCAGAGGGTGCACCCGCGGGTGTCGGTTCTGCCAGGCCGGCATGATCACCCGTCCGGTGCGCGAGCGTCCGGCCGAACAGGTGCGTTCCATGGTCTCGGAAGGCCTTCGCCGCACCGGCTACGACGAAGTGGCGCTCACCTCGCTGTCGACGGCTGACTTCTCCGGCATCGCGGACGTCGTCGGCGGCATCGTCGACGATGAGACATGTGGGCGGGTGTCGGTGTCGCTGCCGTCGTTGCGCGTCGACGCGTTCGGCGTCGAGATCGCATCGCAATTGCAGAAGGGTCGGCGGACCGGCTTGACCTTCGCTCCCGAAGCGGGCACGTGGCGCATGCGCCAGGTCATCAACAAGCTGATCCGGGAACAGGACCTCTACGACGCAGTGGAATCCGCCTACTCCCAGGGTTGGCGGCGCATGAAGCTGTACTTCCTCACCGGACTCCCCACAGAGACCGACGAGGACACGCTCGGGATCGCCGAACTGGCAGCCAACTGCGTCAAGATCGGCAAGGAGTTCCACAAGGGCCCGTCGGTGACGGTCTCGGTCGGCGGCTTCGTGCCCAAGGCCCACACCCCGTTCCAGTGGTTCGGCCAGAACACCGTCGTGGAGCTGCAGCGAAAGATCTACATGCTCCGAGACAGCGTGCGGCGCAACCACGGCGTGCAGATGAAGTGGCACGACCCTCGTGCGACGTTGGCCGAAGGCATCGCGAGCCGTGGTGACCGCCGCTTGGGTGCGGTCATCGAAGAGGTCTGGCGTCGAGGCGGCACCTTCCAGGAGTGGTCGGAGTGCTTCCGCCTGGACCTGTGGGAAGAGGCCATGGCAACCCACGGTCTGTCGGTGGAGTGGTACACGTACCGCCACCGCACAGAGGACGAGGTGCTGCCCTGGGATCACATCTCCGCGGGCCTGCACAAGGACTTCCTCTGGCAGGACTGGACCGACGCGCTGGCACAGGTGGGTCTGCCCGACTGTCGCTGGACCCCGTGCTACGACTGCGGTGCCTGCACCGGCTACGGCATCGAGCACGTCGTCGCATCCGCGACGCCGCCCGCCGGAGGCAGCCAGGGCACCGGTCAGGACCTGAGCGCCGGCGGCGCCGTGGCGGTGGCGCTGTCGCCTCGCCCGACTCAGCCAGCCGCTGGCCAGGCGGTCGCTGGTGGTGGCGATTCGGGTGCCGGTTCGGCTGCGTCGGGACCGACCGCCGCGTCTGCTGCAGCTGCAGGGTCGGGATCGTCCGCATGAAGGTGCGAGTCCGTTACGCCAAGCTCGGAAAGGTGCGCTTCCTGTCGCACCGTGATCTGGCCCGGATCCTGGAACGAGCGGTTCGTCGTGCCGGCTTGCCGGTCGCGTACAGCCAGGGGTTCTCGCCGCGGGCTCGGCTGCACTTCGGGTTGGCCCTCTCGACCGGGTACGAGTCGCTCGCCGAGTACTTCGACATCGATCTCGAACCCGAGCACTCCGACCTCCCTGACGTCGCTCAGGTCGGGCCGCTCCTGCAGCCGTGTCTGCCGACCGGTGTCATCGTCGACGCGTCAGAACTGCTGGCCGACGGCACGCCTTCGTTGCAGGACGCCGTGACGTCCTCCACCTGGGAGTTCCTGTTGCCGTCGTCGCTGCACGATCACGCGGTGCTGACCGCAACCGAGATGCTCGATGCGACCGAGCTGCCCGTCGATCTGGTCCGTAAGAGCAAGCAGGTGCGCGAGGACCTGCGACCTCTTCTCCTCTCCCTGGAGGCGGACCTCATTCCACAAGGTTCCCTGCTCACCGTTGAGCTCGGCACCAAACCTCGCAGCGTCCGTCCCGCCGAGTTGCTCGCCGCCATGCGGCTTCCTGAGCACCCTCTGCGGGTGGTGCGGACGCACCAATGGATCCAGAGCGACGGCGAACGAAGCGAGCCCATCGAGCTCGCCGCGCCGTCCCCGCACGCATCGGTGCGTGCGTCATGAAGGGAACGTCCCATGTCGGACACCGAATCGAACGCCGGCCCCTCGGCCGGACAGAGCAGCGCATCAGCTGCACCGAGCTCAACGAACGCCAAGGGGTCCTCGTCGCAGGAGCCTTCCGCCACGAAGCCGCCGGCAGAATCGGCAGGATCGCCAAACCAGGTATCAACCGGAGCTGATCAGCCTTTCCCCAGCGCTGCCCCCAAGCCCAAGATCGGCGACTCTCGGCCGGCGCCCGCCCGCGCTGATGCAGATGGTCG
>Ga0209023_10003456_pt1 | contig 18847 bp, 15 predicted proteins | sample LakOneMetagenome_FD_187468 | JGI IMG/M metagenome (GOLD analysis project Ga0209023, IMG submission 187468) | Freshwater and sediment microbial communities from Lake Erie, Canada (SPAdes) (version 2) | ecosystem: Environmental > Aquatic > Freshwater > Lentic | place: Lake Erie, Canada...
AGCCGCGCTGCCAAGGGCGCCGTCCTCGGCGGCGCTGCCGGCGCCGTGATCGGCAACATCTGGTCGAAGCGCATGGAGCAGCAGAAGCAGGCCATGGAACAGGCCACGCAGGGCACCGGCGTGCAGGTGTCGCAGACCTCGGATAACCGCCTGAAATTGGAAATTCCAAGCGACATTTCCTTCGACACAGGCCGTTCGGACATCAAGTCGAACTTCCAGCCCATCCTCCAGCGCTTCGCCAGCACGCTGCAGGAAAATCCGAACACCAACGTGGTCATCATCGGCCACACCGACAACACAGGCAACGTGTCGATCAACCAGCCGCTGTCGGTCGACCGCGCCTCGCGTACGCGCGACTACCTGGCGGGCCGCGGTGTGAATCCGAACCGCATCACCATCGAAGGCCGCGCCGACCGCGAGCCGATCGCCAACAACAACGACGCAGCCGGCCGCGCACGCAACCGCCGTGTCGAGATCTACGTCGCCGAACCGGCACAAGGCTGATTTTTTTAAGCCTCGGTTTTGCCAGGCCCTGAGCATAAGTTCCGCTTATGCTCAGGGCTTTTCTGTATAGACGACCAGACGAATTCTTTGTGTATGGCCCTATGAGCGGAGGGTATACCTGTTGTGTTAATCAAACAAATATCCGATCGCATTTGACATTTGTTTATCCGAAATGCTTTTATGTTGCCCTCAAGCGCGCTTTGCTGCTTGAGCAATCTGTCTAACAGCAACGAACGGAGCGTCGACGCCGCCCGGCCCGGCCACAAGCCGGCACCGCCACCGCGCCGCGCACCGTGAAAAGAAGCATCGGAGAGTTTTTTGACTAAGCAGCATCTCGCAGTAAAGCGCAGCGTCGTCGCTGTCGCCCTGACCCTGGCCTCGACCAGCGTCGTTTTCGCGCAGCAGGAAGCTGCCGCCCCGGTAACCAAGGTGTACGTCACCGGTTCCAACATCAAGCGCGCGGACAAGGAAGGCTCCTCGCCGGTCGGCGTCCTGAACGCCAAGCAGATCGAAGCGACCGGCGCCAACACCGTCGCCGAACTGCTGCACTCGATCCCGGCCTTCGGCTCGGGCACCTCGAACGACATCACCGACGGTTCCTTCTCGAAAGGCACCTCGACCGCTTCGCTGCGCGGCCTGGGCTCGTCGTCGACCCTGATCCTGCTGAACGGCCGCCGCATCACGGCATCGGCCTACGCCGACCCGAACCAGGGCAAGTCGGCCGTGTACGACCTGAACAGCATTCCGGTCTCGGCCATCGACCGCGTCGAGATCTTCAAGGATGGCGCTTCGGCCGTGTACGGCTCGGACGCGATCGCCGGCGTCATCAACTTCATCACCAAGACCGACTACCAGGGCGCCGAGATCAAGGTCTCGACCAGCGCCAACGATGACGGCGAGTTCGCCCGCAACAACGTCAACGGCGTGTTCGGCTTCGGCGACCTCGACCAGGATCGCTACAACGCCTTCATTTCCTTCGACCTGGCGCAGCGCGACCGCACCGGCATCAAGGACGTCAACGACATCAAGAAGGGCATGTACGCGGACATCAACGCGCGCCTGAACCCGTATTCGAGCTACCTGTCGGACCAGGCCTTCTTCTTCCGCGAGCGCACCCCGGGCGCCCGCAACTTCGCCAACAACCTGGCCAACGCCTCGGGCATCGTCAACCAGCTCGGCTGCGACCCATCGCAGCAGATCACCGGCAACCGCGAAGCGAACAACCTGACCGCGACCTCGATGCTGAACGGCCGCACCTTCTGCAACTACGACGCCAACAACAACGCCGAAGCGCAGAGCAAGGGCAAGGATGCCAACGTCCTGGCCAAGCTGACCGTCCAGATCACCCCGGACATCACCTCGTTCACCGAATTCGGCTACAGCCGCGTCGACCGCGAATACACCGGCAACCCGTCGACCATCCTGTCGACCTCGCCGACCACCGTGTTCCGCACCGACGGCCTGCCGAGCGACTACCAGCTGATCCTGCCGATCGGCCATCCCGACAACCCGTTCACCGATGCCCGTTCGGCAGTCGGCTACCGCTTCGTCGGCACCGACGGCGGCTCGCGCAACGTCAACGAGGCCTTCCGCCTGCTGACCGGCCTGAAGGGCACCACCGGCCGCTTCGACTGGGAATCGGGCCTGCTGATCAACCGCAGCGAGCGCACCGAAACCATGCGCGGCATGCTGTACCGTCCGACCATCGACCGCATCGTCACCGAAGGCCGCACCCTGGCCGAGACCGCCGCCGACCCATCGGCCGTGCGTGACGTCGTCAACGAAGGCTATGCACAAGTCGCCCAGTTCGACGCGAAAGCCTCGACCACCATCGGCACCCTGGCCGGCGGCGACATCGGCCTGGCCTTCGGCGGTGAAATCCGCCAGGAAAAGCTGTCGATGACCCCGGACCAGCTGACCCAGACCGGTCAGATCCTGGGCCTGTCGAACTCGCTGATCGAAGCCCGGCGCATGGTCAAGTCGGCTTTCGTCGAAATCCGCACGCCGTTCACGAAGAACTTCGAGATGGACTTCGCCGGCCGCTACGACAAGTACCCGAACGATTCGAGCTTCGTGCCGAAAGTCGGCGCCAAGTGGGCCGTCACCGACCAGCTGACCTTCCGCTCGACCTATGCCGAAGGCTTCCGCGCGCCTGCCCTGTCGCAGATCGCCGAGGGCGGCGTCCAGTCGTTCTCGACCGTGCCTGATACCGTGCGCTGCCCGAACGCCAAGGACCCGCTGCCGGGCGCCTCGGACGCCGACTGCGCACGCCGCATCTCGAGCATGTCGAGTGCAAATCCGGACCTGAAGCCGGAAACCTCGAAGAGCTTCTCGTTTGGCGCAATCATCAACCCGACCCGCAACCTCGACATCCTGATCGACTACTACAAGATCCGCAAGGAAGACGAGACCGCGCTGCTGTCGGCTGGTTTCGTCGTCGATCACCCGGACCTGTACCCAGGCCTGGCAATCCGCGATAACAACCCGGCCAACCTGCTGCGCGACGCCAACGGCAATGCGATTCCAAACAGCGGCCCGCTGAGCGCCGTCAACCGCTACTACGTGAACCAGGGTTCGACGGTCGTATCGGGCCTGGACTTCGAAGTCGCGCACCGCCTGTCGCTGGGCGAGTGGGGCCGCCTGTCGACCAAGCTGGATTACAACTACGCGCTGACCTACAAGCGCGCGGAACGTCCAGGCGAGCATGAGAACAACCTGGTCGGCACCAACGGCGGCCTGGCCGACTGGGCAACCTCGGTGGGCGACATCCCGCGTCACCGCGCCACCCTGTCGACCGCCTGGACCATGGGTGTGCACTCGGTAACGGGCTCGATCGATTACGTCTCGCCTGTCTCGCTGTACCGTCGTTATGACGACGCAGTGCGCTTCGAAACCCCGTTCTGCTACTACGGCAGCGGCCCGGCTCCAGCCGGCGAACAAGTCGGCGGCCTGCCGAAGTTCACGAACTACGTGAGCGACTGCTCGGTCAAGGAATGGACCACGGTCAATGTTGGCTACACCTATACCGGCTTCAAGAACTGGACCCTGTCGGCCAACATCCGCAATCTGTTCGACAGCGCGGCGCCGTACGATCCACGCTACCCGACCGAAGGCTTCAACACCCAGCTGCACAACGGCATGGGTCGTTACTTCCGCCTGACCGCCGGCTACCGCTTCTGATCGACGTCTGATCGCAGCCTAGCGTGCGCAAAAACCGCCCGGTGTCATACCCGGGCGGTTTTTTTATAGGCTTGCCGCACGTTTGATGTCGCACACGCACCTGCTCGACGCAGCACAACCACGTTCCCTGCCACACGCGCGATAGTGTTACTTCACTTCGGCAACATTTCCTATCGCCATCATGCGCGACACCGCCAACGCCATCGAGTTCGACCACGCCACCCCGGATACCGCCTTGTGGCGGCCGTCGATGGTCGCCGCCTGGAGCCTGGTGTTCACGCCCGCCTTCGGCTCCTGGCTCTTGATGCACAACTGGCGCGCGCTTGGCCAGCCGCAGGCGGCAAGCCGTGCCCGGCTCTGGCTCGGCGCCAGCCTGGCTGTGCTGGCCCTGCAACTGCTGGCCGGCGCCCTCAACCGGCGCCTGAACGGCGACTCGCCGCTGATGGCCTGGCTGGCCCTGGCCTGGCTGCTGCTGTGGCTGCTGGGCGCGGCCTGGCCGCAGTGGATCGCGGTGCGCCGCCGCTACGGCCGCCGCTATGCGCGGCGCGGCTGGAACGGCGCCCTCGGTCTGGCGGTGGTGCTGGGCGGCATTTGCTGGGCGAGCGGCTTCCTGTTCACCGCCCTGCTGCTTTCGTTTACCTGAACCCGCGCTCTTCCCACACCCTGCGCGCCGATCGGGTATAGTGCCCGCCCGGCCCGGTGGCCTATATCCGGGTCGTTTCTCGCAATCACCTTCAGTGTGTACGTTGCCGTACCAAGTGCGGCGGTCTCAACGCGTACACTGTCAATCAAGAAAACCGGATTATTTATGCTCGCCATTCTCGAACGCATCGACCCGCACAGCGACCGCATCGACCTGCTGGTCGAGCTGGTGTGCAGCCTGCGCCCCAAGCGGGGCGACGGCGGGCAGGCGCGCGCCAATGTGCGTACCCTGACGCAGCTCCTGAAAGGCAACCCGCAGCAAGCCTGGGCCCTGCGCAGCTACATCGTCACCCTGCTCGAGAACCGTCGCCACACCAGCCTGTACAGCGACGTCGGCATCCTCTCGAACGATGGCTTCTTCACCGAACTGAAACGCCGCATCGCCTACCGCGTGCTGCCGCCGGCGCTCGACGACATCTACCTGTCCGACGCGCTCGCCGGCGTGCTGTACGCCGAGGACGACCACGAATGGATCCGCGCCGTGCCCGACGCCGACTGGCTGGCCCTGTTCGACGTGGTGGCCTACGCGCCGCCGCCCGAGGACGCGAAAAGCGACCGCGCGCGCTACGTCACGCTGACCGGCATCCTCGATGCGATCCGCACCCTGTCGTGCCGCATCTGCGCGCTGGGCCTGGAGCCGCTACTGGTGCATAGCTACAGCGAGATCGAGGATTTCGATTCGCCCTTCCTGATGCAGAACATCGAGGTCAACGGCTACCTCGACGCCTACGGGCGCCACCTCGACGGCGTGATGGAACGCCCCGACGATCCGCGCCACCTGCTGGTGATGCTGGACCAGTGCGACGAGGTGGTGGCCAAGATCCGCCGCAACTCGCTGTCGGTCGGCACCAGCGTGGCCCTGACCTATGTGCTGGTGGCCATTACCCAGAGCATCGCGCGGCTGCGCAAGCTGCTGTTCCTGGTCGATACCAGCGAAGCGGCCGTGCCGCCCACCGTGACGGCGCCGATCGCCCTCGAAGCGCCGGACAGCCCCGGCTACAGCGGCACGATGCTGCCGGCCACCGTGCCGCAGCCGGCCCAGCCGCACGTGAGCGAACGGCGCGCCGCCGCCCTGGCCCTGGCCCAGGAACTGATCGAGGCGCACAACACCAAGTACCAGGTCGGCGGCCTGTTCCGCCAGAACATCCACCTGCTGGCCCGAAATGTCACCGAGAACGCCAGCCGCACCGGCGAGCACTATATCGCCGAAAGCCGCGCCGGCCTGCGCGGCATGTTCGGCGCCTCGGCCGGGGCCGGCTTCATCGTCGGCTTCATGGCGATGTTCAAGATCCTGCTGAGCTACCTGCGCGCCGCGCCCCTGGTCGAGTCCTTCCTGTTCAGCATGAACTATTCGTTCGGCTTCATGCTGGTGCACATGCTGCACTGGACCATCGCCACCAAGCAGCCGGCGATGACAGCCCAGCGCATCGCCGCCGGCCTGCACAGCCGCGACGGGCGCGGCATCGATTTCGACAGCATGGCCGAGCTGGTGAACAAGGTGTTCCGCACCCAGATCGTCTCGGTGCTGGGCAACGTCGTGGTCGCCTTCCCGACGGCGCTGCTGATCGCGATTGCCTTCCAGCAGATGATGGGCCGCCATCTGGTGAACGTGGACAAGGCGCACCACCTGCTGCACGACATCGATCCCTTCCATACGCCGGCCCTCTTCTATGCCGCGATTGCCGGGGTCTGGCTGTTCGTGGCCGGACTGATTTCCGGCTATTACGACAACAAGGCCTTGTATACCCGCATGGGCCAGCGCGTGCGCCAGTTGCGCTGGCTGCGCTGGCTGCTCGGCACGGAGCGCCGGGCCCGCCTGTCCGTGTATATCGAGAACAACCTGGGCGGCCTGATGGGTAACTTCTTCTTCGGCATTTTGCTCGGCACCACCGGCACTGTCGGCTACCTGCTCGGCCTGCCGCTCGACATCCGCCACGTCACTTTCTCGACCGCGAATTTCGCCACCGCCCTGGTCGCCCTCGACTACCAGATGAGCTGGCAGATGATCGCGAACGCCACCGCCGGCGTGGCCCTGATCGGCGCGGTGAACCTGCTGGTCAGCTTCAATCTCGCATTGTGGGTGGCGCTGCGCGCACGCAATATCCGCTTCACGCGCAGCATCCTCCTGATGCGCGCACTCGGCCGGCGCTTCCTGCACGCGCCGCTCGACTTCTTATTCGGCCCACGGGACATCGACGTCGTCGACGCCGCGCCCGAGGCTCAACGGGGACACGCCAAATGAACAAGCACCGCACTTCGATGTGGATCGCCGCGCTCGCCTTCCTGGGCGTGGTCGCCTCCTGCAAGACCCTGCCCAATGCCGAGCACCTGCCCGAGACCCCGGCCAAGCCGGTGCCGACGGTGGCCACCGCCAAGGGCACCTTGAGCCAGGCGCAATCGTCGAAGCTGCTCTCGCGGCGCTGGGCCAACGCCACGCCCGACCTGAAGTCGCTGGCCGTGCTGGAGGAACAGGCCACCGGGGTGCCGCTGATCGCCGGCAACAACGTGCAACTGCTGTTCGACGGCCCGGCCACGCTGCGCGCGATGATCGAGGCGGTGCGCGCGGCCAAATCCACGATCAACCTGGAAACCTATATCTTCGACCAGGACCCGATCGGCCTGCAGTTCGCCGAGCTGCTGATGGAAAAGCGGCGCCAGGGGGTGGTGGTGAACGTGATGTACGACAGCGTCGGGACCATCGGCACCCCGCAAGCCTTCTTCGACAACATGCGCGCCGCCGGCGTCAACATGCTGGCCTTTAATCCGATCAACCCGGCCAAGGCCAAGGGCAACTGGTCGATCAACAACCGCGACCACCGCAAGATCCTGGTGGTCGACGGCAGCGTCGGTTTCACCGGCGGCATCAACATCAGCGCCGACTATGCCAACAGCTCGCTGTTCCGCTCGGGCCGCAAGCGCGACAACGTCGACAAGGACAAGGTCGGCTGGCGCGACACCCACGTCCGCATCGAAGGCCCGGCCGTCGCCACGCTGCAATATGCCTTCGTGAACAACTGGGTGCGCCAGGAAGCCGGCGAACTGCTGCAGGCGGAATACTTCCCGCGCCTGGTCCCGGCCGGCGACAAGTTCGTGCGCGTGCTGGCCACCGAGCCGAACGGCCACTCGGAAATCTACAAGTCGCTGATGGTGGCGATCAATGAAGCGAAAAAGTCGGTGCACGTCACCTCGGCCTATTTCGTGCCGGACCAGCAGATCGTCGACGCCCTGATCGCCGCGGCGAAACGCGGCGTGGACGTGAAGCTGGTGCTGCCGGGCGTGTCGGACCACGGCCTGGTGATGCAGGCCGGCCGCGCCTTCTACGAGCAGTTGCTGGAAGGCGGCGTCAAGATCTACCAGCTGCAGGTGGCGGTGCTGCACGCCAAGACCGTGGTGGTCGATGGCGCCTGGTCGACCATCGGCTCGGCGAACATCGACCGCCGCAGCTTCATCCACAACTACGAGCTGAACGTGGTGATCATCGACCCGGCCTTCGGGCGCGACATGGAAGCGGCCTTCAACGAAGACCTGCGCTCGTCGAAAGAAGTGACCCTCGAACAATGGCGCGACCGCCCCTGGTCGGACCGCATCAAGGAATGGGCTTCGCGCCTGACCGAGTACTGGATCTGAACGCGGTCAGCCGCCGGCGCGCTTCGGGTCGTGGCCCTGCTGTTTCAGGGCGTCGATCACGCGGTCGCAATGGTCGCCCTGGATTTCGATCACGCCATCCTTGACGGTGCCGCCCGAGCCGCAGGCGCTGCGCAGGGTTTTTCCGAGCGCGGCCAGTGCGGCGGCGTCGAGCGCCAGGCCCTTGACCAGGGTGACGGTCTTGCCCCCGCGCCCTTTCGACTGGCGCGAGACGCGCACCACGCCATCGCCTTTCGGCACCGCCTGCGCCTTGCACAGGCAGGCGCCGAGCGCTTGCCGGCATGCCGGACACATGCGCCCGCTTTCGGTGGAATAGACCAGGCCGCCGTTCGAACTGCTTTTCATGCGTGACTCGACAGTGTTGAGATGGAAAACACGCGAGTGTAGCAGCACGGCGCCGCGCAAACAAAGGGGCGCAGCCCTCCCAGGCCGCGCCCCTCCTTCCGCGGTCGCCCGGCGGCGCCTGCCTTATTCGTCGTTGCCGGTCCCGCGCTCCGGACGCGTCGACAGGGCCACGATCGCGGTGCCGGCGGCCACGATCAGCGCATCCTCGATCAGCCCGCTCTTGGTCTGGCCGATGCGCGCCATGGCCTGCTTGCGGCCGGCGAGCGTCAGGTAGGCCAGCGGCACGGCGGTGGCCACCGCGACGGCGGCGCCTTCCTTTTCCCGCCCTTTCGGCGCCAGCGCGGCGCCGGCAATCCCGGCGCTCATCACGCGCGCCAGCAGGCCGAGGAAGACCGTACGGTCGGGTGCGGATTTCATCTTGTCGCCGAACAGTTCACCGACGCCCATGGCGAGTGCGCCATATTTGAAGACCGGACGGTCGAGCAGGAACAAATCGCCGCTGGTATGGCGGCCGGCAAGCCGCGCGGTGGCGATGGTGGCCATCGGCGTCATCGAACGGGCGCTCGCAACGGCGCCGATCAAAGCGGAAGAAAGCAGGCTGCGAAATGTCATGTGGTCTTACTCCTTATAGGTGAGTGGTGTTGAAACAGCCGGGCAGCCCGCACCCGGCAAAAAGCTTTCCTGCGCCGCGTCCTACAGCCCGGCCGCCAGCATGCCTTCGGTGGCCGGCGCCCAGACGTTCCCGCCGCGCACGAATTTCTCGGTCAGCACGACACGGTAGGCGCCGCCCACCACATCCCAGCCATAGCGGTCGACCTCGACGCGCTCGGGCTCGACCCGCAGCACGTTGAAGGAATTCGTTTCGCCGCGTCCGCGCGTGGACGTCGCGGTGCCGGCCTGCACCACCAGCGCGGCATAGGAATCGATCTGGTAGCGCGTGGCCGTGCTGGCCGCATGGCTGACGTGCATGTGGCCGGCCAGCAGCACGTCGACGCCGCACTGGGCGAACACCTCCATCGCCATCGGCGCCCGGTTCACCAGGTCGCGCTCCTCGAAACTCTCGGGCAGGTCGAAGGGGTGATGGGTGACGACGATGCGGGTGATGCTCGGGTCGAGCCCGCCCAGGCGTTCGTGGATGCGCGTCACCTGCTCCTTGTTCACGCGGCCATCCTTGATGGTCAGCGAACGCGCGGTATTGACGCCGACCACGGCGATCTCGTCGTCGAGGAAGACCGGGCAGAGGTCGTCGGTGATGTAGCGTTTATAACGGTCGAGCGGCTTGGCGAAGCGGCGGAACACGTTGTACAGGGAAATATCGTGGTTGCCGGGCACCACGATCTGCGGGCCAGGCAAGGTGTCGAGGAAAGCCTTGGCTTCCTCGAATTCCTCGCTGCGCGCGCGCTGGGTCAGGTCGCCCGAGACCACCAGCACGTCGGGGGCGATCTCGTGGACCAGGTTGCGCAGCGGCTCCAGCAGGGCCGGTTCGACACGGCCGAAATGCAGGTCGGACAAATGCACAAGTGTACGCATCAGGATTTCTCGCTCAGGTTGGTTGTTGCGCGGTGCGCATGCGCGGCCTGGCGCCGGCGCAGCGTGGCCACGCCGGTCACGCAGATCGAAAGCCAGGCACAGCCTTCAGCCATGGCCGCCAGCACGTCGGACAAATAATGGGCGCCGAGATACAGGCGCGAACCGGCCACCAGCGCCACCATCAGGCAGGCCAGCAGGGTCCAGCCGGCGCGTGCGCTCCAGCGCTGCGCATGGCGTGTCAGGTAGCAGGCCAGCAGGCCGTACAGCAGGGTGGCCGCCACCGTGTGGCCGCTCGGGAAACTGTAGGTCGTGAGCGTCAGGATGGGCTCGTCGAAATGCGGACGGGCGCGCTCGAAGGTGTGTTTCATCAGTACGTTCAGGACCATGCCGCCCGGCACGGTTACCAGCAGGGTCAGCATCCAGTGGCGCGCGCCGCGCCGCACCAGCCACCAGCCGGCCAGGGCCGTGAGCGCCAGCACGCCGGGCGTACTGTGGAGCTGGGTAACCGCCATCAGGAAGCTGCGCAGGACGGCGTTGCCGTGGGCATGCGCATGCAGCCAGTTGGCCAGGTCGACGTCGAGCTGGGTGATCGGCGCGCCGGCCACCACGGCGCCGGCGATGCGGGCAAACCCGGCCATCGCCAGCAGCAGCGCCAGCACGCCGACCGTCAGGTGCAGGCCGAATGCTTCCCCGGGCGAGAAGCGGGCGGCTGCAAAACGGTGCAGGCGGGCAGTCAAGGATTTGTCCATCGGTATCACATGGAGGTGCATGGCAAAAAAACCACAGTTAAAAAATTTTACTGGTTGTTTGTACAGTACCTGTAGATTTATACAGTGGTTATGCTATTCTGTACTCACTTGACCAACACAACAAAACGATAGGGAACCGTCAATGACCACTCTGAACAACTCCTTCGGCCTGGAATACGCTCCTGCTCCATTCATGATGCGCTTCGGCCGCCGCGAACTCACCGTTACGCGCGACTTCCGCAAGCGCTTCTACGCGGTCAACCCGGTCATCGAATGCGATACCGGCATCGAGGCGGGCCACGTCGAGGTCTTGTTGTTCGGCCGCTGGCTGCTGATCCTCTCCAAAGCGCACTAAGCTTTCCTTCCCCACCCCGACCGGCGCGCGCCATTTCCGTGCCGGCGGGGCTTGCTCCTGGCGCTGCCCTATTCCGGCGGCGGCCATACAGTGCAAGCACGTCCGATGCGTCGACCGACCTGTTACTGGCGGCGGCGCATCGGGCGACCATCCAGCCCGTTCTTCCCGCCCCAATCGATCCCGCGTACTGTTGCGTTGATGCTAACAGCGAACGCGGCCCCATCGCGCACAACAGCGTCCGCGCTCTCCGCAGGCCCGCTCGGCTTTCCTTCCCGCTCGTCTACGGCGCGCCAGCCCATCCAAAAATGCCTTGAAATACACGGCATCATCACGACTGTGATAATTCGACAATTCGCGGCTGCCGTCTGTGCGCAATCGCGCAAGACGCAGTCTTTCCGTAGCACCCAACAGGAAAGGAAGACGTCATGTCCGTAAAACTCCGCAAGATCAATGAGCAGGTGATCGTCATCACTGGCGCCAGCAGCGGCATCGGTCTTACCACCGCCCGCATGGCGGCCGAACAAGGCGCCAAACTGGTGCTCGCCTCGCGCAACGGCGATGCCCTCGACCAGCTGGCCAGCGAACTGCGGCGCCAGGGCTGCCAGGTGGCCACCGTCGCCGCCGACGTCGGCAATGCCAACGACGTCGAACGCATCGGCGCCACCGCCATGGAACGCTTCGGCCGCATCGATACCTGGGTCAACAATGCCGGCGTCGGCACCTTCGGCCGGCTGGAAGAAGTCGCGCTGGAAGACCACATCCGCCTGTTCCAGACCAACTTCTGGGGCGTGGTGAACGGTTCGCTGGAAGCGGTCAAGCGCATGAAGACGCGCGGCGGCGGCGCCCTGATCAACGTGGGCAGCGAGGTCTCGGACCGCGCCGCGCCGCTGCAAGGCATGTATGCCGCCTCGAAGCACGCCGTGAAAGGCTTCACCGAGGCCCTGCGCATGGAACTGGAAAAAGAGGAAGCGCCGATCTCGGTGACGCTGGTGAAACCGGCGGCGATCGACACCATGTTCGCGCTGCACGCGAAAAACTACATGGAGAAGGAAGCGGCGCTGCCGGCGCCCGTGTACGCGCCGGAGATCGTGGCCAAGGCCATCCTGTACTGCGCCCAGCATCCGAAGCGCGACATCTTCGTCGGCGGCGCCTCGAAGCTGGTTTCCTCGGGCAACGCCTACATGCCGCGCCTGCTCGACAAGTACATGAATGCCTCGATGTTCAAGCAGTCGAAGTCGAAATTCGACAAGCAGCCGGGCCGCACCGACGCCCTGCATGCGCCCGATCCTACGCAGGCGCTGCGCGAGCGCCAGGGCATGACCGAGCGCCATGTGGCCGAGAGCTCGGCCTACACGGCGCTGGCCCTGCGTTCGAAACCCGTCACCACCGCCCTGCTGGCCGGTGGCGCGCTGTTCGGGGCCTTATTCGCGGCCCGCGGGCTCTCGCGGCGGCTGGCTCGCTAGGAAGTCGGTATCGTCTTCCGTGAGCGGCAGGTCGGGGATGGACTCGATACGGTCGGTATCGATATCGGCGCCATCCTTGGCCACCGTGTCGCGGCCGGCGGCGGCGCGCTCGCCGGTGCCGCCCATGTCCGAGTCGCCCGAGAAATCGGCGTCGCCGACGTCGGGACCGGCGGTGTCGCCGGCATGGCTGGCCTCGAGGTCCGAGGTCGTGCCTTCATCCAGGTGAATCAATTGATCGTCATCGAGGTTGCCGGCAAAGCCGGGGCCGCCGACGACGTCGCTGCCGGTATCGGAAATATCGCTCGGCCCAAGGGCGTCGGTGCCGTGGCCCTTGCCAAGGCTGCGGTCCGGGGCTTCCGGGAAGTTATCCGGATCGAGGGTGCTGGCTCCAGTCATGAATGCCTCCATAAAGTGTGGGTGGATGGTGTCAGGCTACAGAGTTTCCCGCCCGCGCGTCGCAGCGCATGGCGGGGCGCCTGGCGTGGAAATCGTTTCAAAACGCGTGGCGCATGCCGACATTGAAGGCCTTGTTGCCGCTGCCCGGGGCGCTGGCATTGCCGACCGTATAGCCGGCGCCGTTGCGGTTGCGGATGTGCGAGTACGCCGCATAGAAATCGGTGCGGCGCGACACCGAATAGCTGGCGCCGAAGGCCGCCTGGTTGGCGTCCTGGTTGGCCAGGTCGCGGTCGTCCTTGCGGATGTACGAACCCAGCAAGGTGACCGAATTGCTGACCGGCACCGCCATGCCGAACAGCACGTCGCGGCTGCGGGTCGAGGGCGTGCGCGCCATGCCGACGCTGTACGGATTGTCGGGATTGAACAGCGGCGAGCTGGCGATGCCGCGGCTCATGCTGTAGGCCGCGTAGGCGGTGCCCCAGCCGAGGCGCAGGTTGGCGGCCAGCAGCGAGTTCTTCGACGTCATGTCGTTGCTGGTCTTGTAGTTCAGGTTGGCGCGCACCGCGCCCTGGTTGCGGTGCGCCGCACGCACGGTGAGCGGACCGCTGCTCAAGCCTACCGTCATGCCCCAGGCGCGCCCGGCTGCCGAGGTGTCGAGGTCGCGCGCGGCCCAGGATGCGCCGGCCGAGAAGCCGTTCGCCAGCGTCTTGTAGTACTGCACGCTGTTGTCGGTGCGGCGCGGTCCGCCGATGAGATTGGTCGCGCTGCCGGCGGTGCCGCCCTTGAATGGATCGGCCACGTCGGTCAATGCCAGGTATTGCAGGTTGTACTGGCGTCCGATGGTAATGGCGCCGAATTCGCCTGACAAACCGACCCAGGCCTGGTGTTCGAGACGCTCGCGCCCCTGTTCGCGTTCCTGGCGGTCGGCGGCGCGGCCGGTGTCGAGTTTCAGTTCGGTTTCCAGGCCGAACACGGCCGAGGTGGTGTCGCCGATGGCTTCGCTGCCCTGGATGCCGATGCGCGAAGTCGACGCCACGCCGCTGCCGACCTTGGTCGTGCAGCCGTTGGCGCAGCCGCGCTCGCCGACCACGCCGGCGTCGAGCACACCGTAGGTCGTCACGCCGCTCTGCGCGCAAGCGGCAGCGGCACTTCCTCCCAGCACAGCAAATGTGAAAAGCGACTTCAGCATGGCGTATCCCCTCTACGCCTCTACATTACGCCTCTCTAAGCGGGTTCATCTGTCGATTACCCCACATACGGCTCACCAGAATGGCTTGTCTTCATGTAGGTACATTCTGACTGCCGATGAAATATTACGCAGCAGAAATTTCCTTGGCCGGATTCGCCAGCGCCACCGCGTTTTTCCCGCCGCGCTTGGCGGCGTACATCGCCCCGTCGGCACGCGCCAGCCAGGCGTTCAGGTCGGCCACCTCATCCGGCAGGTGCAGGGCCACGCCGATACTCGCGCCCACGCAGACGGTTGCGCTCCTCAGGACATACGGCCGGCGCAGCGCGGCCAGCAGGCTGTGCGCCTTGTCCGCCGCATCGCCAATGTTGGCCAGGTTCTCGAGGATGACCACGAACTCGTCGCCCGCCAGGCGCGCCACCGTATCGGTGCGCCTGACCGCCTCGGCGATGCGCGAGCCGAACTGGCGCAGCAGCTCGTCGCCTTCTTCGTGACCATGGGTATCGTTGACTGCCTTGAAGCCGTCCATGTCGAGGAACAGCAGGGCGCAAGGCTTGCCGCTGCGCGCCGACCGCTCCATCGCCGCCGGCAGGGTGTCCATCAACGCGCGCCGGTTCGGCAGGCCGGTCAGCACATCGCGCAGCAGCAAGGCCTGCAGCTCGGCGGTGCGCAGCGCCACCGTCGATTCCAGCGGCAGATTCATGGTTTCCAGGGCATGGCGGTGGGTTTCCTCGCTGCGCACCAGCTCGCGCATCGCCTGCGACAGCACCTGGGCCTCGTGGAAGCCGGCCACCACCGGAATGGCGGGCGCCGGGCGGCCGGCATCGGTTTCCTGGGCCGCCAGCTCGATCGCATTGCTGAGCGCATCCATCGGCCGCGTCAGGCGCCGCGCCAGCAGCGCCGCGCAGCCGGCCAGGATGGCCGCCATCAGGATACTGAGCCAGATCATGCGGTGTTCCAGTTCGCGCGCCTCGGCCAGCGCCGCATCCTCGGTGTGGCGTACCAGCACCGACCATTTCAGGGTCGCGGGATCGCCCTCGGCGCCGGTGCGGCTGTAGCCGGTGAGGTAAATCTTGCCGTCGGGGCCGATTTCGCGCATGGAACCGGTCTCGCCGGCGGCCGCCAGGCGCAGGCTCGCCGTATCGATGCGCGTTTCGATCAGCTCTTGCGGTCCGAGCAGGACGGTGCCGTCGTCGCGTACCACCAGCACCTCGGCGCCGTACTCGCGCAAGGCCGGCGTGAGCAGGTCGCGCGCACGGTTGCGCGCCCATTGCCAGCTCATGTGCACGCCGACCACGCCGACGAATTCGCCCTTGCCGTTCTTCAGCGGCGCCGACACGTCGACGAAGCGCCAGGGGTCGGGCGTCTTCGGCAGCAGCTTGCCGAGCATCACGGCGGGATGGTAATCGGAGGCATGCAAGTCCTCGCGCCCGGCCTGGAACCAGGGACGGGCATCGACCTTGGCCCCTTCCAGCAATCGCCCAGTGGACGCCATCAGCCGCCCGTCGGCATCGGTGACGCCGATCCAGGCATATTCCGGCACCGAGCGCTGCAGCGATTCGAGGGCATTGCGGGCGGCGTCGACATCGTGCGCCGAGCGGATCTGCGGCAATTCGGACAGCAGCCTGACGTTGGCGGCGGCGTTGCCGATCGCGCGGTTCAGCGAGTCGCGCATCTGCCACGACAGCTGCTGCAGGCGCACCTGCGCCTCCTTGCGCGCCTGCTGGTGGGCGAAATGGCTGACCAGGGCCAGGTGCAGCAGCATGGTCAGGGCGACGGCGGCGCTGACGACGAGCATGGTGATCGTGGCCAGGCGGGGCGAACGACGGTTGGCGTCCCGGGCAGGAGCAAAGTGCTTATTCAATCGGCATGTGATCTTTTTCGTGTAAGCAGCATAATAGCGCCAGAGCGTTAACCGAGAGTCAGGCAGATGCTTAATTGCAACACTTTTATTCAGTGAAATTGTATCGCTCCTGAGATAAGGCCAGATTGCAGCGACCAAAAGGCAATAGTTGGTGAGATTCAAAGGATTTCCGGCAAGCTATACTTGCTGTTCGAACAGAACAGGCAACCGGAGACAAGTTGAAGCCATTGACTGCCTTGCTGGCCGCGATCTTCCTTCACGCTTCCCTGGGCAGCATGCAGGCTGCCAATGCCCAAGGCGCGGTGAAACCAAAGACAGCCTCTTCCGCAGCGAAGAAGCGCCCGGCGTATGCGCTGGAACCGCTTGAAACCTGGACCGATGAACTGGGGCCAGGCTACAAGGGGCATGCATGCATCCCGATTGCCAAGCGACTTCATTCGCTCAAGGTCGACAAAGACGCATTCGAAACGACGGCCGCCCATGCCGACCGCATGGACGCGCTGGGCAAGGAAAAAATCGTCGGCAGTACCTTAATAGGAGACACGTTCGGCTTCGTCGATGCATACCGTTCTTTTTCGGAGGACTACGATGCCGACCGGGGAACATTGAGTGTGCGCGGAATATGGGGAGCCAAGATGCAGCGGATTGGCGATGCCTTCTTCGTTGCCGAACTGCTGGACTCGACACAGCTGTCGACGCGCAGCTACACGGCGGCCAATGCATATGGACGAACCGCGCAGGTCACCAGCACGACTGCGCGCGGATGCGGCCTGCTGTTCACCAACATTCCCCTCAAGCTGCTGCAACCGAATATCCGGCAACTCGACGTGTCCCTGGAACTCAGCCCCGAACAGGCCCGGCTTGCCATCTACAATATCCAGATCATGTTCGTCGGCAAACTCGCCCCTCCCTACCTGTCCGGCTATTTCGACTTTACCCGCCCGACCATCAAGGATCCAAGGGAAAAGAACTGGGAGGGCGATAACCTGACCATCGAATTGCAGCAGGTCTGGCTATTCAATCGAAAAACCGGCCACGTGTATAAAAAGATCGATATCTGAAGTCGGACATCGCCCGGCGCCCCGGCACGCCCGCTTGCCGTTGTCACCCTGTTTCCATGAACAAGCACATGATCCTTGCAACACTGATTTCCGGCTTCGCGCTGTCGGCGAGCGCCGCCCCAACCACCATCCTTGGCATGCCGCTCGGCGGCCAGGTCAAATCCATCCGCGCCTGCACCATGAACGAAATCGGCCGGCTCGACACCACGCCGCTGTGCTGGATCGAAACTCCTGCGCTCGACAAGGGCGTGCGCAAGGGGGCGCTGCAGATACCGGGCAGTGCAACGCGGCCGAAATGGGCGGCATATGCCAGGTTCGACGCCACGATCAGCAAGGCCGGTGTCTTGCAAAGACTGGCTGCGAACAGCCACCGCATCGAGGATTATGCGGAAATCGTCAGCTCGGTATCGAGCCGCTTCGGCGCACCTGTTCTTGCGCGCTCGACCGGCGCGGAGCCAACCGCCACCTGGAAGCATCCAGATGCGGACATTTTCATGCTGTGCACCCGGCGTTACGGCTGCAGCATCGAGTTCACCTCGCCGGCCTATGCCGCTGCGCAGAAACGCGAAGCCGAGCAGCAGGCCGCCAGGGAAGCGGCACGGCCAATTGCACCGTGACGAGCGAAGCCGGCCTGCCCGGATGCGAGCCGGCCTGTGCCGTGCTCACGATCATACCGGGCCAGGCCTTTTCATTCCGACTACCTGAAAGACAGCGTGATGACTGAACGCCATACCTTGAAATATGGACTTGCGCTGGTCTTTCAGGGCATCGGTCGGTGAGGGAAATCGTGTTGCCAAACGAAGCAAGCTGGCCGACGTGGGGGTTTAGTATCGAACGCACGCCGCGCAAGGCGTTTGTTGGCGGAGGGGGAGCATACGAGAAAAAGCCCTGACTTAGGGCTTGCAGAGTTCTGGCGGAAGCGGTGAGATTCGAACTCACGAACGGCTCACACCGTCGGCAGTTTTCAAGACTGCTGCCTTCAACCACTCGGCCACGCTTCCTGTAGCCCCGGATTATACAATATCCACGGCCCGGGCGGCCCGGATCTCGGCAGTATTTCCTGTATCTGGCGGCAGCAGCGGAGCGGCGTTGCCGCCGCTGCCCGGCCGGGCCTTATTCCTGCCCGGTCCGGCCGCCAGGGTCCGCGGCAAGCTGCGGCGCCGCTGCGGACAGGGTCAGCGGGTACAGCTCCAACGACGTCAGGCGCAGATTGCCGCTGCCGCGGGCCCAGCCGCCCAGTCCGAAAGCCAGGCGCACCGGCTTGGCACCCTGTGCCGGAAGGACGGCAAAGAACTCGTCCGACGCCGTATAGGCGCCGTCGGGAAGGCTGAAGATCGGCTTGATGCCCAGCAACGACAGATGGGCAGCGCGTGGCGCGCCGCCAGCGACCTTGCCTTCAAAACTGGCGCGCACCAATACCGGACGATCCAGGATCAGCTCCTGCGTATATAAGCCGATATCGACCGGCTGCGTGCTTGCCAGCGTGGGAACATCGTTCTCGATGGCAACACTGGCGCCCTGCGGTTCGCCGTACGGCGTCCACTGCCACCGCATCTGCGCACGAGCCGGCGCCCCCACCTGCACCGGCAGCGCCAGCAAGCCGTCCTTGCCCTTCGCAACAACCTTGTAGCCCTGCTTCTCGAGTGCCTGCCCGAGGCCGGGACGCCCGCCGGCTGCCGGCTGCATGACAGCCACCATGTCCCAGCGCGAATGCGCCGCGGCGGCGAGCAGTTGCGGTGCGTCGCCAACCAGCCGCGTCTTCGCGGGAACCAGAATCGGATTCAAGCGGTTGCCCGGAGCGACCAGGGTGAGCACATTCAGGAGCGGCGCCGGCACGGCGGCGGGTGCGGCAGGCGGCGCCGGCACG
>Ga0209023_10003457_pt1 | contig 18842 bp, 17 predicted proteins | sample LakOneMetagenome_FD_187468 | JGI IMG/M metagenome (GOLD analysis project Ga0209023, IMG submission 187468) | Freshwater and sediment microbial communities from Lake Erie, Canada (SPAdes) (version 2) | ecosystem: Environmental > Aquatic > Freshwater > Lentic | place: Lake Erie, Canada...
ACAACTGAAATGTCACTGCCGCTGACACGGGATTGCCCGGAAGTCCGAAAACTAAACATTTGCGAAGACGAGCGAAGACCGCCGGTTTCCCGGGCTTTAGCTTTATCTTTTCAAAGAATATCTCGGCTCCGAGCTCGGTGAGTGCGGTCTTTGTGTGATCGTATTTTCCGACCGAGACGCCGCCAGTGATTATCAAAACGTCTGAATTCTTTGCCGCATTTGAAATTTGAGTTTTGAGAACGGACATATCGTCCTTCGCGATCGGAATTATTGATGTGGCTGCGCCAAATTTGCGAGATAAAACTTTCAGCATTACAGAATTTGAATTACGGATCTGATCGCGGCCGGGCCGTTTGTTTATCTCGACGATCTCGCTACCGGTGCCGAGAATAGAGACGCGCGGCTGCTTTGCGACTTTAACTTTGGCGTAGCCAAATGCGGCGATGGCGGCGATCATATTTTCGGTGATGAGCTCGCCTGAATTGAAAATGGTCTCGCCTTTTTTGATCTCGCTGCCACTGCGAATAATGTACCGGTCTTGCTCAGTTGGTTCGAGGATCTCAACGGAACTGTCCGACGCGAGCCGCGTCAGCTCGAGCTTCTGCACGGCGTCAGAGCCTTTTGGGACCGGGGCACCAGTCATGATCGAAATGGCCTGGCCGGCTTTTAGTTCGTGATGCCAGCCTCGTCCGGCGGCCGATTCGCCGACGAGGTCGAGCGTTACCGGGGATTTCAACGTATCCTTTGCGATCACCGCATATCCATCCATCTGCGAACGGTCGAACGGCGGCAGATCGGTGTCCGCGACGATCGGTTGGGCCAGAACACGCCCGACCGCGTCGCCGATCTCGACGCGTTCGGACCGAAGCGAACCGGTTTCGCGGTTGATGATATCGATGGCGTCGGAAACGGAGATCATAGGCGGCGTCGGTCGCGAATTGGCTTGCAAAGTGCTAATATTTTTATTTGCAGTACAGGCGAAAATCTTATCATATCAAAACTTTAGAGAGGGAAATTACACATCGTGATCGATTTCGAATTATCAGAAGAACATATTGCATTGCAGAACACGGTCCGCGAGTTTTGTGCGGGCGAGGTCGCTCCGTACATTAAGGAATGGGATGAGAAGTGCCATTTTGAGCGAAGCGTTTTTGAGAAAATGGCCGACCTCGGGCTGATGGGCGTTTGTATTCCTGAGCAGTACGGCGGTGCCGGTTTTGATTACGTCGCGCTCGGTCTCGTATGCGAGGAGCTTGAGGCGTGCGATACGTTTTTGCGTGTGGCGATGTCGGTTCACGTCGGTTTGAACAGCCTGAGCGTTTATTCATGGGGCACCGAAGAGCAGAAGCAAAAGTACCTTGTTCCGCAGGCGAAGGGCGACAAGCTCGCTACCTTTGGCCTGACGGAGCCGAACGCCGGCAGCGATGTCGTCGGGATGAAATCATACGCTCGACGCGACGGTGACGATTGGATATTGAACGGCGAAAAGATGTGGATCTCGCTAGGCGATGTGGCCGATCATTTCCTATTTTTCTGCTGGACCGACGCCGAAAAGCAAAAGGTTCGCGATCACAGCGGTATCTCGTGTTTTATCGTCGAGCGCACAATGCCCGGGTTTTCGTCCGGTACGCTGCATGGCAAGCTCGGCATTCGTGCCGGCAATACGGGCTATTTCTCGCTTCAGGACGTTCGCGTTCCGGCGGCGAATATGCTCGGGCAAGAGGGCGAAGGATTTAAGATCGCGATGTTCTCGCTTGAGAACGGACGCTACACGGTCGCGTCTGGAGCGACGGGCGTTATTCGTGCGAGCCGTGACGCTTCGGTCGCATATGCCAACACCCGCGAGGTGCAAGGCCAGACGATCGGCAATTTTCAGCTCGTTAAACAAAAGATCGCCAACATGGAAGCTGACTATCAGATGGCACACTTGCTGTGGCTCAAAACAGGTTATCTCAAGAACGAAGGCAAGCCGTCGGCGCGTGCGGCGAGCCTTGCCAAATGGCAGGCGACCGTTCGCAGCGAGACTGCCGCTTCGATGGCGATCGAGATCCATGGTGCCAACGGTTACACCAACGATTACCCGGTCGAACGCTATCTCCGCAACTGCAAAGCAGCCGTCATTTACGAAGGAACCCGCGACATCCACACCCTGATGCAAGCCGACTGGGCATTGGGTGCCAAAAAAGAAAAGGCAGCGAGAGTTATCCTGCCTGCCTACAAAGCTGCCGGAGCTTAAGGTTCGACGGAATAGTAAAAAAGGGCGTCGAACGACGCCCTTTTTCGTTGGAATAACGCACAGTTTAGGGAACAAAGACCGAAGGTACCGCAATATCCCCTGCCTGCCCGAACACTTGAGTAATAGTGCCGCCGGTAGAACGGTTAACGTACCAGGTAGAGTTTGACGGGCGAAATACTGCCGCGTCACTCTTACCGTCACCGTCGAAGTCACCTGTTAACGGGACGTCATTTGTCGAGCCAAACGGGAATGCGTAGAATGTATTGCCTGTTTCAGAGCGCAGCACGAACCACTCTCCGCTGGACGGCCTGTAAAACGCTACATCCGATTTGCCGTCGCCTGTGAAATCGCCCTGCACAGGCTTGTCTAAACTGTTGCCAAACGTCAACGAAAGAAGTCCGGCGGTCGAACGGTTGAGCCACCATTGACCGAGGGACGGACGGAATATCGCGACATCGCTGAGCCCGTCACCGTCGTAATCTGACGGGACAGGGACGTCACCTGCGGCACCGAACCGTAAAATGACCGTTCCGCCCGAAGACCGGTTTACGTACCAGGTGGAGTTTGCAGGACGATAGACCGCGATATCAGTCTTGCCGTCCGCATCGTAATCCGACGGCACGGGCACATCGCCGTTCGTGCCAAAGGGGACCGAGAAATAGCTTACGTCTTCGCTTCTGAGGACAAACCATTCGCCCGAGGCAGGACGCCATACGGCGATGTCCGACTTGCCGTCACCGGTAAAATCGCCGGGTACGAGTTTGTCGGAAGAATTACCAAATCCGAACGCACGAGACTGTCCGTCCGACGATCTCGAATACCACCAGTCACCGGTCGCAGGCCGGAAGATCGACAGGTCGGTTTTGCCATCTCCGTCGAAATCGAACGGTGCCGCGAGGCGAGTGAGATCGCTGCGGAGGCGAGCGATCGCCAGGCTCTTGATCGAGCCGCCGGTCTCGCCCGCGACCACTAGTCTGCCTGCCGGATCGATGGCCACACCCGAAATGATGTCATTGCTTGAATTGAGCAGGTCGAACGTGCGGGTGCCACCCGAGCCGAATGATCCGTCGAGCGAACCGTCCGCGTTGTAGCGTGCAAGCGAGACATCGTCGTTCGACCCGTTAAAACTGTTGCCGGCGAGGACGATGCGGCCATCCGATAGGAGAACCATTCCGGTGGCTATGTCGCGACCGGGTAAGATGCTGGTTACGACTTTGCCGTCACCGTCGAACGAGGTATCCAATGACCCGTTTGCGTTGTAACGCGCCATAACGTAATCAACTCCGTTACCGGACCCGCCGGCGCCGGCAGCGATGATCCTGCCGTTAGGCTGGATCTCGATCGATGTCGCTGCGTCGTTGCTGTTGGTAATGTCGGTCGTCAATTTGCCGTCGCCGTCAAACGCCGTGTCGAGCGACCCGTCCACGTTATAACGGACCAGTGCGAAGTCAAATCCCGGCCCGGTCGACGCCTGGCCGGCTATGACGATCTTACCGTCAGCCTGGATAGCTACCGCATCCGCCCGGTCGCCGCCGCCGGCAAAGTCGGTGGTCAATTTGCCGTCGCCGTCGAATGACGTATCGAGCGATCCATTAGGGTTGTAGCGGGCGACCGCGATGTCGTAGGCCGAGGAAACATAAACATAGCCTACGGCGACGATCTTTCCGTCGGGCTGAATGGCGATATCGTTGATATACTCCGAAGACCCAAAACTGGTCACAACGATCCCGTTCGAACCGAAGGTCGTGTCGACCCCGCCATTCGTGGTGAAACGCACCAACGCAAAGTCCGGATTGTTCCCACTCGTGTTCGTAACTCCTCCGACGACGATCTTGCCGTCTGGCTGGATCGCCACACAACTTGCCCGGTCGCCAAAAGGGTTCTGGAACGAAAGGTCGTATGTGACGATGCCCCCGGTGCCAAACGATGAGTCGGGCGAGCCGTCAGCCTTGTAGCGGGCTACCAGGAAATCATCGGTAACGCCGTTGTTACCGTATCCGGCGACGACGACCTTGCCGTCGCTCTGCACGGCGACGTCGCTTGCTGAGGTATTGAGCGGGACGCCCATGGGCGTATATGTCTTTCCGTCGCTGTCAAACGATGTGTCCAGAGCGCCGTTGGCGTTATAGCGAACGACCGAAAACTCGTAATCCGACGCAAACGTAAAATAGCCGCCGGCGACGATCCGGCCGTCGGGCATGATCGCCACCGCATTAGCGCTCTCGTAGGTGTTGTTATAGTCGGTCGTTAATATGCCGTCGCCGTCAAACGTCGTATCGAGCGAGCCGTCGGGATTAACCCGGGCGAGCGCGATGTCGGTCCATGTGCCGTTGTTGTGGGCTGCGCCGGCCATTACATACTTGCCATCCGATTGTATCGCCAGGCCCTTCGCTCCATCGCCGAATCCGGCATTGGAGACGACCGTGCTCATAATACCGTCCCCATCGAATGTCGTGTCGAGCGAGCCATTTGCATTGAACCGTACGAGTGTGAAAGAGCCCAGTCCCAAACTACCGGAGGTAATGATCTTGCCGTCAGCCTGAACTCCCACCGCTAAGATCAGGTCAGCCTGTCCGTTGGGCGAGAGATTGATCGCCAGTTTTCCGTCACCGTCAAATGCTGTGTCGAGCGATCCGTCGGTGTTGTAACGAGCCATCGCGTAGTCCTGCCAGCTATTTTGTATGCAGTAGCCTCCGACCACGATCTTGCCGTCGGGTTGGATCGCGGCGGCGTTTGCGTAGTCAATGGTCGAAAAAAAGTCCGTGATCACCTTGCCGGTACCGTTGAACGAAGTATCGAGCGGCCCATTTGAGTTGTAGCGTGCGAGGGCGAAATTAGAATTGCCGCTTTGATTCGTAACGCCGGCGGCGACGATCTTTCCGTCGGGTTGCAAGATAAGTGCGTTGATACTGTCGTATCCGCTGATGTTGGTCGTGACGCGGCCGGTTCCGTTAAACGTCGTGTCGAGCGAACCGTTAGTATTGAACCGCATCACCATAAAGTCCGCGCCGGCACCGGACGGGGCGGTGCTGCCGCCGACGAGGATCTTGCCATCGGGCTGGATCACGAGCGAGTAGCAGACAAAGCTCGAGACAAATGTCGTCTGCACCTTTCCGTCGCCGTCGAATGTCGTGTCGAGCGAACCGTCCGTGTTGTAGCGTGCGATGCCGCAGTTATAGCGGATAATGCCGAGCAGCTCGCGGCTCGAATCGAGAGTTCCGGCGACGAGTATCTTTCCGTCCGCCTGCACGGCGGTCGCGGACCCAATGTCCTCGCTGGCCGGGTCATAGACCGAGTCAAAGACCTTTCCGTCCTGCGAAAACGCAGTATCCAGATCGCCCGGAGCGGCGATGAGCGCAGACGAAAACACGAATAAGCTGAGGCTCAGTGTAAAGAGGCTCGCGATTATCTTACGGTACATGAGAGGTCCCTCCTGAATGTCGGTCCAGACGTCCTAACAATATGGAAACAGGTAATTAGTTGCCAGAATACCTCAGAAAGAGCCATACATCAAGACTTTTTACGCTGGCGAACTCAACGCCGGGATCGATCGCGACCGACGCATATTTTCACCGATCCGCCGCGCAAGTTCGCTTCGTAAAAAAATCTTGACAGGCGTTTCGAAGGCGGGCATAATACCTCGAATACAAGGGGTATAATTCGGCCTGCCTGCATCGGCTCCCAGATCAAGATGTAAACTCAAATTTGGGACTCGAACCGGCAAATTTCGCGGTCAAAAGTCATTCGACGGCCAAAAAAGTCATTCGACGGCTAAAAAAGTCGTTCGACGGCTAAAAATGTCATTCGACGGCTGAAAATGTCTTTCGACGGCCAAAAAAGTCGTTCGACGGTCAAAAATGTCGTCCGACGAGGTTTAAAGTCGTCGGTTGCACTTTGGATGTCGTTCGACGCTCGAAAAAGTCTTTCGACGCTCGAAAATGTCTTTCGACGGCCAAAAATGTCTCTCGACGGGCAAAAAAGTCGTTCGACATTCAAATAAAGTCATTCGCGGCGTAAAAATGTCGTTCGACGGCCGAAAATGTTAGAAATTGCGCTAAACAGCAAGAATACGGAGGAAAATCAATATGAACGATTATTTGAGACGAAATTACGAAGCCTGTTCCCGGGGGAGCGATTTCCTGACGGACAACGCGCCGGACTTTAACGCGGGCATGCCAAAAGCTAAAAGCCAGGCCTTAGCCGACGCAGTTGCGGATATCGAGGCGAAAAGCGCCGATATGGCTGCGCGATTTGGCGAAGCCTCGATGGAAGTTGAGCAAAAAGGGACTGCCCGCGAGATACTGCGTTCTGCCGTCGCAGCGATCGCCGATATGGCGATCGGTATGGAGCCCGATTTTAACGGTATCAGCGACCTGTTCCGCTTTCGCCGCAACCTGCCCGACGCCGATATGCTTGCATTGGGGCGGGCGTTTCACGCGAATTCGGCTGCCTACGAGACCGACTTTATCGATTATGGTTTGCCCGGCTCATTTCGCACCGAACTCGATGCCGCCGCCACTGCGTTCGAGGCGGAAACCAGCGAAGCCGCCGTCGCCAAAGCCGATCGTGTCGGAGCCGGCCAGGCCCTCGCCGCCGCCGTCGCCACCGCCATGCAGATATTACGCACGATGGATCGCATAGTAAAACAAAAATACGCCAACAACCCCGGCAAACTAGCCGCCTGGGCCTCGGCTTCCACGGTGGAAAAGGCCCCCCAAAAACCACCCCCACCACTCACACCAACGCCGTAATTATGGAGAGGAAAATATCGATTACATTAACATGAGCTCAGTCCGGCGAGTGAAACACGATCCCTCGCCGGACCCCGATCTCCCGCCGACGTAGTAGACTATTAGAAAAAGGAGAAATATTTAATGCCAAAATTCGAGATTGAATTTGAGATAACAGGACTTAAGCTAAAGGTAAAAGGCGAACGTGAAGATATTTCAGCGCTCACCGCTAATCTTAGTCAACAGCTTGGCGGATTATTACCATCGCCAGATATGACCGAACCCCCAGACAATCACCAAGGGTTTATGGATGCAAGAAATGTAACCCCGATAGACGCTCCAAAGCCGACAAAGAGGAAGCGTGCAGCAAAGTCATCGTCGAACGCATCGACACCCGGTGAAGTTTCGGTTGCGTTGGATTGGCGTCATTCTCCCGAGAAATGGGGTATGCCGACTCAAGCGTGGAATGCGGCTGAAAAAGGAATGTGGCTTCTTTACGTTGTAGGAAAAGAGCTTGAATCGGGAGAACTATCGTCAAAGCAGATATCCGAGACGTTCAATAAGCATTTTAAGCAGGCTGGAGCTATTCGCTCTCAAAATATTTCACGGGATTTCGGAAAGAGAAAACTGAAATCACCTGCCGAGGTAGGTCAGGACACAACGAAGCCAGGTGAGCCGTGGTTCCTGACGGATGCAGGTAATAAGATCGCTGAAAGTTTAATCATCGCTGCGCTCGGGTCTGAAAACTCTAAAAATGGGTCTAATTGAAAAATCAACTCTTGTTAAGGCTCTCTCTCCTCCGCTCGACCATTTTTTGGCGACACAGTTGCTCGACGAATTCGTATCATGCGAACGGCGATACATTCAGCGCGATTGGGGACCGGCGGAACTAGATGGCGGACAATTCTGTGAAATTCTAGCTCGAGTTCTTTATCACCTAGATTCGGGAACCCTTAACTTATCGAAGGATTTCGATCCGTGTCTTAAACATGTTGAAGACGAAGATGGACGGTTTACTCATGCTGTCCAACCCCGCCGCAATGCATTGCACCTAGCAAAGGTTGCTCGAACAATCTATAAGTTTCGAAGCCAACGCGGCGCAGTACACATTTCACCGACTTATGAACCAAATCAAATGGATTCAAAACTCGTAATTGAATCTGTACGATGGCTGATGAACGAAACATTGAGGATATTTTGGACTGACGACCGTGAGAAGGTTGCGAAGGTGATCCGGGAAATCTTGCAGTTTGATGTTCCTTGTATCGGAAAGTTCGAGGATGCGATAATCGTTCAACGAACTGACTTGACAACCGAAGAAGAGCTGCTGGTCCTTCTTCATTTTGCTGGCGAGACAGGAATGAGTAGAGCGGATCTTGGGAAATTTAGCATGCGAACCCCCTCCTCAGTTACCCAATCCTTGACCAAGCTTACGTCTTCCGGTCGGAGGCAGGTGGTCAAACTAGCGACTGGTCAATTTCGATTGACGGACCTCGGAAGTAAACGAATTCGAGAAAACCTAGCCGAGAAACTTCTTTTGCAGTAAAAAATGCCGGGGCCTGACACCGGGGTTCCATAAGCATTCTTGTATTCTCCAACAACTAAAACGCGAAGCATACGAACGACAACCGGTCAGATCACGCAGCTTCTTGGCAGTAAGGCGCTAGAACGTCGGCGGAAACGTACCAGTTGTTGTGTAAAGAAAATAATAGAGGAAAATCCGGAAAGTAGAAACTACAGCTTATGTACGTTAGGAAATGCCCGTCTTGCATGTCGATTTACACCGATCCCACGATGAGATTTTGCCTTGTTGATGGTGTCGGTTTGATTCTATTTGACAGCCCCTTCGAGGACACCGTTGAGCTGCGTCCTTCGCTTGATACGGAAAATTTACGTAATATCCGACTAACTAACCGGCGTGCGAGCCTAAAGTTCGGATCGCACCCTTTGACGATAGACTATCCTCAAATAAGCGGCCATTGCCGACCATATATTGAGAGAAGGATAAACACAGAACTCCGATTCCAATTCCTTGGTGATCACCAAAAAACATTGCAAAGTTGGAATGCCGGAAAGAAAATGGACGATATAGATTATATAACTGAAGTAGACGTCACCTTTAAGGTATGTCTAGTTAGCGAGCACCTCATCAGTATCCAAAAAACGGTCGGCGAGGTATATGTTGGTTATGGTATTCAAGAGAGCTTTGACGCAATTAATATTGAGGTAGAGTCGGGCTATCGATTGAAATTTGAGGATTTCTTCAAGCCAGAGTCTGATTTTCTCGCTCGATTTCAGGATTTTTCTGGTGCTTACTCCGGGCAATATAGAGCAGCCGGCAGAGGTTCTGATATGAAAACGTTTGATGTTCTACTTTATGACGATCAGTTTGGCGTCATAAACGTCCTGCATTCGTTGGAGTTCGGTCTTGAATACGCTGACGTGATAGACATTATTCATCCAGATAGCCCTCTTGGTCGTCAACTAAAACTAAGCTGACCTATGAACTACGTGGTCAGGGCATCGCATTGACCCCGCCTTTTTTATTCCAATTGAATTGGGGTCAGACCTGTGAAGAATGGGATTGGCTTGAGACACGTTTTATGACGACCGCTGCATTTGAACGTGTCCGTTTAGCTTGAGCCTACCGAAAGTTCCCCCCACAACCCAACCACACCCCGCGGCTTTGGCAACTTTAGATGCGGAAAAAGGCGGCTGCGAAGTCAATTCGCAGCCGCCTTTTTTTTATTCCAATTGCCTGGTTCAACTATTTAGACTTTTCTAATGCTCCGCCGGGGCGGGCGATGTCTTTTAGGGTTGAATAGGGGACGATGACGGTTTGCGGGCCGAAGGCGTAGGCGGCGACCTGGTATGGGGGAAAGGTGATGAGCAGGCCTTTTTTGGTGATGTTCCAGTTGGCGTAGTTGTCCGCCGTCGGCTTGACGCCGTCTGCCCACATATCCTGGGCGAGGCCGGAATTCTCACCGCTTTCGGGATCTTTACGGCCCTGCAGATCGCGTTTTGAATAGTCGGCGATCTTGGCGAGGTATTTTGCACCGGGTTTGAAAAGATCGGCGAGTTTTAGTTCGCGGCCGGCCTTGAGATCGTAGGTCATCGTGAACGTGCCGTGGTTAGGATGGGCACCGCCTTCGAACGTGCTCTCGCCAAAATTGACGCTGATCAGATCGTCGTCGGCGTATTCGACGCTGTAACCGACCTCGATGTAGTTGCCCATTTCGGGGCCGATGTTTTTGATATCAGCGGCGGTGAGCGACGCCATGTCTTTTCTAAAACCGGCGAACGAACTCATCACTGCGGCCTTGACGAGAGCGTTGAATTTGGCGGCGTTCGGCCCGCCCGTTAGTTCGGGATACTCGGCCGAAAGCGTAGCCTTCTTGGCTTTGATCGCCTCTTTCAATTCACGCGTCGTGATCTGCGTCTTCGCGAAAAAGATCATCTGCTCGACCGCGTAAAAGAACTGGCCTTCGCCGGTCTCGCCGGGCTTTAGCCACTGGCCTTCGAGCGACGCACCCGAGTCGTTCGCTTCTTCGTGCCATTTGCCTTTGAATTCACCGGTCTTTTTGCCCGCCGCATCCGATTCCTGCATCGTGAAACTGCCGTCCGCCGCGATCGATCCGCTGAGCGACAAAGGCTTGGTGCTGCCCGACTTGCGGTAATAATAATCGCCCGTGATGCTGCCGCCATCGCGTTCGATCGTCATCTCGAACTTCGAACTCCCAACGCTGCCGGTAAACATCCTGCCGGCCTTCTGCCCGAAAGCTGCTCCCGAGGCGCACAAAAACAACAGAGCAACTGCTCCGAACGAAAATAACTTAGTCTTCATAATTAGAATTTCCTTTGTGTGGTAGAAATAGAACGCATTTGAAAGTACCATGCGTAGGCCGCCCGAGCAAACCGCTAAACCAGGTAAGCGAATTACTCGATCGGCGATGTTATAGGGCTGCCGTGGTGGGCGACGATCAGCCATTTGCCGCCGCGTTTCATCCAGATGTGTGTGCTGCGGAATTGCATGTTTCTTACGCCTTCGACGGTGCCGCGGTGTGTCATTATTGCTGTGTTGCCGAATATTCGGACGTTGTAATCGTCGGATTTGACCATGTCCGCGTTGGCGGCGATTCCCGCCAGATACTGGGTCTTGTTTTCGATATCGCCACGCTGCGTGGTGCCGACGTAATCGTCAGCAACGAGAGCCGCGGCCGCCTTTTTATCGCCCTTTAGCTCGGCAAACGTCCACGCTTTGTCGAGCTGGATCAGTTTGTCCTCAACACTGCCTTTTTTATACTGCCCGAGGGCAAACGACGATATCCCAAGCACTAAAACAACGGCGAAAAAAATGCGTTTCATAATACTCACGTCTCCCGGTGGTCGATTGTTCGTACGCCATTATTTATATAACTAATCGTGGAAAAGACCAAATCTACCTGCCTTCAGGCGTAGACGGACACGCAAAAAGGGCAAGTGAACCTTTGATTCACTTGCCCCTCGGTTTTCTGTAAAGTCAGATGCAATTACAGTTTTTTGACGCTGTTGAGAAACGCTTTAACAGCAGTCATTTCTTTTTCGAGGCTGGCTTTTTCAGCGTAGATGTTGATAAGAACTGGTTTCTTAGGAGCCTTGAGGATGGTCAGGTTCCAGAGAAGCTCTTCGCCTTTGTTCTTAGCCGTTCCGCCCATTTCGCTTGCTTCCATACCGTTGACGTCGGTTTTCTTGCCAGGCGAGGTGATCTTTACATCGTCGAGGTATCCGTCGATCTCTTTTGCAGCGTCGGTAACGACTGCGTCATAGTCGCCGTCCTTAGGAACGGTGAAACGAATGTCAACGCCTTTGTCTTCGCTCTGAACGACGGTGTCTTCGCCATCTTTGCTGAAGCTAAAGCCCTTAGGAACTGTCATCTGGATGCCAGCTTCTTCGATCTTAATTACCTGGCCGTCAGCGGCAGGAGCAGCATCGGTCTTGGTCGCAGCGGTTGTGGCTGCAGGTGTAGCAGGCGTTGCAGGTGCAACGTTTGCCGGTTTAGCGTTTGTGTTGTTGGCCGCAGGTGCTCCGCAAGCCGAAAAAAGTGCAGCGGTAGCCGCGACGCACAGGGTTAAAATAATGTTGGTTCTCATGTTGTTCTCTTCCTTTTTTTCTAGTATTTTTCGAACACTCCGGTAAATGTCCAAATTGCCCTGCGGCAAAGTGCAGATATTAGCATTTTTGCTGTGTATTGCAAATTTACTATAACAATTTCTGACTATTTTGTCGCGGGGTTCACTCCGCTCGGTTTAACGTTGTCTAAAGTAGGGCTCTGATTGGTCATCTTCCACTCGCCGTTCTCTTTAACAAACACAACCTTAAAGCCGTTCGGATAAATGCTGCTGACGATATCCGCAACGGCTTTGTCGCCGGTGATGACCTCGTTTTTAGCGGAACAATCGCCTTTCGGAACGTCGTCTTCGAGGAATTTCAAGAGCGATGTGACCTTGTTGTCTTTCATCTGCTGGGCGAAATTGGCGAGCGTTGCCGCCGAATACACACTCTTGACCGCAGCTTCGTCCTTTTTAAGAAGAGCTGCACAGAGAGCCTTGTAAACCGGCGTTAGTGTCGGAGCGTCGTTTGTGGTTTGCGCGGGTGTCGGCGTCGTAACCGCGACCGGGCTGTTTGGGCTGGCCGTGTCGACTTTAGGTGTGTTGGCGGTGTTTACCGGCGCATTGTTGTTTGCCGTGCCGCTGCACGCTGAGATAAATATTGATAATGCGATAAGCGAAAATATAGCTAATATATTAAGTTTCATAACGGTCTTTCTCCTAAAAATCATGAAGCAACGAGTATAATAAATTTGGCAAAAATGAACAAAACTGCTCAAACTGAATTTCAACGTCTTTTCCTCATCGAGAGCCTGCCCGAGCCGTTAACCCACGCGAGCAGCCATCTGCAGATATTCGACAATTATATTGAAAATACAAGAATGCGGCTGCGGCTGATGCGCGACCCTTCGACCAAGGAATGGACGAGGATATTGCAGCAGCGGTTTGCGATCGACGATGGCGATCAAGCGGTAACGAAACTGGCTGAGATACACCTAAATGACGCAGAATATGCGGCGTTTGAGCGGTTTCGCGGACGTGAGATCCGCAAGAACCGGTATTTTCACGAATTCGATCGGATGGTCTGGGCTTTCGATTGTTATCTCGGCGAACCTCGCGGCTTGAACATAGCGAAGATCGATCTCGAATCGCGCGAACAACTTGCCGATCTGACGCCTCCGCCGTTTGCTCTGATCGAGATCACAGGCGACCCATTTTTCGCAGGCGAAAATCTGGTAACAAAAAATTACGCTGAAATACGAGCCGAGGTCGAGCGGATCGGCTCGCAAGTAAGGCCGGTTTCGGAGACACCGTACGAATAGCGTTGGCGATAGTTGAATCGAATCAAGTACGGCTGGGCGCACGTTGTACGTTTTTCTTCCTTTGTGATACTTTGCGGGCTTTGTGTCTTCGCGGGAGAAAAACTTTTCCTCACGCAAAGTCGCCAAGGACGCAAAGGAAAAACGCAAAGTAAGAAAGAACTCAACGAGCGACTTGCACTGGAGCGAGGTCAATTTCTAACGTACATCGAGATGGTATTGCGATCTTCATTGTTTTCGCGGCGCGATATATACCGCGCGTTCGAGCGAATCCCAGACCTGGAGGTAATTTTTGGTCTCGCGTGGGATCAGGGATGCCCAGTTTGAACCGGCACGGTCGATAAAGCCAGGGAGTCGCGACGGGTTCGAATTATAGCCGGCGGCCATGAGATATTCTTGTTTTGCCATTCCAGTCGCGAGAGCATTCGCGATCGTTGGGCTGGCCTTGAGGTCGTTCCACGTCATCTGCATGTAGAGCAGCATCGCCTGGGTGGCGTTGACGTGATTTCGCATACCTTCGACAAAATCGGGCATCAGGTTGGCATTGGGAAAGCGTGAACGAACCATCCGGTATGTTGACGGTATCATCTGCACCATTCCACCGGCACCTGCCGAGCTGACCGAGTATCGATACGTCTGACCCTCGTTCAACGCGTATAACGTGTAGACATCGTTATATATGTTCGGTTGAAATTCGGTGCGAAACCGGGTGATGTCGACGTGCTCGACGATCGCGAGGTGTTCGGCAATGTCGGCGACCTTTGGTTCGATGCCGTAGCCTTTTTTCTTGAGCTGGTCGCGGGCGATATCGATCGTATTGCGAACGTAAAAACGGCCCGCGTTGACCACTTCAGGCGTGATGAGTCCGGGATGTGTTGAAACGTAGTACGCCATTTCTTGCATCACGCCTCGATTTTCACGCGGATATTGCACGACGAGAGCGAGATGCTCTTTGCCGTTCATGTCCGTGACTGAGATCGGCGTGTTCACTCCATTGCCGCGAACGGTTTTTGAGATTATCTGCTTGCCTGCCTCGGTCATCACGACCGTTCCGATGCCCGATGCCAAAAACTGGTCTTTCGTAACCACATAAGAATCGATCTTGCGGGTCGATTCGTCATAAAATGCGACGCGAATGAGACTAGTGGGAACAACAGGGTCGATCGACGCGATCGTAAGCGGACGGGAAGTCAGGTGACGCTTTGCTTCCGCGATCTTCGACTTTATTTGCGAAAAACTGAGCCCTTTGTAATTGAGGTTGCTTGCCATCGACGGCATTTGCGGCTGTTGCGGGAACTGCTGCGGCTGGCCGACGATGATGGGCGTTGGTGTCGGAGCCGGACGATATTGCGGCGTCGGTGTTCGTGCGGGCTGTGCGGCCGGGATCGTGCTCGTGACAATTACACGCGAAGGCGTCGGCACCGGTTTGAACTGCGGCGTTTGGGCTAATGCAGGGATCGCGGCGGCGACAAAGGCGACGACAAATAGCAGGCTGTTTTTCATAAATTTCAAGAAAAAGGAGAGCGGCTGATGGATTTGGTCGGCTCGAAGCGTTTCAGCAGGTATAAGATTCGCTCAAATGATATGCAGTTGTCAATTGTTTTCGAAAATATTATTGCATATACAAGAAATACTTATGGATGCGAATGGTTGTTTCGCGGCCTTCATTAATGTATAACTAAGCTTTTCGCGAGCAACGGCTTCGCGGTTAACTGTATATGGATCAACTCTTTGGAACAGATGGAATACGCGGGCTGGCGGGTGAATTTCCGCTTGACGCGGACACGGTGAGAAATGTCGGGGCTTCGCTCGCACGGCAGTATGCGGAAACCTTGGGACGGGATCCTCGATTCATCACGGGCCGCGACACGCGCGAGTCAGGCGAGTGGATCGAGCGAGCTTTTCACGCCGGTGCGGCGAGCGAGGGTGCGGTTTGCGAATCGGCCGAGGTGATAACGACACCGGGAGTCGCGTATCTGACGCGGGCATTCGAATTTGACGCCGGAATTGTCATCAGTGCGTCACATAACCCGTTTCAAGACAACGGGATAAAGGTCTTTACGCCGAGCGGGAAAAAGATCGACGAGATGACCGAACGGTTGATCGAGGCTGACGTTTTCGAGACGCCGGACGAGGCGGGGTGTGTGAACGACCCTGAGCTTGATACAGCTCGAGCCGGTGAATTTCGCGATGCGTATCTCGAACATTTACGTGAAGCCGCGGGCGAATTTTCGGCCTCGGGGCTTAAGATCGTGCTGGATTGCGCAAACGGGGCTTCGACCGGACTCGCACCGAAGCTGTTTACCGATCTCGGGGCCGAGGTGGTCGCGATCCATTGCGAGCCGGACGGGATCAACATCAATGAGAACTGCGGTTCGACGCATATCGGAAATTTGCGTGAGCGTGTGGTCGCGGAAAACGCCGATCTCGGCGTCGCGTTCGACGGTGACGCAGACCGGGCTTTGTTTATCGACGAACACGGCGAGATAATCGATGGTGACGCGACCTTGTGGATCGTCGCGCAGTATTTGAAGGCTCACGGCAAGCTTGCGAATTCGACCGTTGTCGCGACCGTCATGAGCAATATCGGGCTCGAACTCGCGCTTGAATCGAAAGGTATTAAGCTCTTACGAGCCAACGTCGGCGACAAATACGTACTCGAAAACTTGATCGAAACGGGTTCGGAGATCGGCGGCGAGCAATCGGGACACATAATTTTCCCCGAGATCAGCCTCGTCGGCGATGGCATGATGACCGCGTTGTTGCTGCTTCATGCGGTGAATGAGTTGGGCGTTTCGCTGTCTGAGGCGACGGCGGGCTTTGTTAAATATCCGCAGACGCTTAAGAACGTAAAGGTTAGGGAAAAACGGCCATTTGACGAAGTGCCTGAGGTTGCGGCGGTCGCGGATGAGGTCCGGAAAGAGCTGCATGGCGAGGGGCGTTTGCTGCTTCGCTACTCGGGCACCGAAAATCTCGCCCGCGTGATGATCGAGGGCAAAGATCAGGCGTCGATCGAGGAACAGGCCTCGCGGATCATTCGTGCGATCGTCGTCGGCCTCGGGCAATAATGAAGAACTCGACCGTTAACATTAGCTTTGGCCGCGAGGCCGCAGGTTACGAGATCGTGGTCGGCGGAAAGCTTTCCAATAGCGGCAAATGGTCGCGTAAATGTCTTGGTAAAGATGCCGCGAAGATCGTCATAGTCTCGAATCCGACAGTTTTTAGACTCTACGGCGAAACGGTATCGAATAGTCTCGCCGGCTCCGGATTTGCCGTCTCGCACTGGCTGATGAAAGACGGCGAGGAGCATAAGAATTTCCGGAACGTCGAAAAAGCTCTCGCATTTTTTAGCGAAGTCGGACTGACGCGAACCGACGCGGTCGTTGCTCTCGGTGGCGGTGTGGTCGGTGATCTGGCCGGATTTGCGGCGTCGGTTTATATGCGCGGGATCAGGTTTTTGCAGGTGCCGACGACTTTGCTCTCAATGATCGATTCTTCAGTTGGTGGGAAAACCGGCGTCAACGCTGCGTTTGGCAAGAATACGATCGGTGCGTTTTATCAGCCGGGCGGCGTGCTGATCGATACTGCGGTGCTCGCGACGTTGCCGCAGAGGGAACTCGCGGCGGGGTTTTGCGAGGTGATAAAGCATGGGGCAATCGCCGGGCGGAAGTTGCTTTTGCAGACTGTGAATTTTCTCGAGAAATATCCGTTAGAGCTGAATCACGGCGAAAGCAAACTCGGACCTGAGATATCCGATCATAGTAGCGAACTTTCCGCTCTTATTCGCAAAAATGTTGAGTTTAAGGCATCGATCGTTGCCGGAGATGAACGGGAATCCTCTAAACGAACTGACTCGCGTTCGCGCAAGATACTCAATTTTGGACACACACTCGCTCACGCCCTCGAGAAGGTGACCGATTACAAATATTTCAAACACGGTGAGGCTGTCGGCTACGGTATTTTATATGCCGCCGAGCTCTCAAAAACTCTTGCATTGTGCGACAAAAAAGATGTAAAATTGTTGTACGATGTTGTGCACGGCGTCGGTTCTCTGCCGTCGCTCGCCAGTATCGATCCGCAAGAAGTGTTTGAGGCATTTCGTTTTGATAAAAAACAAGCCGCAGGTTCGCTGCAAATGGTACTGCTAAAAGGTATCGGCAGACCGGTAATTGTCAGTGGCGGCGACATTCCACGATCATCCCACACCAAAGCCCTCAAACAGCTTCTGAAATTCTAGACAAGGCGCAAGCGGATTATCTGCGTTTTGGGGAGTTGTATTGAGATGAATAAAGCTTTGAGAGACCGTTCCGGAGAACGCGGCAGTGCCGGCGTGAAATTTACGATCGTTCTGACCGTGATAATTCTCGCAGCAAACGCCGGTTATAACTATATTCCGGTTGCTTACGAAGCCGAGAGCTTAAAATCTGACATGGCAGCCGCCGTTCTGCAAGGCTTGGCTATGCCAGGCAAGATAAATCCGGTCGATAACGTAAAGACCCGTGTTCAGCAGGCGATGAAAGTAAACGCGGCGCCCGCCGACGCGACGCTCAACGTCACGCAGCAGGGAAATGTGATCCAGGCACGCGTCACCTATACAAAGGCTGTTTCAATCGTGCCATTTGGGATCTACAATTATCAATATCACTTCGACAATACAGCGACACCGACCGGATTTTTGTTAAAGCAGTAAACTAGAGAGCGGCGGCGAGAGCCTGTTGTATCTTGAGCGGTTGTATTTGGACAAGAGCCTCAGGGGCATCGGCGAGCCAGGTCGTCGGACACACACCGCAGGTCGTACATTTTTCGACAGCAGGGCAGGGAAGACTCGAGAGCGATTCGAGGGCTTTGTCGTGTTCGGTTTTGAGAAACTCGAACGACAGGCCCGAATCGACGATAGACCACGGCAAGTATTCTTCGTAACTGCGGTCGCGCGAAGTGTGAAAAGCGGGGTCGATGCCGGTTTGCCGCAAAGCACCGGCGAGATCGCCTTTCATGCGGGCGGCAGCGTCGATGACTTTTGAAACGGTGCGGTCGCCGGATGAATACAGCGCTTGTTCGTGGGCGATACGGGCGGACATGAACCGAACCTCGACGTTTGGGATCTTATTCAGGCCTTTGCAGACGTATTTGATCCGTTTCTTTAATTCCTTTTCGTCGCAGATCGCGTCCCATTGGAGCGGTGTGTTCGGCTTTGGGACAAAACCGTTGAGGGACGGAATGATCTTGCCGGCGCGTCCAAATTTCTTTCCGGCTTCGAGCATGCGGTCTTTTATTCGCTCAACCAGGACGAACATCTCATCGAGATCTTCCTGCGTTTCCGTCGGCAAACCGACCATCATGTAGAGTTTGATGGTCAGCATTCCGCGGTCGAAAACGGCTCCGCAGATATCGACGATCTCGTCGTTTGTCAGATTTTTGTTGATGACGCGGCGAAGGCGGTCGCTGCCTGTTTCGGGGGCAACGGCGATCT
>Ga0209023_10003458_pt1 | contig 18841 bp, 15 predicted proteins | sample LakOneMetagenome_FD_187468 | JGI IMG/M metagenome (GOLD analysis project Ga0209023, IMG submission 187468) | Freshwater and sediment microbial communities from Lake Erie, Canada (SPAdes) (version 2) | ecosystem: Environmental > Aquatic > Freshwater > Lentic | place: Lake Erie, Canada...
GTAGTACACCCCAAGGCTTGTCCACCCGAAACGGGAATCTAAAGATGGCTGCATGTAAGTAACATTACCATCGGCACCGGCGGTATGGCCACCTATCACGGTAGTGTTGGGGTATGCCCTTGTCATCATAGTAGTGTATTCGGCGGCGCTCTGTGTTTGCTCATCTACTATGATCACTATTTTGCCGGTAAATGGCATTGGGTTGCCTGATGAGCCCATGCTCACATACTTCCATGTATACGTGCCGGGATAGGTAACATCAGGTATAGAGAGTTTGGTGACCACAGTAGGCGCATTGAGCAGTTTATTGGATAGTGCCCATGCTGTGCCGCTGATCGGGTAGTTGCGTATGTCCAGCACTATAGCCGGCAGTTGCCACATTGCCTCGTAGGCAGAGTCTGTGCCGGCATCAGTAATGTTGCCATAGTTCATATAGCCTACATCGCAACCCAATACAGACCAGCCCACATACTTCATAGTATCGGCAGGGTAGTAGTAGTCGTAAAAGAAGTCCTCCATAGTGGTAGAGGAAGATGGGTACACGGTAGTAGCAGCAATATTATGATCGGTACCGGTACTATCTGTGCAGGTGATCGTTACTACCATACCGGTAGATGCGCGCTTCAGCAGGTTGTCGGCCATTATCCTGTGCTTTATCTCTATGCTGCCGGCAGAGTAGTATTTCATCAGGCTGTCTTCCCACTGGGCTACTGTAAGGCCGTCTGCAGACTTAATGACATCGCCGGGCGTAATGCCCGCAACATTTGAGCGCACTACTACATACTGTCCTTCCACGTATTTTAGTTTCAGCTGGGGAGGGTATCTGCCGGGAGGTAAGCCGGTATAGAAGAAATACGAAAGGCCGTTCACATGAGCATCATCAAGCGCATTGGCTATTTTCAGGTACACGAGATTAAGTTCGTCACGCGTAGGGGCCTGTTCAAACGGTACTGCGTAATGATATAATGTGGTGTCCCATGAAGTAGTAAGCACATAGTTGTAAGGATTAAAGTAGCGCACCATGTTCCACAGCTTGAAGAGCATGAGCAACCTGTCATCCTTTCCGGGATATGTGGTGTACATATCTGTGTTGAGCATTACGGTATCCGGCGGGAATTCAAGATAGCCGCCCCATGAATTACCTCCGGTGGCGGGGTTAAAGTCTACCTGGCACATGGCGTGCGGCCTGAAGTTGTTTTTAATAGTGTCGAGTAGCTCCTGCACATCACTGCGCAATGCAGGGCTGCTGATCCAGCAGCCATCTAGGTTGCACTTGAGTATCGGGTCAGTGATAGCCGCTAACGGAGTGGAAGACAATGCCATAGGCCCGGCGGCAAGCAGCATGGTGTCCAAGGCATCGTTGAAATCAGCGCTTGTAGATGCAGCGCGCACCAGCGGCAGTACATGCAGCAGCACGCTGTCCCAGTTTACGTGGCACACCGAAACCTCTGAGTGGTAGTACTTTGCAAAGCCCCATACTTTGCAGGTATAGTATAGTTTTTCTTCGGGAGTGGGCGTTTGAGCAAAGGTTGTGTTGCAGACAAATGAAAGCAGGACAATGAGCAGAATACGGCGCATAGGATATGATTTTGAAAAATCAAGTTACGCAAAATCCGACACATAACAATAAATTTGTCACTGCGTGTGCGCTTATGTATTCTCAGTTAATAAGAGGAATTTCTTCAAAAAAACTTCAAAAAGTTTTTAATTGCCGATAAGCAATAGCCGCTATGGACGCCGCATACAGGGCAACTAATCGGCCGTTAATATTCTGTTGTCTGGTACTTGCAGTGGTGCTGAAAAGAGTACCCAACCATTGCCATCCTGAACAGGTCTGTTGTCTGTGACTATCCGGTTCTTAATAAAAAACAAAACTCCAGATGAAGAAATGTTACTTACTATTTGCGGCCATGCTCACCATGGGCGCATACAGCACACAGGCACAAAACATCAATACTATTGCAGGCATAGCCACCGTAGGCTATAGTGGCGATGGTGGCCCGGCCACTGCCGCGGCATTCAAAAGCCCCATAGGCGGCATAGCAAAAGATGCAGCGGGCAACCTATACGTATGTGATGGGCAAAACTATTGTGTACGCAAGATCACCCCTGCGGGCATTATCAGCACCTTTGCCGGAGACTATATGGCCAGTGCGCTGGGCGATGGCGGGCCTGCAACTGCAGCACACATATTGATGCCGCAGGCAGTGGCAGTAGATCCATCAGGCAATGTATTCATCACAGACCTGGATAACCGCGTACGTAAGGTAGATGGGTCTACAGGTATCATTACCACGTATGCAGGCACGGGCAGCGTGTCGGGCTCCGGCCCGGATGGTGTGCAGGCTACGGCTTCTAAGATAGACCAGCCACAGGCACTGGCTTGCGATGCTGCCGGTAATCTGTACATCAGTGAGTACAGCTCAAACCCGAAGATACGTATGGTAACCCCTGCCGGTATCATCACTACGTTTGCCGGTACAGGTGTTTCAGGTTTTTCAGGAGATGGCGGCCCTGCCACTGCTGCCAAAATTAAAGCAGTAGGCGGTATAGCTGTAGACAAAAGCGGCAATGTGTACCTGGCCGATGTTGCCAATTCCAACATACGTGAAGTGTTGAAAGCAACAGGCAATATCATCACCTATGCAGGTTCGGGCCCCGGTACTGCAGGCGATGGCGGACCGGCAACAGCGGCGCAGTTTGGCCAGCCAACGGGCATCGCTTTTGATACTGCGGGTAACTTGCTGATAGCGGAAGCGGCTAATAACAAGATCCGAAAGGTGACTACTGCAAGCATGTTGGTAAGCACCGTTGCCGGCGATGGTACCAATGCCTTCCTGGGTGATGGCGGCCCTGCTACGGCGGCACAAATGAGCCAGCCGATGGGTGTTGTATTTGATGCCGTCAACAATATGTATATAACGGATGGTAACAACCACCGCGTACGTAAAGTAACACCTTCGGCTACCATAGCTGTATTGGGATCAGGCACACCGCTGTGCACATCGAAAACTGCTACACTGAGCACTGCTACAACAGGCGGCACATGGAGCAGCAGTAATACTGCTATTGCGAAGGTAGGCTCGTCTACCGGGGTAGTAACTGGTGTGGCCGCGGGTACTGCAACGATCACGTACAAAACGGCTACTGCAGAAGGTACAAAGCTGATGACGATCATTTTCTGCGGCGTAAGTGTGAAAAATGTGGCCGGCGAAGATGCAGGACTGAAGGTATACCCTAATCCTACCTATGGTACGTTCAGTATCCTGCTATCATCACCGCTTGATGAAGAAGCAACGGTGACCATTACCAATATGATGGGCGAAAAGGTGAAGGAGCTTAAAATGAAAGCGAACAAACCTCTTGATATACAGCTCAGCACCCCGGCAGGTATCTACTTTCTGAATGTGGTAACACCACACGGCAGATGGAGTGAAAAGATCACGCAACTGAACTAAAGACAGGCCCTTAGATGAATGCTGCCCATGAACTAAGGTTTGTGGGCAGCAATGTTTTTTAATGAAGAGCGAATAGTGCTGCATTCTCAATGTTGTTTTATATTTGAGTATGCCTATTTATAAAGACCTTTATACGCAGGAGGTATTACCGCTCATTACTCCGTTCGAGAATATAGCGCTTGCCTTTTCCGGAGGCGGTTTCCGGGCAGCGTCTTTCAGTATCGGTGTATTGTCTTATTTTGAAAGTGTAAGCATACCGGATATTGATGGCGGTCAGGACAAGACATTGCTGGAGCATGTGAAGTATATCTCGTCTGCATCAGGCGGTACCATTACAAATGCCATGTATGCCTTGCACAAAGCGAATGGCGAGGATTTTAATACCTACTACAAGGCACAGTATGAGGCCATGGACGGCGATGGGCTGCTGAGTTCCGCTATAGATAATCTGAATCACAAGGCACTATGGAAGAACGGGCACAAGACCAGGAATTTTATTAACTCGTTCGCTATCAGTTACGATAGCCCTTTGTTGTTCAACAAGGCTACCATAAAGGACCTGGCAGAACCGAAGCACAAGACACACCTGGAAGAGGTATGCTTTAACTCCACGGAGTTCTTCACGGGTCTTCCATTTCGCCAGCAAGTGAAGATGCAGGAGCGGGTGGGGGATGATGATCGCCATTTTTTCTACGGCAACCGTAATGTGTATGTGGATGGCGATGTGGTGAAAAAACTAAAACTGGCTGATGTGTTGGCGGCGTCCTCATGCTTTCCGGCAGGATATGAGCCCATAGAATTTCCGACTGATTTCTGCCATGATGGCCTCACGCCCGATATGTTGCGGGCGCAATTGAAAATGGAGCCTCAGAAAGATGATAAGAGGGAAAGGTCGTTCATAAGAGCAGGCAATGTAGGGTTGATGGATGGTGGCATAACAGATAACCAGGGGCTGGAGAGCCTGCTGGAAGCCGATGAACGCAGGCGTGCCCGCAAGGACAGGGAAAATGCCACTAATTTTAAGCCCTTCGACCTTATCATGGTGAATGACGTGGGTAGCTTCTTTATGTCGCCGTATGAGGTGCCGCCCATGAAGATAGGCAGGGTAGATGTGCTGACGCTGAATATGATCATCATATTGCTTGTTGCGCTTATGGTGTCGGGTATTGCGTTGTTCTATCATGGCTATGAGTATGGCGACTATATGTGGTATGAAGTAGTTGGCAGCATATTTGCGATACTGCCTGCAATAGTGCTCACCCCTATTTACATCATCCACTTTAACCTGAAAGTAGAACGCAATCGTAAGGCGCTTAACCTTCATAATACGTTCTCCCAGGCAATACTGAACAAGCTGATACGGTTCATGAGGCGCACACCACTTGGCCTATTAAAAGAAGTGAATAAGACGCGGTTCAATTCGGTGATGATATTGACCAGCGATGTGTTCATGAAGCGCATCAGGCAGATATTATTTGAGAGTTTTTATCACCATCCTATATGGGTGAACAGGCGTAAAGGGAATCACATTTATGATCTCAGTATCTCCGGTAATATGAACAGGGACAGGAGAGATAAGGATGCGCCTAACCCGGAGCGGCCAATACAGATAGTAGCTGAAACTGCCTGTATCATGGGTACTACACTCTGGTTTGATAAAGAAAGCAGAACGGTAAAGCATTCTATGGCATGTATCATAGCATGCGGCGAGTTTACCACCTGCTACAATCTTATTGATTATATCACCAAGCTGCGTGTGCCGGAGTTATGGAACGGATTCAGTAAGGCCTACCAGGATCGCATAGATGCTATAGATAAGCAGTTGCACGAAGACTGGGCCCGTTTTCAGAAAGACCCTTTCTTTCGCTTTAATGAGCGGGGCAAGGCGATATGGGGCGCATCGTTTACCCCGGTAGATCATACGAAGATCCCATATCCTGAGCATAGAGACGACCGGGAGCCCTATGGTGATAATTAATCATTTTGCTTTTCATTTCAGTTTTTGTTAGCTACTTTTGGTGCATGTCTGTACCGTTTTATGATGAGCTAAACAAGCTGAGCCGCGCCAGAAAGATCATTTCCATGATGCCTGAGCGGGCCAGGCTCAGGGTTGCCAAGATGCTGTATAATTATGAAGATGCCAATATACATGGCATAGATATAATTGTGCCCCTACAGGATAAAGGATTGGTGTGCTTCATCAATACAAAAGACCTGATAGGCTGGAAGATATTTTTCACCGGGGAGTATGAACGTGGCACCAACCGAGTGCTGGAGCAATATGTGAAAGAGGGTGATGTGGTGATAGAGGCAGGAGCCAATATGGGCAGCGAGACCTTACTGCTGTCCAGGCTTACAGGGAAAGGTAAGGTGTATGGTTTTGAGCCCAATCCATATACGTTCGACAGGCTAAAAACCAATGTGTCTATAAACGAGCTGACCAATGTGGAAGTATTCGAAATGGCAATTGGAGAAAAGAACGGCGACATTAGTTTTCATATCTACCCTAAGAATTTTTGCAATGCCGGTATGTCCAGCAAGTACATGGATACACCGCTAACGCGCAAGATAACTGTGCCTCAGCAAACGCTTGATTCATTTGTTGAATCGCATAACATCAATAAGGTCGACTTCCTGAAGATGGACATACAAGGCGCGGAAATGGATCTGCTTGCAGGGGCTGCAACGATGATCGCGAAGTATAAGCCGATTATTTTCCTCGAAGCGCTACAGATATACAATGATATACAAGCCATGTATGCTGAGCTTGCAAAGTATGGTTACACAGTGCATAATATCTCTGATGAAGGCACCAGGCCTATGAATACTGCTACCGAGGTAAAAGAGGGGAACTGGCTGGCAATGTATAAGAAATAGCCAATGGCAGAAAATAAAGAAAGCCATCCTATATGGATGGCTTTCTTATTATGGAATAAATATAAGCTTATTCGCTAACTACTTCGAATTCGATCTCAACAACATTTTCTTTGCCGAAGTCTATGCTCGCTTTATAAGTACCTGCTTCCTTGACATCGTCAACGATAGAGATACGACGGCGATCAATTTCGTAGCCTTTCTGCTCACGGATAGCACGAGCTATCTGTATTGCAGTAACAGATCCGAAGATCTTTCCGCTAACGCCGATCTTAGCACCAACTTTTACAGGAGCTGCCTTAAGCACCGCTGTAACGTTAGCTATTTCAGCCATCAGCTTGTTTTCTTTCTTCTGCAACTGCTTGCGGCGCTCTTCCATTATTTTGGTATTAGAGCCACTTGCTTCTATTGCATACTTCTGTGGTATCAGGTAGTTACGGGCATATCCCGGCTTTACTTCTACCATTTCGTGGGCTGCGCCCAGGTTGTCAACGTCTTTTATAAGAATTACGTTCATTTTGTTTTACTTTAAAAGGTCAGTAACATAAGGTAAAAGAGCCATCTGGCGGGCCTTTTTGATCGCCTGGGATACTTTACGCTGATATTTCAGCGAGTTTCCGGTGATACGACGTGGTAACATTCTGCCTTGTTCGTTAAGGAACTTTTTCAGAAATTCACCATCCTTATAATCTATGTACCGGATGCCCATTTTCTTAAAACGACAGTACTTCTTCTGGCGTTTTTCTACCTTCTGGGAGGTAAGGAATTTTATTTCGTTTTGCTTAGCCATTTTTCGTGTTGTTTAAGAAGCTGATTCTACTGATGCGTTTTTGTTACGTTTCCTTACGTTGTATGCAAGTGCATACTTGTCGAGGCGGGTTACCATATGACGGATGATATGCTCATCACGGTTCATCTGGATCTCGAGCTTAGCGTTTAGTTCGCTAGGCGCTGTGTATTCCAATACATAATAAAGACCTGTGGTCTTTTTCTGGATCGGGTAAGACAGGGAACGTAATCCCCAAACTTCATGGTGCGTAATGTTGCCACCATTGTCTTTTACGAAGTCCGCATACTTCTTCTGAGCGTTCTTGTAATCTTCTTCTGCCAGAACCGGCGTGAAGATCAACATGAGCTCGTAACTCTGCAGGTTGTTTGCTGTTGCCATAAATGTTTTTAAAAAAAGTTAATCCCATCGCCCGGCAGGAACTTAGGATATCTTTCAAAGTCAAAAGTTAAAAGTCAACAACAAAATGCCGTTGCCAAATAACAAGTGGCCTATTAGATAGCCGAACGAATTTGGGAGTGCGAAGGTATAAAAAAGTATCATTTATTCCAAAAAAACAGGATAAAAAGTATATTTCTCCCCTAAAGCCTGCTCGAATAAGCCTGAAAGACCGATTATTCTTTATTTATTATTCAGTAATATTGCTAAAGCCACCAAAATTACAAAATCCTGATAACCCCGGCTTCCTAATATTTATTGTATGAAGCTATTTTTTTATATTATTATAATATTATTGGCTAGTAATTTTTCTTCCAACGGACAGATAATAACAACTGTGGCTGGTAACGGTTTTTATAGCTTTAGCGGAGATGGCGGGCAGGCAACAGCAGCACAATTATTTTATCCGGACGGACTAACGGCAGATGGCGCCGGCAATATCTATATATCAGACAAATGGAACAACTGCATCCGTAAGGTGAGCAGCACAGGTATTATTACTACTATAGCCGGGAATAATTTGTCTGGGTATAGTGCTGACGGGATTGCAGCCACGACGTCTAAGTTGAATTTCCCTGCGGGACTCACGGTAGATGGAAGCGGGAATATTATTATTGCAGACAGGGACAATTTCAGGGTCAGGAAAGTATCTCCTGCGGGCATTATTACCACAATTGCAGGTATTGGCATCCCCAGTTACTTTGGTGATAATGGCCCTGCGACAGGCGCAATCCTTAACGAACCAAGTGCTGTGGCTATAGATGCGGCAGGAAATATATATATCGCTGATCAGTATAATCATGTGATCAGGAAAATAAATACGTCAGGAGTTATCGTCAGGTTTGCAGGTAGCGCATCGAACGGTTTTTCCGGAGATATGGGACAGGCAACAGCATCGCAGTTGTCTTATCCTTCTGGCGTAGCAGTTGACCCGGGAGGTAATGTGTACATAGCTGATTATACAAATTCACGTATCCGCAAGGTTAATACATCAGGTATTATAAGTACTATAGCCGGAAAAAACACGGAGGGGTACAGCGGCGATGGCGGCGCTGCAACTGCAGCCGAATTAAACCACCCATATGCTGTGATGGCTGATGCAACGGGCAATGTGTTTTTCAGCGACTGCGGGAATAACTGTGTCCGAAAGATAAGCCCATCGGGTATTATCACTACAATTGCAGGCAATGGAAATCCTGCATTCAGCGGAGACGGCGGCCCTTCAACAGCCGCTGAGCTATGTTCGCCTAAATCGATCTTGAAGGATGCAGGAGGCAATATATATATAGTTGATAGCGGTAGTTCCAGGATCAGGAGGATAAATCCATCAGGAATAATAACAACTTTTGCAGGAGGGTTTGGCGATGGCAGCCCCGCTACCGCCAACTCGTTAAATCCACTGGGATTAATGGCGGATGTGTCAGGTAATATATTTGTTTCTGATGCTGACAACATGCGGATATGCAGGATCAGTACCTCTGGAACGATAACCACAGTGGCAGGCAGTCTTGTATGTGGCTATGCCGGTGACGGAGGACCGGCGACAAATGCCTCTCTGTCATACCCGTCATCTGTAGTTAAGGACGCCGCCGGGAATCTATACATAACTGACAAGGATAATAGTGCGATCCGAAAGGTATCTGCGTCTGGCATTATCACCACCATATGCGGGAACGGTACCAGCACTTATACGGGTGACGGCGGGCCGGCTGCATATGCGACAATGAATCAACCAAACCAGGCGGCATTCGACGTTGCCGGCAACCTGTATATAGTGGACCAGGTCAATTTTTGTGTCAGGAAAATAAGCACAACAGGAATAATAAGCACTGTTGCCGGCAGTGGTGTATACGGCTATTCTGGTAATGGCGGACCGGCCACTGCGGCAAAACTGTCCCGGCCACTCGCAGTTGCTTTCGATCCTGCAGGCAACATGATCATTGCTGATTCATGGACGGGTACATTACATATGGTGAATTCGGCCGGCATTATAACTACAATAGCGGGTACAGGAACGGCAGGGTATAGCGGTGATGGTGGTCCTGCATCAGCTGCAAAAATGTCGCCAACAGGCATATGCATTGACAGCTGTGGTAATATTTACATATCCGATTCCTATGAGCGATGCCGGAGGATAAATGCCCTGGGCATCATCACCACAATAGCTGGTACAGGCGCAAGAGGATTTGACGGTGATGGCGGGCCCGCAACCGCGGCAAAACTGTCTTATCCAAATGGTATTGCACTGGATGCGGCCGGGAACATTTATTTTTCGGACTATGATAATTACAGGGTTCGTAAAATACAATCCATGCAATTACCCCGCATTACTGTGCCTTTTCCTTTGTGTGTGGGAGCCACTGCTACACTTAGTGATGCAGCTACAGGCGGGACGTGGACGAGCACCAATACGGCGGTGGCCGTTATAGGTTCGTCGTCAGGCATTATTACCGGTATGAGCACAGGTACGGCAACGATCATTTATGACCTTTTTGACAATACTACCATAACTACAGTGACCATCAATCCGCAGCCGGTTGCCGGGACGATAAGCGGGGCATCGACAGTTTGCCCTGGAGCAGCCATAACACTTACCGATCTGACACCCGGTGGAACGTGGGGCAAAAGCAATACTACAGCTTCGGTATCAGGTGGCATAGTAACGGGTGTATCGCCGGGAACTAATACGATCAGTTATTCCGTCACAAATATTTGCGGTACTGTGGCAGCCACGAAAGCCGTTACTATCAATCCATTTCCATCAGCAGGTACTATTGCCGGACCATCCAGCGTTTGTGCCGGAGCGTCAATAACGCTGTCTGACGCTGTAGTCGGAGGTGTGTGGAGCACATCTTCCACATCTGTTTCTTTGTCTGGTAGTGTGGTGACAGGTGTAACAGCAGGCATAGCCACTATAAACTATACGGCGACGGCTACATGTGGCACTGCAACAACCACTAAATCTATTACGGTCAATCCCTTGCCATCAGCAGGGGCTATTGCAGGTGCTACGAACGTATGTATCGGCGCGTCCATAACGTTGTCTGATGCTATTACAGGCGGAGTATGGAGCAGCAGCAGTACATCGGTTTCTTTATCAGGAGGCATTGTAACAGGTATAACAGCCGGAACAGCAACGATCAGCTATGCTGTTACAACGGTATGCGGTACCGCTACTACAACACGTACGATCACAATCAATCCATTGCCTGCAGCAGATACAATCATGGGCTTGCAGGTAGTATGCGTAGGTGCTTCAATAACGCTGACCGATACGGTAACGGGTGGCGTATGGGGGCGCAGTAATGCAACTGCGTTTGTATCAGGCGGCGTGGTAAGCGGCTTGTCAGCAGGAATAGATACGATAAGTTACTCAGTAACTAACAGTTGTGGCACCGCAGTCGCAACCATAACAGTAACTGTAAATCCGTTGGCATCTGTGGGGCTGATAAGCGGACCTTCCGTAGTGTGTGAGGGTACGTCGATCTCTCTGACGGATATACCTGCGGGTGGCGTATGGAGCAGCAGTAGTGCTGCTGCTACAGTGTCCACCGGTGGCACTGTTTTGGGTATTTCAGGTGGTACTGCTACTATTAGCTATGTTATTACTACGTCCTGTGGCATTGCAATGGCAACGGCGGCAGTTACTATCAATCCGTTGCCGATTGTGGGTATTATAAATGGCCCATCAAACATGTGTGCCGGTTCCTCAATTATCCTAACCAATTCAATTCCAGGAGGTGTATGGAGCAGTAGTAATGGTAATGCTACAGTAACCGGCGGCGTTGTGGGGGGTATTTCAGCCGGAACGGATACAATAAGCTACAGTGTTACAAACGGCTGCGGAACGATAGCTGCAGCGAAATTAATTACTATAACTCCTCCTTTGGCTGCTATTGTCGGGCCTGCAGGTGTTTGCGAGGGGTATGCAATTACACTAAGCAATGCTACTGCCGGAGGCAACTGGAGCACTACTAATACATTAGTGGCAACAATTGGCAGCGGCACAGGTATTGTAAATGGTGTAGCTGCCGGAACCATCGTGATCACGTATGCAGTTGGAGCAGGGTGCGAGACTGCTACGTCTGTTACTGTTTACCCGCTGCCGGCGGCTATATCCGGTGCGACCAGGGTTTGTGTTAATGCAACTGCCGTGCTAAGCGACCTAACGCCCGGTGGCAGCTGGGTATCAGCAAATCATTCTTTGGCAGATATAGGCAGTGCTACAGGTGCAGTGACAGGTGTTGCGCAAGGCCTTGTGTCCATTACCTATACAGCACCTAACGGCTGTTTTGCAACTACTTTGTTCCGCATAGATCCTTTGCCTTATGCAGGTGTAATTACAGGCCCGGATAATGTTTGTATCGATTCAGTGGTTATACTATCCGACACTACATCGGACGGTGTGTGGGCCAGCAGCAATTTATTTGCCACGGTTTCTGCAACAGGTGCTGTGAAAGGAATGGCCGTAGGTATTGATACGATCAGGTATTTGGTGACCAATGTTTGCGGCACTGATGCCGTGTCGCGATCTCTTACTATTGAAGTATGCCAATCACCCAGTGCTTCACCGGTTCTGAAAGTTTTTCCAAATCCGAATGATGGTAATTTCGCTTTGTTATTGTCATCTGCAACAAATGAGCAGGCCACATTGAAAATTTATAATTTACTAGGGCAAAGAATACTGGAACTACCAATGGTTACCAATGCGATAGTGCCTGTCAGTTTTTCTGCAGACCAGGCATCGGGTATCTACTTTATTTCTGTTATTGCTGGCGGCAAGAAATATGAGGCTAAAGTTGTGATCATTCATTAATTTATTTAAATTTTCATGTTATTCACATGTGGTTAACAATGATTTTCAAAAAGTTATAATAATATTGGGTTGTTAGTATGCCTTGTCAGTGACCTTTATTAATTCTATCACACTAACGACCTATATTATGAAGCTATCCAAGAATGTTCTGATCCTATCCGTGCACGGAAGCATTGTATTCCGCATGATGAAGCAACTGAAGGAAAAAGTTGCACAACTATTCGAACCCGAAGAAGTAGAGGTGAACTTTACATCCGAAGGTAAACGAGTAAGGTATACTTACCGTAAAATAGAGCGGAAACAAGTAGCTTAAATTTTCCTGATTAACTGAATTGTTGTTGCATTTTTTTACTGCGGTACCTACAGGAATAACTTTACAATAGAATAAACCAGAGCGGCCAATAAACCACTAACGGGGATGGTGAGTACCCACGCCCATAGCAGGCTGATGGTGACACCCCAGCGTACCGCAGAGAGGCGTTTTGTAGCGCCTACACCTATAATTGAACCAGTGATGGTGTGCGTAGTGCTGACAGGTATCTTCAGGTTTTCCGTAAGGAAGAGGGTGATGGCACCTGCGGTTTCTGCCGCTACACCTTCGAATGGCGTAACCTTGGTGATACGGGTGCCCATTGTTTTAATGATCTTCCAGCCGCCACTGAGTGTGCCGAGGGAGATAGCTGAGTAACAAGCCAGAGGCACCCATACAGGCATTTGCGAGAAGTTGGTGATCTGGTGGTCTGCTATAAGGGCAACGGTCATAATACCCATCACCTTTTGTGCATCGTTACCACCGTGGCCTATGCTGAACGCCGCCGAGGAAACTAGCTGGAAGCGCTTGAGGTAGAGAGTAGAACGGGCCGCATTCAGCGAGCCGAGGAACATAGTGAACACGCTCATGGAAACGATAACCAGGCCCATGAGCAGCCATTTGAAATTCTTACTTTCCAGTATCACATTGACAATGTAACTGTCGTGAAGGTTCTTCAGTTTTGCGGGGTCGGTCTCCATGAACTTCCAGAGCAGGAATACCACGCCTGATATGATGAGCAGGGAGATGATCTTTGGCAATACACCCTTGCGGAATGAATAGATAAACCAAAGGGAAATAATGAATGCCATGATCATACCTACAAGTGGTGCAAGCACAATGAAGCTGACCGTTTTGATGATGGGCTCTGAATTGACCGCGTGAAAGCCAGCATGCGCAATAGCCGCGCCGGCAAAGCCACCTATAAGTGTATGTGATGAGCTGGAGGGGATACCGAACCACCAGGTAACAAGGTTCCAGGCAATGGCAGCAATAAGCCCCGACATAATAACCGGCAGTGTAATGAACTGTTCTACTACTGTTTTAGCAATGGTGTTGGCAACGCCGTGATCCTTGAAAATGAAGAAGGCCACGAAATTGAAGAATGCAGCCCATACTACAGCCTGTAAAGGTGTAAGCACCTTGGTAGAGACTATGGTAGCAATGGAATTGGCAGCATCGTGAAAGCCATTGATATAATCAAATATTATAGCCAGTGCAAGAATGACAAGAAGGAGGACAGACATACAGTCTATGAATATTTGATGATAATTGTTTCAATAACATTTGCAGCATCTTCGCACTTATCAGTGACTGTTTCCAGCATCTGGTAAATATCTTTTTGCTTGATGAGCTCTACCGCGCTTATGTTTGATGAGAATAATTTCATCATAGTACTGTCCAGCAGGTCATCGGCATCATTCTCCAGGCTATTCACCAATACACATGCACTGGTGATGGCGTGCAGGTCCTTCATATCCCGTAGCGCATATACGCTGGTATTGATAGCGGATACCGATTTTGAGATGATCTCAGCGAATGCCGGCAATGTATTGTACTCATCGTTGATCTGGTAGTTGACAATGCGCTTAGCAGCACCCCAGGTGTAGTCGGCAATATCGTCAAGTGATGTGGTAAGGTAGTGAATGTCTTCACGATCAAATGGCGTAATGAAGTTGCGGCCGAGCTCGACGAATATCTTGTGGGTAGTCTCGTCGTTCTTGTGCTCCCAGGTCTCCAGGCTGCGCAGCATTGCATCTCTTTTTGTAAGATCCTGCTCCTGCAAAGCTGCTTTGAAAATGCCGCCCATCTGCACGAGGGTAGTGGCTACTTCCTCAAACAAACCGTAAAATACCCTGTCTTTTGGCAGGAAGAACTTTAATACCGAATCGAAACCCATAACAATTAATTAATGTAAAATTAACAGAAGGCAAAACTATCCTCAATTATCGGGCTTTAAAAATGATAACGCAGACTTAATAATTTCTTAACATTGGGATTTACTTTCTTTTTATCAATTGGTTATGAATATAAAATAACACTAATTATTAAATGTGCACTTACTGGAGCTTTGTGCCATCGTTATAGGACTGCTCTTTGAAGAAGTTGTTTTTCTGTGCCACATCAATAGAGCGGGAGGCGCCTAGGTCTTCTTTCTCGGAAAGATCACTGAGGCGACCATAGAATTTCTTGAGCATCTTCAGTTCATCTTCAGTCATGTCTTCAATATTTAACACGTGATTGCTCGCACACTTGCTGGCTGATATCAGCTCGGGCGGGGCCATTAAGTCCGTCCGTGCTAGTTTAGCGTATTAAGGTTCAATTTACAATACTTGGTGGCGCAAAACAGGCGCACTGGCATATTTACCAGGCTGAATCCTATTGATCATGTCCATATTGCGTGGATAATGAGCGTATTACCTGATTGCAGGTATGAAAAGTATTTCAGAATCTTTGTCGGATAAGCTATGTTAGCCGCTTGTGTTTCCACCTGCGGTGCGACCACAGCCACGTTTCCGGCTGCGACAATATATCCTGTTCCAGCCTGCGTGTGTGCATCTCCGATATTTCTCCTTCTGCTGTTTTCGATGGATCCGCTATCAGTAGCTCTGCAAACATTTCATAGTAGCCTCTTTTTACTTTTCGTATGGAAGCATAGACCACGGGCATGTTCAGCTTTTTAGAGATGACTTCGGTGCCCTTGAATACAGGTGTGTCCTGGTTCAGGAACGTTGTCCAGTAGGCGCCTTTGGGTTGAGGTGTCTGGTCCGCTATGAAGGCCGTGATGGTCAGCTCATCCCTGTGCTTCAACATCTCCTTGTAGGCAGTTTGCATGGGCATCAGTTTTGTGCCTGTGCGCGTGCGTATGTGGTACATCAGCCTGTCAAAATATTTATTGGCAACAGGGTGGTACAGTACGTACATCTGCTGTTTCAGCAGCAGGCTGCATGGGTGGCCGGACCATTCCCAGTTGCCAAAATGCCCGATGACCAATATGACGCTTTGGTTGTCTTTGGCCAGTTGTTCGAACAAGGCAAAACTTTTCGGATCGAATTTGCAACGCTTTATTATAGCTTCCTTACTTATGGTCAATGTCTTCAGTGTTTCCAGTATCAGGTCGCACAGGTAGTGGAAGAAATCTTTGCAAAGCCTGTAGAGTTCTTTTTCTGTTTTTTCCGGGAAGGCATTACGCATGTTTTGCATTACCACTTTTTTACGGTAGCCGGTTACGTAATAAATGATAATGTATAGAAAATCGGACAGGAAGTAGAGTACCGGAAAGGGTAGTATGGAGATGAGGTAAATAAAAGGAAGGAGCAAGTAGTATGCCAGTGCCGCCAAGTTGCAAATGATTTACGCAAATTTATACAATTATTGCGCAAACCATTTTCATTCCGCTTATTAAATGCCAAATGCTATCTGTATGCCACCCCACACGTTCATTTGAGCCGTGCTAAACTGCCTGCTACGTACAGACTGGAAATATTCGAGATACAATCGTTGATAATTGACTACAAAGCCCAAACGGTTCTCAAAAAGGATGCGCTCCATATCCTTCGATGCAATGGTGTAGGGGCTGGTCTTGTTAAACATACCGCCTTGCAGTGTAGCATCATAGCCCACTACATGAAACATAGGGTGCTCATAGGCATAGATACGGAAGTGGCGTTTTACTGATCCTTTTGGCATGTCTGGACTGAAAGGTGAATCGAAATAGCCGATCATTAGTGTGCCGCCTATGCCCAGTTTGTCATTCACCGTTCCTATGCGGGCAACAGCGTCACCGCTTAGCGAAAAGATGTTGCGATAGGCTACTAACTGTTTCTGGTAGTCTACCTGGTAGTTCAGCAACAGATCGTTCTGTACCTGGTTGTCCCAGCCGTGCGGAGTAGCATTGTTGGTATGTTTGTGAATGTAGGTCTGCATTTCTTTCCCACCCGCGCCGGGACCGATGATGCCTGTGCTAAGGGTAGTGGTAAATCTTTGCTTCTTTGTTGAGTCTATAGCGATAACGAAAGACTTTAACGAGAAGTCGGCAGCGAAGGGGCGGTCTCTGTATAGAATAGCATCACTCCCTATGCTGGTTGGGGTGTAGCCATTATGCTCTATCGCCAAGCCATATTTCAGTGTATTGAATTTTGGATGTACCAGGGTTTTACTTAGCGGGAAATTCTTCATCCACGGATTAACCAGCTCAAAGCTGAAGCCTTGAGTATAGTACTGGTCTGTGGCGGCGAAGTAATCGTTCTCGTAGTTAATCCTGAAGTAGGAATCCGTATTCAGATTTTTAAACGATAGCGTATTGTCTATTTCCTGTGCGTTTACGCAGAGTGGTAGTATGAAAGCAGTAATGGCCAGTATTATTTTTCTTGTAGTCATAGCATATCCATTTACGAAAAGTATGCCTCCAGGGATTGATTTGTCAATAATATGCACCGTTTCTGTTAACCTATATATAACAATATTCTTTTTTCTTAATTTCTTTTATACTTATTAGGAAAATCATTATTGTTTGTGCATATTTGTATACCAATTACCATTTTATGCCTTCTTACCTGATAGCTGACAGCGGATCGACGAAAACAGACTGGTGCCTTTTAAGAAAAGGCAAGAAGCCACTGCGTTTCAGTACACAGGGTATCAATCCTTACCTGCAAAGCAAGGAGGCTATAGAGGCGATGCTCAAGGCTGAATTGCCATGGGATAATAAGAAGTACATGGCTGATTTTATGTATTACTTTGGCGCAGGAGCGGCTAACCCGGAGAAGCAGGTTTTTTTGTGCGATATTCTGAAGGCACACTTCAAAATAAAGAAAACAGAAGTAAAGGGCGATATGGTGGCCGCAGCGAAAGCGCTTTGCGGTGATGGGCCAGGTATAGTATGTATACTTGGTACAGGCAGCGCCAGTTGCTATTACAATGGTAAAAAAATAATCGAGCAGCGCCCGTCCCTGGGATATATAGCAGGTGATGAAGGTGGCGGCAACTATATGGGCAAGCGTATACTTCAGTATTACGCTTATGGCACGTTTGACAGCGAGCTCAAGATGGGCTTTGAGATGCGCTTTGGCGACGACATCAGGCAGATCATCAACAAGCTGTATCACGAGCCGAACCCAAACAGGTACCTGGCTTCATTTGTTACTTTGCTGAAAGAGAACAGAGGCCACTACATGGTGGAGAACATAATAGAAGATTGCCTGAATGACTTCTTCCATACCAGCATTCTCAAGCATCGCAATAGCTGGAAATTACCTTTATATTTCTCCGGCTCTGTAGCATATGAGTTCAAGGACGTGCTGCAAAACCTTTGCGATCAGTATGAACTGGAAATAGGTACGGTAGAAAAGGCACCTATGGATAATCTGATCAAGTACTTCAAGAGCAAGCTTTAAGCTTTACCTCATTTCTTTTTTGCAGTGTCATTTCCAGGATGGACAGGTTCTATCATCACATCTCCTTGTAGATGTTCAGGATATGGCTCCGGCATAGCACCTCCCATAATGTGGCGGTCGGGCGGTGAGGGTTTTACATGCTTAGTTTTGTGGGTCTTTGCCTTATGTGTACTATCATGTTTCTTCGGTTGTGGCTGTGCTATCTTTCCCATTACCTGATGCTGTGCTACAGGTGCGCCTAATGTTCTTGCAGGTGGCTGTGCTACTTGTTTGGCAGCCGGTTGTGCATTTGCATCACTCATCTGTAGCATACCAAAAGCAAACAGGAAAATCGCCGCTATCTGTTTGTAAAACGGCAATGAAGATCGCTGCACTGAAATAACGAATTGGCCTGCTGTTATAGGTACATTCAATTGCTCTGCTCTGAACCTGCCGCATACATTGCCCCTGTCTTGCTGCTGCATATAGTCCAGTATGTCTTCAGGCTGCCAGTCAGAGAAGTCTACAACTGTTTTACAGCATTGCGCACAATGCCTGCCGCCCTGTTCAGGTGTCATCGCATCCCATGATTCATGACATGGTTTGGGAATTTGAATAGTGTATTGCATAGCACATCGTTTATTATAAGATGCACTTGCAGCATTATTCCATAATCCGGGAAGGAACAATTACATCAAACCCTTTATGTCCGCCATTATCTTAAGCGCCAGTTCGTTTGCCTTAGCTTATGATTCGCTTTCCGAATAGATTCGTATGATCGGC
>Ga0209023_10003459_pt1 | contig 18841 bp, 19 predicted proteins | sample LakOneMetagenome_FD_187468 | JGI IMG/M metagenome (GOLD analysis project Ga0209023, IMG submission 187468) | Freshwater and sediment microbial communities from Lake Erie, Canada (SPAdes) (version 2) | ecosystem: Environmental > Aquatic > Freshwater > Lentic | place: Lake Erie, Canada...
CTCCAGCCCTCGCCCACGTCGAGCACGCCGGCATTCTCGCCCATGCCCACCATGAGGTTCTTCTTCATGGCGGGAGAGACCTTCTCGCCGAACTGGCGCAGGTACATCTTGGAGCTCTTATAGGAGCAGTGCTCGCTCCACATCACCGAGTACATGGCGAGCTCGCCCGAAGTGGGGCGACGGCCCAGGATCTCGCGGATCTTCGCGTACTCGTCGGCCTTGAGCCCCAGGGCGCCGTAGGGCTGCTCCTTCTCGGGCGTCGCAGCGGCGTTCGCAACGGTGTCGGCGACGCCGCGGGAGGATGTGTTGGAAACAGCGGTCACGTGGCGTTCTCCCAGATATAGCGGATGCTTGACCCGATCAGTCTATCCGGCCCGATTAGTGCGGCAGAGCCCCGATCGCGGCGGCGCCGTCCTCGGCCCGCCAGGACGCCAGGATGCGCAGGGCGTCGTCCGACGAGGAGCCGGGCCGGGTGCTGTAGACGAAGAGTTGTTGGTCGGGCTCGCCGGGCACCGCGAAGGTTTCACAGTCGACGTCGATGCGCCCCACGAGCGGGTGCACGAAGCGTTTGGTGCCGAAGGTGCACTCGTACACGCGATGGTTCGCCCACCAGGTGCGGAACTCGTCGCTCTTCACGGTGAGTTCACCGATCAGCTCGTTCAGGGCGCGATCGTTGGGATGGCTGCGGGCATCCTTGCGCAGCATGGCCGCCACGTCGGCCGCCACGGTGCCCCACTCGAGGTAGAAGCTGCGGGCCGCCGGGTCGAGGAACGTCCACCGGGCGAGGCTGCGCTCGAGGCCGGTGTGCACGCCGAAGTCCTTGATCAGCGCGCGGGCCAGGTCATTCATGGCCAGAACGTCCATGCCCACGCCGAGGACGAATGCGGGCGAGCCGGTGAGGGAATCCACGATGCCACGCAGGGAGGGCCGCACCTTCTCGGTGCGGCGGCGGTTCTGCGCGCGGCCGCCGGTCGAGGCGGAGAGCAGCGAGAACAGGTAGGTGCGCTCCGTCTCGTTGATGCGCAGCACGGACGCGAGGGAGTTGACGACCGCATCTGAGGCCTGGGTCACCCGGCCTTGTTCCATGCGGGCGTAGTAGTCGACACTCACCCCGGCCAGCTGCGCGACCTCATCGCGACGCAGCCCGGGAACCCGGCGGACGGCGGTGTGGCTGGTTGGGAGCCCCACGTCGGCCGGTGTCAGCCGAGACCTGGCCGCACGCAAGAAGTCGGCGAGAGTGCCTGAATCGTCCATTATTCCAGTATCACCCGGCCACCTGAGTGTTCGGGTGGCCCAACTTGTCCTAGGAACACCGGGGTACCTCCCGTGGTTCATTCTGCTCGGGAGGCGGCGTTGACTAGACGTGTACCAGTTCTTTTTGAAAGGAATCATCGTGACTTTGTCATCCAACCTCACCGGCCGCGTCGCGGTCATCACCGGCGCTTCGAGTGGAATCGGCGCGGCCACCGCCCGTCAGCTCGCCGCCCGCGGGGCATCCGTTGCCCTGATCGCCCGCCGCGCGGACAAGCTCGAAGCCCTCGCCGCCGAGATCACCGCCGCCGGCGGCGTGGCCCTCGCCATCGTGGCTGACGTCACCGACACCGCCGCCGTCAAGCGCGCCGCCGCCACCGTGCAGGCCGAACTCGGCGATGCGAGCATCCTCTTCAACAACGCCGGCATCATGCTGCCGGCGCCGATGGAGGAGCACGCCGACGATCAGTGGAAGCACCAGATCGACCTCAACGTGACCGCGCTGGTCTCCACGATCGGCGCTTTCGTCGACCAGCTGGTGGCCTCCGCAGCCAAGGGCGGCGCCGCCGACCTGATCAACACGAGCTCGATCGCCGGGCAGAACATCTTCCCGAACTTCGCCGTGTACTCCGGCACGAAGGCATTCGTCACGCACCTGACCACCACCCTGCGTGTCGAGCTGGGCGCGAAGGGCGTGCGCGTGGGCTCGATCGCTCCCGGACTCGTGCAGACCGAGCTTGCCGGGCACGTCACGGATGCCGGTGTCAGCGACTGGATCAAGGGCGCCGATGAGAGCATGACCCTGCTCACCGCCGAAGACGTGGCCGAGGTCGTCACCTTCACGGTGAGCCTGCCCAAGCACGTGAACCTGCAGCACGTGGCGATCATGCCGACCGGCCAGCCCTCCTAGCTCCTAGGAGGAGCCCAGCTGTGGGTGGTCGAGATGTGGGCGGTAGCCCTGCTCGGTCGCCCACAGCAGCCACGTCTCCGGAAGCCAGCTGCCGTCTCGCAGCTGCGGGTGGGCGGGGTGACGGTTCAAGGCCCAGAGCACGAACACCAGCTCGGCCCATTCTGAGCTCACCCGCCAGGTGACCGGACCGTCCGTGGTGCGCGCCTGCACGATGACGCAGTTCAGGCCCACGACCTGCATGAGGTCCACGAGCTGCCACGCCCAGTGGAAGAGTCCCTTCAGCGTCTGGATGTAGAACCCGCTGTCGGTGACGAAGAGCGTGCCGCCGAAGAGCGGGCGCCAGGCCTCAACCGCGTCGGCATCGGCCTGCGCCCGTCGGGATGCGCTCGTGGCGAGGGTGGTGACGGCCAAGGCCAGACCCACGATCCCGCTTCCCCACACGAATGTCGAGGATCGATCGGGGGAGACCGGGTCGAGGGCGTAGAAGGACTCCACGTCCAGGCTGCCGGCTGCAAGGGCGATTTCGCCGGACGCGAGAGGGAACAGCGTCTCGATCCGATGTTCGGGGACGCGACCGTTCACCGTATCCGAGACGATGTGGCACGTCGTCCACAGGGCGGTGTCGGCTGGCAGCCAGACACGTGCGTTCAGGTCTGCCGGTGGGGTCGCGGTCACACTTGACAGTAACGTGCCGAGCCGTGCTGTAGTGCCGTGCCGAGCCGGGCTGTAGCGCCGGCGGCGCTGGTCCTCCCGTGGCGCATTCAGGAAATCGCTCACCACGCTCCGGGGGCGGCCGCACTGCTTCGGGGGCTGCGCCCAGCGCCGGCCGCGAATCTCCTGAATTCGCCACGGAACCGCGGGTCAGGGGGCGACGACCGCCTCGCGCGCGCGCAGGTCTTTGCGCAGGATCTTGCCGGCGGCGCTCTTCGGGATCACCTCGATGAACTCCACCCGCCGAACCTTCTTATGCGGAGCCACCCGCTCGGCGACGAAGGCCATGATGTCCTGCTCGGTGATGGCCGCATCGGTCACCAACACGACGAACGCCTTCGGGATCTCCTGGCCGTCATCATCATTCACCCCGATCACGGCAGCGTCGTTCACGTGCGGGTGGGTCAGCAGCAGCGCCTCGAGCTCGGCCGGCGCGATCTGGTAGCCCTTGTATTTGATCAGTTCCTTGCTGCGATCCACGATGGTCACCTCGCCGATGGCGCTCACCGTGGCGATGTCGCCGGTGTGCAGGAACCCCTCCGAGTCGATTGTTTCGCGGGTGGCCTGCTCGTTGCCGAGATAGCCGAGCATCACGTTCGGACCGCGAACGAGCAGTTCGCCCCGCTCACTGACGCCCTCCGTCGGCAGGTCGATTTCCTGGCCCGTTTCTGAGGAGATGAGTCGGCACTCCATGTTCGGCAGGGTGAAGCCCACCGATGCCCGCGACAGGTGCGGCGCGTCGATCGGAATCACGTGCGTCACCGGGCTCGCCTCGGTCATGCCGTAGCCCTGCAACACCCGGCAGTCCAGGCGGGTGGCCAGGGCCGCGGCGAGGGCGCCGTCGAGCGGGGCGGCACCGGAGAAGATGGTGTGCACGCTGGTGAGATCGTAGGAATCGATGAGCGGATGCTTCGCCGCGGCAACGGCGATCGGCGGCGCGATGAACACGAAGGTGCAGCGGTGATCCTGGATCATGCGCAGGAATTCCATGAAGTCGAACTTGGCCATCGTCACGAGCGCGGCCCGCTGTTTGAACGCGAGGTTCAGCAGAACCGTCATGCCGTAGATGTGGTAAAAAGGCAGCAATGCGAGCACCCGGTCTTCCTGGGCCACTCCGATCAGGTTGCGGGCCTGCTCCACATTGGCCACGAGGTTGGTGTGGCTGAGCATCACGCCCTTGGGCCGGGCAGTCGTTCCGGACGAGTACGGCAACACGGCCACATGCGTGGCCGGACGAATCTGCACGGCCGGCGCCGGCGCATCCTCTGCGAGCAGATCCGCCAATGACGGATGCCCTTCTGCGCCGTCGATCACGATCAGGTGCGCTCGATCGATGCCCACCGCTTCGGCAGCCCGCACCGCCCCGGGCAGCAGCGCCGACACCGTGATGAACCAGGTCGCGCCGGAGTCGAGAAGCTGGCGTTCGATCTCATCGGGGGTGTACATGGAGTTGATGGTGGTCACGGTGGCTCCTGCGCGGAGGATGCCATGGAAGACGCTGGTGAACTGTGGGCTGTTCGGGCTCAGCAGGCCGACAACGGTTCCGGACTGCACCCGACGGGTGGCCAGGGCGCCGGCGACCGCGTTGATCTGCGCGAGGAGGGTGCGGTAGCTCGTGCTGGCCCCCGTGGTGCCGTCGATCACGGCGGGGCGATCGAGGTCGGACTCGTCGATGTCACCGAAAAGGTAGTCGTAGATGCTGAGATCAGGGATGTCGACCGAGGGATAGGGGCTGGTGAACACGAATAATCTCCTTTGACGTTCGGGTGCTGACGTGCTGCTCAGGCTACCGCCGAGTGTGGGCCTTCGCTGACAGTTTTCTGTTACCTGTTTGTGGGGAGTCGTTTGGCCATCTTGCCGCGCTATCGTTCACTGCCGAACCTTATCGAAAGGCACACCATGATCACCATCATTGAGACCGTGACCACTGAATTCGATCCCGAGGATCAGGACCCCCTCGACGTGGAACTTGTTGTTTTCGACATGGCCGGAACGACCGTCGAAGACAACGGACTCGTGGAGCGTTCGTTCGCGATCGCCGTGCGCAGCGTGGGCATCGCCCAGACCGATGAGGCGCTCGAGGAGGCGATCGACTACGTGCGCGAGACCATGGGTCGGTCCAAGATGGAGGTTTTCCGCGCTTTGGCGGCCGATGAGGATGCTGCCGAGCATGCCAACGCCGTGTTCGAAAGCACTTACCTCGAGCTGTTGCAGGAGGGCGGCGTCTCCAGTGTCGAAGGCGCTGAGGACCTCTTCCGCGACCTGCGTGCGGCGGGGGTGAAAGTGGCACTGATCACCGGCTTCTCAAGCGCGACGCAGCAGTCGATCATCGACACCCTCGGCTGGAACGACCTGATCGATGTCGCCCTGTCGCCGGCGGAGGCCGGGAGAGGTCGGCCCTACCCCGACCTGCCGCTGACCGCGCTGCTGCGCACCGGCGCCACGAACGTGGGGGCGATGGTGGTGGTCGGTGATACCGCCAGCGACATGATCTCCGGCGTCAACGCCGGGGCGGGTCTGGTGGTGGGCGTGCTGACCGGCGCGCACGACACCGAGATCCTGGAGGATGCCGGAGCGGACGCCGTCATCGACAGCATTGCCGAACTGGCCGAACTGCTTGGCCTCAACGACGACACCTTCTAGGCTCGCCGTCGCGCCGTTCGGGTCAGCTCATCGGCCGCACGGTGAGAATCTGCTCAGCCCGGCCGATCGGCCCTGACTCGTCGTGCAGCACGCTGCTGGTGAGTCCGTGACCGGCCGGCCCGAAGGTGACGCTGGTGTTCAGCCCCACCCAGTCGCCGATCGGCTGGCGGTGCAGGTGGATGGTGAGGTCGAGGTTCGGGAACATCCAGTTGGTGGGAGACTGGCGCACGGCGATGCCGTTCGCCGTGTCGACCAGGGCGATGAAGGAGGCGTGCGGACTGCTCGGCTCCCCGGCGACGAGCGCGGTCTCCGTGCGCAGCCACGCGCTGGTGCGTCCGGGGCGCGGGGGTTCCACTGTTCGCGATTCCAGCGAGGCGATGTAGCCGCCGGGCCAGGTGTCGCCCATCTCCCACGGGGAGGCGCTCTCGGGTGATTCCAGCGGTATCGTGTCGCCGCCGGCGACCGCAGTGGTGTCGTTCGTCGCAATGAACCAGGCTCGGGCCAGCACGGCGGGCCGCCCGGCGATGGTCACCGTCGCCTCGATGAGTTCGATGGTGCGGCCGGGGCGGATCGTCTTGACCTGGATGACGCAGTCATCGGCGGCGAGAAACCCCAGGATATCGAAGCTGATACGACCGAGCTCCATGCCGCTTGCGCCACCCGCTGCTTCTCGGTGCAGGTCGATGGCATGCACGATCAGACCGCCCAGGGGACTGAAATGGATCTCGTCGGAATTCCAGGCGCCGCCGGCATGCCGGGTCGGTCGGTAGCGGTCCGGAGCGATCTGCTCGAAATAGGCATTCATCAGGAACGTGTTCCTGACCGGGGCCGCGTCGTGCTGCTTGTCATGCCGTTTCCGCTCTGTCGGTGGGGTGACTCAGTCTGATTGTGTCAGTACTGATTCCGGTGTGCGTCAACTGCCGGCATCGGGAGGGCCCACGGACAACAGTGTGGTCATGATCGCGACCAGGCCGAGCACGAGGACGGTCGTGAACAGGGCGGGGCGCACGAGCATCCATCGCAATACCGCGCTGACCCGGGTGTGGTCCCGGGGATCGTCGGTGCGGACGCGGCGCCAGGTGCCGGACAGGTGTCCGCGTTTTTCGAGCCAGCGGTCAAGGGGGATCGTGCCGAACGGAATGATCGAGGTGACCACGGCGATGACGGTGAGCCGCGCGCTCCAGTGCTGGTTCACGGCCATCAGCACGGCCGTCATGCCGAAGGCGATGAACACCAATCCGTGCAGGAACCCGCCCACCTGCACCCCGACTTCACCGACTTGCAGCACGTACTTCATCAGCATCCCCCCGATCAGCAGGGCCCAGGTGACGGCCTCGGCGATGGCGACGGTTCGGAACAGGATGCGGGGAGACACAGGGATGACACTCCAGAAGTAGGGGCAGGTGGCGTGGTTCCCCTCATCGTCGCAGACTTGCCTTTGCATCTGCCTCGCCGCCCGTTCGCAGGGCGGTCTCGGTCAGTGCCACACTGGGACCATGCCGTGGACTCCCGAGCGAACCTTGATCCTGCTGCGTCACTCCAAGTCAGATTGGTCAGGCGGCGAAACCGACCTGGAGCGTCCCTTGAACGCCAGAGGCTTGCGGGAAGCGCCGATAGCCGGACGCTGGCTGGCCGGCAACCTCGGCAGCATCGACTTGGCACTCGTGTCGCCCGCCGTGCGCACGCGCAGCACCTGGGCGCTCGCCTCGGCGGAGCTCGACGCGGTGCCGCCGACCAGGTTCGAGGAATCCGCCTACGGGGCATCGGCCAGTGCGCTCCTCGCCCTCGTCCGCGCCTTGCCGGACGAAGCCCACACCGTGATCCTGGTGGGCCACAATCCCGGAATCGAGGACCTCGCCTCCCATATCGCAGATGAGTCCGTGTCGATGCCCACGTCCGCGTTGGCTGTGATCGGGTTGCCCGGGTCATGGGCGGCCGTCGACGGCTCCCCGGGAGCCATCCGCGCCTTCGGAAGGCCGCCGGCTGCGCTGGGAGGCTGAAGACCGGCCTTGAAGCGCCGCCGTCATCGGGCTGCGCCACCGGCAGATCGGTCCCGACGAACTCGCCGCCCACTGCGAGCGTGTCGAGCAGAACGGCATCATCGAGACCGTCGTCCACCTGCTCATCGCCGTGATGGGTCCGCCGTCCACGCGGGCGCAGATGCGCGAAGACCGCCTCGAGATCCTGCGCCGCTATCCGCATTTGATGGCCAGGTGGGAAACGCGGCGGTCCCGGGTCGGCGAGCGTCACCGCCGCACCTGTGCCCGGCGGCCGCGGGGCGCTAACGTGTTCCCATGATCACCCCCGCGCCCCGGCGTCGTCACGGCGCCGCATGATCGGCGTCGTGCTGGCCCTTGTGTCGGCAGCGGCCTACGGTGTGAGCGACTTCCTGGGCGGTATCGCCTCGCGACGGGTGGCGGCGCTCCGGGTCGTGATCGTGTCCTATCCGATCTCGGCCGTGGTCATCGCCCTCGCCGCCGTCGTCGTGGGCGGAGAGTTGTCCTGGCGGTCGATGCTTTTCGGCGCCCTGTCGGGTGTGCTGATGGCGCTGGCCATGTGGTGGTTCTACATCGCCCTTGCCGAGGGGCCGATGAGCGTCGTATCGCCGATGACCGCGGTGATCGTGGCCGGAATTCCGATCACGGTCGGTATCCTCGGCGGTGAACGTCCGACCGCGATCTCTTACGGCGGCATTGCGCTTGCCCTCGTGGCCGTGATTCTGGTGAGCCGGGAACCGCCGGGGGTCGCCGACCACACCGTCTCCGGGGCGAGGGCGCCACGGTTCACCCGCCGTGTGGGGTGGCTCACGGTGGGGGCCGGCATCTGCTTCGGCTTCACCTTCGTGTTCACGAACGAGATCGAGGTCGGAACGGGCTTGTGGCCGTTGGTGGTGGCGCGCGTCGTGGCCTCTGTCATCGTGATCGCCGTGGCGACCGGAACCGGTCAGCTGGTCAGGCCGCCGCAATACATTCTCGGCGTGGCCGTGCTCGTGGCCGTGCTCGACGTCATCGGCACGGTGACCACTCTGTACGCCCTGCAGGCTGGCTTGCTATCCCTGGCTTCGGTGCTGATCTCGTTGTACCCGGCCGTGACCGTGCTGCTGGCTATCCTCGTTCTCAAGGAGCGGGTGGGACGCTTGCAGCTGGCCGGGATGGGGCTCGCCCTGCTCGCCATCGCCGCCATCGCCGTGAACGGGTAGCTTCACCGGCCGTCACGGCCAGGTTTCCCTCGAACCCTCAGGGCTGAACCGTCCGGTCAAGGGGAATGCTCGCCAGGGTGAGTCCCCAGCTCACGTTTCCGAGCGGGGTGATCCGAAAACTCTCGGCGCCATGGGCGGTGTAATCATAATTCGTGAAGCCCTGGACTTGACCGGACCGGCAGTTGAAAACAGACACATAGCCGCCCACATCCACTGTCACCGTGCCGAGGCCGATGCAGGCGATGGCGACGATGAGGCCCTGACCCTGGGCATCCACCTCGCCGGTGAAGCCGGCCGTGCCCGGCAGGCTCTGCCACTGGTTGAGGGTGGTGCCCTGGGTCGTCGGCGGCGCGACGGCCCTGGTCTCTGCGGGCGGGAACCCCAGGTTGAATGTGCCGCTCGCGGTGAGGGTGAAGGTGAGCACGGTGTGCGTTGACCCGGGGGAAGCGATGGCGAGGGATGGAATCAGCACCGGGGCTTCGACGACAAGGCCGTGCCGCGCTACCTCGTCCGCCGGGGAACACATGGTCAGGATGTCCGCGGCGTCCGTCTTCGCGATCATGCAGTACAACCCGCCGGAGGTGGTGCGAGCGAGGTAGACGCCGAAGCCCTGCGCATCCGGGGACGTTCCCGAAATGTTCCGAATGGACTCCGTCCGGAATCGGTCGCCCAGATCGGGCAGGGGAAGGGAAGCGAACTGTGACGGGGCCTCGAAGATCGTGAGGGCGGCGGAATCGGCGCCGGCATCCTGGGCGGCGGGCGGCGGCTGAGTCCCCAGGACGGCGCCGAGGATCAGGGCGGTGACGACGCCGATCGCGAAGGCGGCCACGGCCACGGACGGCACCACAAAACGGCGTCGGCGCAGGCCTCGGTGGTTCAGGGCTTCGGCGGGTGATTCCGAGGGCGCCGTGAGCTGGGCGACGTCCGCTGGCGGCGAGACGGCCTCGGCCTCCCGGTCGTCGTGCGGGGCTGACTGCGCGGCCACCCGCGCTCGCAGTACCTGCAGTCGGAGCTGGGACGGAGTGACCCGCATCGATTGACCGGTGACGGGGTTCACGAAGTCGACGACGGCTTCCGTGCTGCCGCGTCGTGAGTACACGATCGCTTCCAGCTGGGCCAGCTCCGCTGCCGGGTCGGATCCCGCGACAAGGGCGTGTGCCTGGGCCCACAGGGCTGCTGCCGCTTGCTCGTCCACACACCACCTCGTAGGTATAACCCTAGCGATCGGCGGGGCGTGGGACCGGTCTGATTTCGCGGCCCGGGAGCACGAATCCGGGCTGTTTTTCCGTCTGTATCTTCCGTTCCGGCGCAAGTGTCAGTGCGGGCGGCACATTGAAACGACCGAAAAAATTCCGTTTGACCAGCATTTCCGCTGCGGAAGGTTACCCGTGTCCACCTTTGTGTGGACTATACATCAGCCATGAAAATCATTAGCGTTGCTAGTGAGTTGGCCACGATCGTCGGGGGCTCGTGGCCGCAGGCATCTCGGGTCACACTCCCGGATCCGCGATCACCGCGCCGCCGCTGTGCTCGCCGACGTCGGCCGATGTCGTCGCTCTGCAGCCCTGGGCGCGGAGCCGGTTGGCGGCTTATTCGAAGCCGTCACAGATGAGGAGTCCGATGTTCAGTCCCACTACCCCCCGCATTTCGAAGACCGCCGGCCGCCGGCGCGGCATGGCCGCCGGCATCGCCTTGACCGCGGCGCTCAGCGCCACATTCCTGACGCCCGGCCTGGCGAACGCGGCGCCCGCTGCGCCACCGTCCCCGCCCGCGGAGATCGTGCACGGTGATGTGATGAACTACGCGATCAACGTGGCCACGGCCAATCAGGGCCAGACCAAGAAGGTCGAACGGGCCGTGGAAAAGTCCGGTGGTGAGGTCATCGCCTCCTACGCTGAGATCGGTGTGGTCATCGCGCAGTCCGACAACACCGTCTTCGCCGATACCCTTCGCTTCGACAAAGCAGTCGAATCGGTCGGTGCCACCCGCACGGCCCCTGTCCGCGCCGCGGATGCCACCTACCTTGGCGCTGGGGCGAGCAGCGCGCCCGAGCGTCGGAGCGCCGCCGTGACCAAGGACACAGGCGTCGAAGCTGCGGCAGATGTCGTTGCAGATCCGCTGGAGGCTGAGCAGTGGGATATGTCGTTGATCGGAGCCGACGCGGCCCACCAGATCACCGACGGCGACCGTGACGTCCTCGTCGCCGTTCTCGACTCGGGAATCGAGGCCACGCATCCCGACCTGGCCGCGAACATCGACCCGACGGTGTCGGCCGGCTGCCTCAGCGGAGTGCCGAACACGGCGCCCGAAGCTTGGCAGCCCACCACGAGCTCGCACGGCACCCACGTGGCCGGCACCATCGCCGCCGCCCGCAACGGCGTCGGCATCGTGGGAGTCGCACCCAACGTGCGGCTCTCTGCAGTGAAGGTCGTCAACGACAGCGGCTTCATCTACCCCGAGGCAGCCATCTGCGGCTTCATGTACGCCGCCGCCACCGGCGCCGATGTGACCAACAACAGCTACTACATCGACCCGTGGATGTTCTGGTGCGATGACAACGCCGACCAGGCCGCCGTCAAGGAATCCGTCGATCGCGCCGTGCAGTACTCCCAGGGCCTGGGCGTCGTCAACGTCGCCGCTGCCGGAAACTCGAACATCGACCTCGCCAACAAGACGACTGATTCGTCCAGCCCGAACGACACCACCCCGGCAGTGCGTCCCGTCGCCACCGGCTGTGCCGACATCCCCGCCGAGCTCGACGGCGTCGTGACGGTCTCGTCCGCGACGAAGACGAGCGAGAAGTCAAGCTTCTCCAACTACGGACGCGACGTGATTGACGTCGCCGCACCCGGCTCGTCGATCCTCTCGACCGTCACCGGTGGAGGCTACGCGCTCTATTCAGGCACCTCGATGGCGTCCCCGCACGCGGCCGGTGTGGCCGCACTGATCAAGTCCACGCACCCGCAGGTGTCCGGCCAGGCGCTCACGGGCCTGCTCTCCGGCCAGGCCACAGATGTGCCGTGCCCGGTCGGTTCGATCCAGTGCGTCGGCAGCACCGCTGACAACGGCTTCTTCGGCGAAGGCATGGTGAACGCCCTCACCGCCGTGCAGCAGTAGGCCGACCCGGTGGGGCGGATGGCCGCGGCCGTCCGCCCCACGCTGTGCCGGCATCCGTCTCGCCGGCCGAACGTCGGCTGCCGTGCCTGATCCGGGGCGGCTACCGGAAGGCCGGGATACCGGTGATGTGATTGCCGAGAATGAGGGTGTGCACCTCGTCGGTTCCCTCATAGGTGCGCACGGACTCGAGGTTGTTCGCGTGTCGCAGCGGCGAGTAATCCAGGGTGATGCCGTTGCCGCCGAGGATGGAGCGGGCCTCCCTGCACACGTCGAGGGCTTCCCGCACGTTGTTGAGCTTGCCGAGCGAGATCTGCACGGGCTCGAGCACGCCGGCATCCTTCATGCGACCGGTGTGGATGGCCAGCAGCGTGCCTTTCTGAATCTCAAGCAGCATGTTCACGAGCTTCACTTGGGTGATCTGGTAGGCCGCGAGGGGCTTGTCGAACTGCATGCGCTCGAGGGAATATGACAGCGCCGCCTCGTAGCTGTCCCGAGCAGCGCCCATCGCGCCCCAGATGATGCCGTACCGGGCCTCGTTCAGGCAGGCGAACGGGCCGCTGAGGCCCCGAGCGCCCGGCAGCAGCGCCGTCCCCGGCAGTCGAACGTCCTCGAGCAGGATGTCGCACTGGATGGAGGCCCGCATCGACAGCTTCGCCTCAATCGGCGTTGCCGTGAACCCGGGAGTGTCGGTCGGCACGATGAATCCGCGCACGCCGTCGTCGGTCATGGCCCAGATGATGGCGATCTGGGCGATGGATGCCAGGCCGATCCACCGCTTGGCTCCCTCCAGTATCCAGCCTCCGTCGGCATCCTTGCGGGCGGTCGTCGACATGCTGGACGGGTCGGATCCTGCCGTCGGCTCGGTCAGTCCGAAGCAGCCGATCAGGCGGCCGGCCGCCATCTCGGGCAGGTAGCGATTCTTCTGCTCTTCTGAGCCCCATTTGTGGATGCTGCTCATGGCCAGTGATCCCTGCACGCTGACGAAGGTGCGCAGCCCGGAATCGCCGGCTTCGAGTTCCATGGCGGCGAGGCCGTATTCCACGTTCGACCGGCCCGGACATCCGTAGCCGGTCAAGTGCATGCCGAGCAGCCCGAGGGCGCCCAGCTGCGGCACGATCTCACGGGGAAAGTGCGCCGATTCGTACCAGCCGTTGATGTGTGGCGCGATGCTCTTCCGCACGAACGTGCGAACCGTGTCACGCAGCTCGAGTTCGGCGGTGCTCAGCAAGGCGTCGAGGTTGAGGACGTCCGAGGGGTTTGACGACATAGCGGCGGCTCCTTTGCCTGGTCGGCGTGCTGGGTGGCCAGCCGCACCCTCTTGACTGTGTCAGCAAATCCCCCGTCAATCCACCCCGGGCGGCGGGAAGTGTCAGATGATGGCGAACGGGGGCGAGCTGAGACCGGTGGTCTGCGCTTCGGCCGGCCGGCTGCCGGTGGCCACGATGCAGTTGTCGGCATCCACGTGCACCACCCGCGGGATGTGTGTGCGGGCTTCCTCCGTGCTCATCAGCCCGTAGGCGATCACGATCACGACGTCGCCCGGGAACACCAGGTGTGCGGCTGCTCCGTTGATGCCGAGCACGCCGCTGCCGGCCTCGCCCTCGATGACGTAGGTCTCGAGGCGCGCACCGTTCGTCACGTCCACGATGGCCACCTTCTCGCCCGGGAGGATGTCGGCGGCCGTGAGCAGGTCACGGTCGATCGTGACCGAACCCACGTAGTTCACATCGGCGTGCGTGACCGTGGCGCGGTGGATCTTGGCGGTGAACATGGTTCGCAACACAGCAGTGCAGTTCCTTCGGTGGTCGAGCCTGTCGAGACCCGGTGGTCGAGCCTGTCGAGACCCGGTGGTCGAGCGGTCAGGCGCCGACGAGCGACCGCTCGATCACGGAGGTGAAGAAGGTGAGCCCGTCGATGCCGCTGCGCATGGCCTCGGCGGTGTCGGGGCCGAAGCCGGCCTCGACGGCGTGCTCGGGGTGCGGCATGAGCCCTACGACGTTGCCGCGCGCATTCGTGACGCCGGCGATGTCGTTGAGCGATCCGTTCGGGTTCACGCCCAGGTAGCGGAACGCCACCTGGCCTTCGCCCTCGAGACGCTCAAGCGTGTCGGCGGAGGCGATGAACGCGCCCTCGCCGTTCTTGAGCGGGATGGTGATTTCCTGTCCGGTCGTGAATCCGCCGGTCCAGTCGGTCGAGGTGTTCTCGACACGCAGCTGCTGGTCGCGGCAGATGAAGCGGCCCGCCTCGTTGCGGATCAAGCCGCCCTCGAGCAGGTGTGCCTCGGCGAGCATCTGGAAGCCGTTGCAGATTCCGAGCACGGGCATACCCCGATTCGCGGCGTCGATGACCTCGGTCATGATCGGCGAGAGGCTGGCGATGGCACCGCAGCGCAGGTAGTCGCCGTAGCTGAAGCCACCCGGAAGCACCAGGGCATCCACGCCGTGCAGGTCATGGTCGCCGTGCCACAGGGCAACGGGTTCCGCGCCGGCGAGGCGGATCGCGCGTTGGGCGTCGCGATCGTCAAGCGAACCGGGGAAGGTGACGACGCCGATGCGCATCAGTTGGCCGGGTCGACGACGTGGATGCCGACGACATCCTCGATCACGGAGTTGGAAAGCACGGTGTCGGCGAGCTCGGCGACGGCGGCGAGGGCCGCGGCATCCGCGGGGCCGTCGATGGTGATCTCGAAGCGCTTGCCGACGCGCACGCCGGAAAACTGGGTCTGACCGAGGCGACCGAGGGCGCCGGCGACAGCCTTGCCCTGGGGGTCAAGCAGCTCGGCCTTGGGCATGACTTCTACGACGATTGTTGGCACAGCGCACTCCGCTTTGATTCGAGGGTGGATGGGACGATTCTACAGGCCGCAGCAGCTCAAGCGGTCAGCCCGCTCTGGCCGAGCAGCACGCCGCGAAGCACATCGCGAATGGCAGCGAGGCCGTCGTAGGTTTCCACAAAGCTCGTGCTGAGCGGTGACAGGCCGATGCGCAGGCCGTTGGGGCTGCGGAAATCGGGGATCACATCGTGCGCCCACAACGTGGTGGTCACCTGACGCATGGCGGGGTGATTGATGGTGAGGTGTCCACCGCGGTGCGTACTCTCCCGCGGCGAGGCCACGGTCACGCCCATCGGAGCGAGCCATTCATCAACCAGGGTGATCGCGAATTCGGTGAGCGCGACCGATTTGGCGCGCACCTGTTCGATGCCGGCCTCCTCGATCATGCCGATCGTGTCCTGCATGGCCAGCATGGCGACGACTGCCGGCGTTCCGCTCATGAATCGACGGATTCCCGTGGCCGGCACGTACTCCGGACCCATGGCGAACACGTCCTTGGTTCCCATCCAGCCCTGGATCGGCTGGGCGAGCACATCTTGCAGGTCGGCGCGGACGTAGCCGAAGGCCGGGGAGCCCGGACCGCCGTTGAGGTACTTGTAGGAGCATCCCACGGCAAGGTCCGCGTCGCAGAGGTCCAGTTGCACGGGCACCGAACCGGTGGAGTGCGAGAGGTCCCAGAGTACGAGGGCATCCTGCGCGTGTGCGATCTGCGTGATGGAGCGCATATCGGCCAGGTATCCGGAGCGGTAGGCCACATGGCTCAACACCACGAGGGCGGTGCGCGGGCTCACGGCGTCGCGCACCTGCTCAGGCGTGACACCGCCCTCGGTCGACGAGATGATCCAGCGCAGGGACAGTCCACGTTCCGCGGCGATGCCCTCGAGCACATACCGATCGGTGGGGAAGTTGTCGGAGTCGAGCACGATCTCGGTGCGCCCCGGTCGCGAATCCACCGCGGCACGCGCGAGCTTGTACAGCAACACGGTGGTGGAGTCACCCACGAACGTCTGTCCGGGGGCGGCGCCGATCACCGAACGCCCGAGGTCGTCGCCGATGCGCAGCGGCAGTTCCATCCACGATTCATCCCAGCCGCGGATGAGGCGCTCGCCCCAGGCATGGGTGATGAAATCAGCGATGCGGGCCGCGCTGGCCTTCGTGGGACGGCCCAGGGAATTTCCGTCGAGATAGGCGAGCGGGTTCGCCTGGTCGGGGTCGGCATCCGTTCCGATGAAGCGGGGCCGGTAGTGGGCGAGGCCGTCGATTCGGTCCATCCGCCGCGCGAAGGTGAGCTGCGGATCGAGGCCGATGGCTCCGGTCATGGTGTCCTGGTGCGGGGGAGTCATGCGTCTTCCTTCACATCGATTGTGGCAACAGCGCGGGCGGTGCACAGCCAGTCGACGAAACCGGCCGGATCGGTCGGGCGCGGACCCGATACAACGGTAACGCGCTCGGACACCCACCGGAGTCCGGCCGTGCCGGTGAGCGCCTCGATCACGTCGTCGGGGGACAGCCCCGCTGCGAGCAGTGCCTCGATTTCGCGTCGGTTGAGTCCCGCCGGTAGCGGGCCGTTGCCCAAGTCAGTGCCGTACAGCACCCGTCCGCCCGCTGCATGGAATCGGGCGAGGTTGTCACTGGCCCGAACGAAATCATCTGTCGGCGTACCCCAACCATGGATGTCGAGGGTGCTGATCCAGGTCATCCGGGCTGCCATGGCCTCGACGAGCTCGTCATCCAGGCGTTCGGTGAACGGCGCATGGGCGAGCATGTCGACCCCCGCGACGAAGGCACGCAATGCCTGTCCCGCTCCCTCGGGGTGTGCCACGACCTGCATTCTCCCTTCATGGGCGCGGGCGGCCACGGCGGCCAGCACGTCGTCCGCCAGTACCGGACCGGCGTGTGCGTTGAGGGCGACCTTCACGACGGACGCTCCGGCGCGGGCTTGGCGGTCGACGGCGGCTGCGGCATCCGCCAGCGTCGCCACCTCGCACACGCTTCCAGGCTCAACCCAGGACTGCCGCGAGGGGTAGCCTCCGGGCACCGTGATGAATTGGTTGGCGTATGCCGTTTCGGGCATGTCGGCCGCGATCTCTGTGGGCAGGCCGCCGAGATCGAGCACCCGGGCGATGCCGCCGGAGAGCAAGGTCGATGGGTCGATCATGCCGATGTGGACATGGGCGTCCAGGAAAGCGGGGAGTGTCGTCATCGGGAAAAATCCTGTCATCGGGGGAACTCCGGTCAGTGGCTGCCCCAGCTATTGTGGCACTCCTGACAGCAGGGGAAGCGGCATTTGCGGGCAGCCGCCCGGGGCCGGTCTGAGCTTCAGCGCCCGATCTCAGTGCGCACCGCGAACAGCTCGGGGAAGAACGTGAGCTCGAGCGCTTTCTGCAGGAATTCCGCACCACTGGATCCGCCAGTGCCGGGCTTCATCCCGATGATGCGCTGCACGGTCTTGAGATGTCGGAATCTCCACAGTTGAAAGTTGTCCTCGAGGTCCACGAGTTCCTCACAGGCCTCGTACGCGCTCCAGCTCTCTCCCGTATTCTCGTAGATTTTGCAGAAGACAGGCACGAGCTCCGGATGCAGCACCCATGCTTCTGTGACGTCCCGTTCGAGGATCGCCGTAGGAATGTCGAAGCCGGCGCGGGCAAGGTAGCGCAGGAATTCGTCGTAAATACTCGGTGCCTCGAGCACGGCAGTCAGCAGCTCTTGGGCGACCGGATCACTGTCGAAGACACTGAGCATCTGCCGGTTCTTGTTGCCGAGGACGAATTCCACCGCGCGGTATTGATACGACTGGAATCCGGAGGAGTTTCCGAGAAAATCTCGAAATTCTGCGTATTCGGTGGGAGTGAGCGTGGCGAGCACTGACCACTGCTCAGTGAGGGTGCGCTGGATGTGCTTCACTCGGGCGATGCGTTTGAGTGCCGGCGCGAGGTCGTCGAGGCGCAGGGACTGCGTTGCGGCACGCAGTTCGTGCAACATCAGTTTGAGCCAAAGCTCGGTTGTCTGGTGCTGAATGATGAACAGGAGTTCATCGTGGTGCTCAGGCGTGCTCACCGGCTTTTGCGCGGCGAGCAGGGTCGGCAGGTCGAGGTACGAGCTGTAGCTCACGCGCCCGCGAAAGTCGGTGACGATCCCGGGGTCGAAATCGCGGGTGTTCTTCTCGACGACCATGAATTATTTCCGTTTCCGAGCAGGCTGGGCATGGGGCGTCTTTGCCTGCTCCGTTTCCTGAATTCTGCGGGCTTGACGGCCGTGGCGCAAGGCGGAGCATCGGTCCCGGATTCACGGAGGATTCCCTCCGCGAACATCGGAGTGAGGGGAATAGACTCAAGTGCATGACCCCGTCCCCTCGCGCTCCCCAGGAAGGCTCGCAACCCCGCCGCCGTGATGCGCGGCAGAACCGGGAGCGCCTCGTGACTGAGGCTCGCGCGCTCTTCGCCACCGACGGGGTGGACGCCTCTCTTGAGGAGATAGCCCGTCGCGCCGACGTGGGCGTCGCCACGCTGTATCGGAACTTTCCCACCCGCGATGATCTGGTTCGGGCGCTCTATGACTTGGCGCTCGCCGAGCTGGCCTCCGTGCGCGGTGAGATGGAGTCGGCGCCGACCGCCTGGGACGGCGTAGTCATCTATACCGAACGGGTGGCCGAATGGCTGGTGGCTGACCCGTCACTGCCCTCCATACTCAAGCGGATGGCGCAGATCGATCCCGCGAATCGGCCCGCCGCCCAGTTCGACACGTTCATTGCCACCCTGGTCGCGCAGGCGAAGAAGGACGGTGATCTGCGTCCCGACGTCGATGCCGTCGACATCGCCATTCTGGTGACCGTGGTGGGATCCCTCGGCAGCCTCGGCGAGGGGTATGCCGGCCAATGGCGCCGTCAGCTCTCGATCGTGCTCGACGGGCTCCGTCCCGCCGGATACACCCGGCCGAAGCTCGCCGGCCGACCCCTTAACGCCAAGGAGTTTCGCGCCACACTGCACGGTCTCACCCGCCGCGCCAAGCGCGCTGGCCCGTCCGGGCACGGCCCCGCCGCCTGACCGCCGCCGCGCCCGGATGGCCGCGCGCTCCCGCTATGGCGGCCGCGCGCCGCGAGGACGGCGCGCGCACGCGCGGCCGCGCACTGATGGCGGGCGCCCGCCCGCGCCCGGATGGCCGCGCGCTCCCGCTATGG
>Ga0209023_10003460_pt1 | contig 18839 bp, 20 predicted proteins | sample LakOneMetagenome_FD_187468 | JGI IMG/M metagenome (GOLD analysis project Ga0209023, IMG submission 187468) | Freshwater and sediment microbial communities from Lake Erie, Canada (SPAdes) (version 2) | ecosystem: Environmental > Aquatic > Freshwater > Lentic | place: Lake Erie, Canada...
TCTAGTTCGTAGCCCTCGGACAGGAAACCGGACCACTCCACCACCGGCGGGTTCTTGGCCAGGAACGGATGCTGTTTCGCGGCGGCGTCGACGCACGCGACGATCTCCGCCTGTTGATCGGCAATCGACCAGCCGGGCAGCACCGCGATCCGGCAATCGACATCGCACCACGCAGGCACCGACGACGCCCAGTCGCCGCCCTTGATGATACCGGGATTGAGAGTGATCGGATGCTTCACGACCTTGAAATGCCGGTCGCTAGCCGCACGCCGGTTCCAGTCTTCCTCCAGCGCTTCAAGCGCGTGAAGCAGATGGTAGGCCGCCTTGATGGCATTGGCGCCGATGCCCGCTTCATAGACATGCGCGGGCTTGCCGCGCACCTTGAGGCGAAACCAGATCACACCGACCTGCGAGCGCACCAGCTTGCCGTTGGTCGGCTCCGGGATGAAGCAGCAGTCGGCGCGATAGCCCCGCTGCACGGTCGAGAGTGCGCCGACGCCGGTGCTCTCCTCCTCGATCACCGACTGGAAATGAATCCGCGCCGTCGGCTTCAATCCCGCCGCACGCAGCGCGTCCAGCGCGTAAAGCGCAGCGATGGTGCCGGACTTCATGTCGCCCGCACCGCGGCCATAGAGCCAGCCGTCCTTGACCGTCGGCGCGAACGGTGGCGTGTCCCACATGTCCAGCGGACCGGCAGGCACCACATCGCAGTGCCCCTGCAGGATCAGCGAACGCCCCGCCTCGCGCGCCGGACGCCAGGTGCCGACCACACTGCGCGCGCGGGAGAAATCATGCTCGATCGGACCGAAGCCGCGCAGGTCTTTCAGGTCATCGACATTGATGCGCCAGTCATCGACCTCATAGCCGCGCTCGCGCAGCAGGTCATGCATCATGTCCTGACACGGGCCTTCCGCACCGCGCGTCGAGGGGATGGCCGAGAACTGTTTCGTGGTTTCCAACTGCCGGTCGAAGGCATCGTCCACCGCATTGAGAATGCGGCGCTGGACCTCGTTGGAGGTTGTTTTGGCGTCCATCGCGTTCGTCCCTTCATGCCCGCGTCTGCCGCGCGGATTATGGGCATGAGTGTAGCCAACTTTAGGGCGTGGCTGGAAGAGACGCGATGACCCCGGAGGTAAGCGTTGACGTTCTGGGGCCAAAGCCCGATGCAAGGCCGGGCTTTCCATGGGGCGCTGAAGGCGCTTCATATTCGACCCTGAGACTGCCCGCTGGTTGAACCTCAATCGGCGAAGCAACCACTAATGATCCTAATGGCCGCATATACAGGTGTGGTCCGATCGGGATCGACCCAGATCAAGCCAAGTGCGAAACAATGCTTCTCATGTCCGATCCCTTTAAATACTTAACTCTCGCGCTCATGCTGCTGGCGATAGTGTTCGCAAGCTACAAGGGCCGACACGCGGGCTCCGCGGACGGCCGGTCGCTGGCCTGGACTCACGTTCCTCTGATCGCGTTTTTGACGGTTTCTATCGGCCCAAGCGTCGTCGCCACACTTCTCTATCTTGGCGCCAAATCCGGCGTGTTGCAGGCCGGACCGTCCGGAGTTCAATTTTCATCGTTCATTTTTCAGCTCCCCCTTGATTTCGCGGTCATGAACTGGGGGTTTGTTGCTCTGTATGTGATCTGCCGGCTGTACCCGAATTTTCGATCGGCGCGCCTTGCGATGTGGCTTTCCGCAACCGTGATGTTTCTTCTCAACGTGCCGCTGTTCTTCCTGGCTCCCGACATGGTTTCCAACGTCTTCGATGCGGGCCAAGGCATCGGCATTGTTCAGGCTGTGCTCAGCATGCCGCTCTGGTTCGGTTCATACCCCGATTTTCTGAGTCCCGACGCTGGCATTGGCCGTCTTGTCTTCGCGCCGCTCGCCCCCATCCCGCTTTCGGGATTGATTGCGTGGATCGTGACACAACTGATCGCAGGGCCGGCCAGCGCTCCAACGCGGAAAGCTCTTCGCCCATAGGGCACCGGAGGGACGGTGTCGCCTCCGGTGCGGAAGATTGCCGGAAGGATCAATACCCCACCGTGAACCGCTGGCGCGTATGCGCGGGCTTCTCAAGTTCGTCAGCGAGCGCGATGGCGTAATCGGCGAACGAGATGCTGCTGCCCTTCTCGTTGGTCAGAAGTTGGTCCTTGCCCAGACGGAAGACGCCGGTGCGCGGCCCGTCGAAGAACAGCGCCGATGGCGAGAGAAATGTCCAGTCGAGGTCTTTCTCCTGACGCAGCAGCGCGAGGAAGTCGCCGCCCTTGAGTGCTTCGGTCTTGTATTCGGCGGGAAAGCCCGGCGTCGTGACCAGCGCGACACCGGGTGCGACCTCAAGGCTGCCCGCGCCGCCGACCACGAGATAACGCTTCACGCCAGCCGCCTTCACGGCATCGATCAGCTTCTGAGGATCGCTTGCGGTAAAATGCACCGCGCTGATGACGGCATCGTGCCCTTTCAGCAGGTTCGTCAAACCGGCTGTGTCGAACACGTCACCCTTCTTCGCGACGACATTGGCTGCTGGCGGAACCTTCTCCGGATTGCGGACAATGGCGGTGACGGCATGGCCGCCGCGAACGAGCTCCTTCAGGAGTTCCGAGCCGACACGGCCGGTGGCTCCGATCAGTGCGATCTTCATGATTTGCGTCCTTTGCCTGATATGGTATCCATTGGATACCAACTAACGAATGGACATCAGATGCCCACAAGCAGCGCCGTTGTGAAGAAGGCACTTTCCCGAGACATGGTTCCTCCGGAGAAACCCAAAGTCGCCCGGGCGGCGAAGACTCCGCGCGGCAACTGGCCAGCCAATCCTTACGCGCAGGATTGCCCGACGCGGCTGGTGCTCGACCGCATCGCCGACAAATGGACCGTGCTGCTCTTGATCCTGCTCTCGCGCCGCTCGTGGCGCTTCAACGAACTGCGCCGCGAGATCGGCGGTCTCACGCAGAAGATGGCATCGCAGACTCTGAAGGGACTCGAGCGCGACGGCCTCGTCACGCGCAAGGTCACGCCGACAGTTCCGGTGACCGTCGAGTATTCGATCACGCCGCTGGGCCGCACGCTGAGCGAGACGGTCGATGCGCTCCGCATCTGGGCCGAGCGCCACATGGGCGATGTTGCCAAGGCCCAGTCGCAATATGACCGAACCAAGGCATAAACTGTGTAGTTTCTGTCACACACGCACGCATTGTGCAGATGTTCTTCCTGCGTTCGCAAGAGTTGATGAGGCGTTTCAGGCTTGCGCGATAGGATGGCGCATCATCGGCGACAACCTAGAAAGTTTGCGATGACGTCTCGCCGGCGATGACAATAGAGCTCCCAAAATAAAGGAGAGCAATCATGCCAGCCTATGCGCAGCATCACCAAAAGCGTCAGATCTTCCACGCAGCGATGGCCGTGTGTCCAAGCTGCCTGAGCCGTCCCATGCAGATCACGGAGGTTCAACCTCACTGGGATCTGGCGAGGGTCGACTTCGTTTATGAATGCCCCGCCTGCTGCACCGAAGTCCGGGAAACAGTGGCTAAGCACTAGTTTCTTGCACTTCCGCGGGGGGCACCCGCGCCTATGAGAATCAGGGTGGTCCGACTACGGTGAGGCATGACCTATGTCTACCTCATCACCGCGATCATCCTTGAGGTGATCGGAACCTCCGCGCTTCAGGCGTCGGAGCAGTTCACCAAGCCGAAACCTCTGATCCTGACCGCGTTCGGCTACGCGGCGTCGTTCTATTTCCTGTCACTTGTGTTGCGGACCATGCCGGTCGGGATCGCCTATGCGATCTGGTCCGGCCTCGGCATCGTGCTGATTACCCTCGTTGGCCTGGTCTGGTTCGGCCAGAAACTCGACATGCCTGCCCTCATCGGGCTTGCGCTGATTATCGCGGGCGTCGGCACCATCAACCTGTTTTCTTCATCGGTTTCGCATTGAGCTATTGGAGACACCGCGCATGGATAATCGCAACATTCTCTACGCCGTCGTCGGCGCGCTCGTGATCGCGGTCGCCGTGCTCGGTTACAAGGTCTATCAGGACAACCGGGAGCCGAAGGGCCTGCAGATCAATGTCGGCCCCAACGGCGTGAAAATCCAGAACAAGTGAGCCGTTGCATGATTGCATTCTCAAGAACGCTGTTGCTTGGCGTGTTCGCTTCGATCGTCCTCACCGCGACGGCTCGCGCCGACATTGTCGGCCGCGAAGCCGACATCACCGATCTGCGGCTCGGCCAGAAAGTGTATGTCGACGACGGCGCCTGCCCTGCGGGACAGATCAAGGAAGTCACCGGACTTCGCCTCGGCAATTCCGGCAGTGTCGAGCGGATCAAGAAGTGCGTGGACCGCAAGGGCAAGCGTTAGCACTTCGTCATTGCGAGCGAAGCCAAGCAATCCACTCTTGAATAGAAACTGGATTGCTTCGTCGCTAGCGCTCCTCGCAATGAGGGCTCGCGATTTCAGGAAATCCAGCTAGATTGTCCTGCCGCCATCCACCGGCAACACCACACCCGTGACAAAGTCGGCATCGTCCGACGCCAGATAGACACACGCCTTGGCAATGTCGTCGGGCTGCGACATGCGGCCGAGCGGGATCGTTGCGATGAACTTTGCGCGGTTCTCCGGTGTGTCCGGCACACCCATGAAAGTTTCAAGCAGCGCCGTCTCACCCATCACCGGCGCGACGCAGTTGACACGGATCCTGTCCGGCGCAAGCTCCGCCGCCATGGCACTGGACAGCAGGTTCACTGCGCCCTTTGAGCCGTTGTACCAGGTCAGGCCCGGACGCGGGCGGATGCCGCCGGTCGAGCCGATATTGATGATGCAGCCGCCGCCCTGCTTGCGCATCACCGGCACCGCCGCGTTGGTCATGTGAAAGATCGATTTGACGTTGACCGCGAACACGCGGTCGAATTCGTCCTCGGTCACGTCCATGATCGGCTTGTTGCGGAACGACCAGCCCGCATTGTTCACCACGATATCGAGCCGCCCGAATTTCTCGAGCGCGGTCGCAACCGCCCTGTCAATGTCATCCCGCTGCGATACATCTCCGGCGACGGCAACCGCGCCGCCGGTGTTCGCGGCCACCCGCGCAGCGCCCTCACCGTTGAGATCGAGGATGACGACCTTTGCGCCTTCGTCCACGAAATGCCGCGCAATCGCTGCGCCAAAGCCCGACGCGCCGCCGGTGACCAGCGCAACCTTGTCCTTGAGACGCATGCTGTCCGCCCCTGATGTTCGTTGTCGTTGCGTGAAAGCGTCGATCAAACGGCCCGCAAAGGCAAGCGCGTCACGTCCGATTCGAAATCGTACAAGACAATTCGATGACGTTCGGCCCGTATTTTCACTGCCGACATTCGCAGGTGCAGCGTGACCGCCTGTTACATCGTCCTAGACTTGCGATGCGCGGCGACTGAGTCCGGCGCCGTCGAATGAACGTCACTCCGGACCGGGAGCGAAATCATGTCGGGGATGCTTGTCAGTCTGCTGATCCAGATTATCGGCGGTGCTATCGGCGGGAACGTCGCGGGCGGCGCAGCCAAGAACATCGACCTTGGGACACTCGGGAACACCATCGCCGGTGCAATCGGCGGCGGCGTGGGCGGACAAATTCTCGGAATGCTAATTCCGATGTTGGCGAATTCGGCATCGACGCCGGACATCGGCGCGATCATCGGTCAGGCGGCTGGCGGCGGCGTTGCCGGTGCCGTGCTGACGGCGATTGTCGGCATGATCAAGAACAAGGCGGCGTAGTCAGCGATTCCTCTTAGGGCCACATGGCCTCATCCTGGGGAGCGCGCTTTTGCGCGCGTCTCGAAAGATGAGGCATGTTCAGAGCAACAACAAAAGCCTCATGGCTCGAGACGCGAGGCTTCGCCTCGCTCCTCTCCATGAGGCTGATGGGCTTGCTTGTCGCGGTTATCTCCGCGCTACGAAATGAAATCACCGCATTTCTGGATAGTGTCGTTTCCGCCCCACGGCATGATCGGAACAGAGGATGTTGAGTTCTTCGGCGAACCGTCGATCAGCTTGTCCGAGTAAACCATGTAGACCAGCACGTTGCGCTTGGGGTCGCAGCCGCGCACGATCTGCATCTTCTTGAAGAACAGCGAGCGGCGCTGGCGGAACATGTCCTCGCCCTGCGACGCCTTGGCCTTGAAGCGGATCGGACCGATCTGGCGACAGGACAAGGAAATGTCGGAGACCTGCTCGGCCAGTCCCAACCAGCCGGTGTAGCCGCCTTTCTCCGGGATGGTGAAATGACACGCCACGCCCTCGACGTTCGGATCATCCACGCCATAAGTCGCGAGCTTGTCGTCCGGGCTCAGCAGCTTGAAGACGGTGGAGCGGCGGAAGATCAGGTCCGGCTCGTCAGCTGCAGCCAGCGGGGTCGCGGCCAGCCCGACAAAGGCCGTGGCCAGCAGCGCGGCGGCGGTCACGCGGATCGAACGGAAGGACATTTTCAGGCTCCACAGGGTCACAACAAGGCCCGGGAAACGCCCCGGGCCGAACCCCTCATGTGGGGTGTCGCAGCCGGGTTGGAAGGCACGTATTTGTGACCGGGGACAACCCGCTGTTAAGCCGTTTTGAAGGCCCAAAGGCTAGCATTTCGGCAACGTGAATCACGCAGAATGCGGTATCAGGCCGGTGAACATTTAGCCACATGGCGACACCAATACTGGAAGCAATTGAGGAATTTCGCGTGCGCGGCAATCGGTTACCTTTTTCGGACGCCCTTCGAACTGGCTCCATTCTTTCATCGAGAGACGATTTCCGTCCTCGCCCGGTCCGTTCCGGGGTCCGGAACTCCGCATGGCTTGCCGCGATCCTGACCGTCGGCTTCGCCCTCCCCGCCGATGCCCAGATCTACTGGCCGATGGACCCCGGCAGCAGCGTCTACGCCGAGCCGCCGCACTATGCAGAACCGCGCCGCCCCCGGATTGCACGCCCGCGCCAGAAGCTGCCTGATGCGCCGAAGGAAACCGCCAAGCCGATCGGCCCGATCACGGTTGCGATCTCGATCGAACACCAGACCCTGAAACTGTACGACCAGAACGGCTTATTCGCGGAGTCACCGGTTTCCACCGGCATGCGCGGACACTCAACGCCGATGGGCGTGTTCAGCATCATCCAGAAGAACAAATATCACCGCTCGAACATCTACAGCGGCGCGCCGATGCCTTACATGCAGCGCATCACATGGTCTGGCGTCGCGCTCCATGCGGGCGCGCTGCCCGGCTACCCAGCATCCCACGGCTGCATCCGCATGCCGATGAACTTCGCGATGCGGATGTGGGGCTGGACCCGCATGGGTGCGCGCGTTGTCATCACGCCGGGTGAAATCTCCCCGTCCGATATTTCCCATCCGCTGCTGATTGCACGCAAGCCGGAGACCAAGCCCGTCGCCGCTGTCGCCGCGCCGGAAAAGCATGCCGACACCACGCCGAAGTCCGACCGCTCGTCGATTGTCGAGGCTGCAGCGCACGAGAAACCACAACTGCGCCTGACCTCCATTCAGGACAGCCAGCCGATCCGCACTGCGGATGCCAGCGGCGCGCTGCCGCAGAAAAGCGATGCAGGTGACGTTGTTGTCGCTCAGCGCTGGGACGCCGGCCGTGATGGTTCGCCCGCGCCTGAGGAAAAGAATGAGGGCGCCAAGGATGGCGTGAAAGACGGTGCGGCTGCCGCGCCGAAGGATGGCGCGAGCACCGACGGCGCTGCCAAGGAAGATGCCAAAACTGATGGCGACAGCAACTCCGGCGACAAACCTGCGGATGCCAAGCCGGACGACAAGAAGACCGAAGCGCCTGCGGAAACCCCGAAGGAAGCCTCGGTGGAGGCTCCCAAAATCGAGAAGGATCAGGCGCGCGCCACCGATCCTGTGATCCCGGTCCATGTGACCCCGCCGCTTGAAAGCTCGGCGGAGTTCATCGGCCCGGTGAAGCCGCGCAGCGGTCACCTCGCCGTTCTCGTCAGCCGGAAGGAAAACAAGATTTTCGTGCGGCAGAATTTCGAGCCATGGTTTGAAGCGCCGGTGACCATCGCGGCTTCGGACCGTCCGCTCGGCACCCATGTCTTCACGGTGCGCGCGGACAAGGCCGATGCCGACGCGCTGCGCTGGTCGGTTGTCTCGCTGCCTGCACTCATGCATGCCGAAGACGCTCCGCGCCGCAAACGCGGTGAACCGGCGGCGGTCGCGCCACCTGTCCAGCCGTCATCGCCCAAGGAAGCGCTCGACCGCCTGACCATTTCCGATGACGTCATGGTGCGGATCGCCTCGGCGCTGGCGCCCGGCGGCTCGATTACCGTGTCGGATCGCGGCCTCGGCGACGAGACCGGCCGCGGCACGGACTTCATCGTTCCGCTGCGGTAGACGCGGCGTGCTGTTGGCTTTCACCGGCGCGTTAAGCTAGAACGCGCCGGTCATGACAGCCTCCCCCGATAGCCAGACGCCCAATGCTTCTTCCCTCAACGACCCGCGCCGCGACGCGCTGGCGCAGCTGACGCCCTTTGGCTGGCGCGGCGGCATGGCGGTCATCCTGATTAGCCTCGCCCTGTCGTTTTTCCTGGCCGGCTATTTCGTCATCTACTGGCGCAATGCCGACATGGATTTCATGATCGTCTACAACGCGCTGGTCATGAACGACGGCAAGCCGCAGGCGTTCTTCGATCATCCATCCTATTTCACGATCCTCTCGGTGAAGACGTGGTTTCAGCTGATGCATGCGCTGGGGCTGCTCGACGCGTGGAAACTGTCGGCCATTCCATCCGCACTGAACGTCCCCGGCTTCGATGCGGCGATGACCAGCGCCGTGCGCGCGGGCCGCATCGTGGCATGGCTGACCGCGACGCTCTTCGTCGTCGTCTTCGCAGCGCTGGCGCGCCGCGTCTTTCGCGACTGGCGGATCGCGCTGCTGACGACATTTGCCTTCGCCTTCTCCGGCGGCATCGCCGTTCACATGCGCATCCTGCGCAGCGAACTCATCGCCGCTTGCCTGTTCACCTTCGCACTGATGCTGCTGATTGCAGCGGCACGCCGCCCCGGGAGCTGGCGTCCATTGGCAATTGGCGCAGCAGCAGCGCTGTGCGTGCTCGGCATGGAGAACAAGGTCCAGATCATTCTGCTGATTGCGGCGCTGCCGGTCATCATGCTGCCTTTCGGAAACACTGAAAGCGCAAGCACGGCGTTCTGGCGCGGCTCCTCCGCGTGGCTCGCGGCCCTGCTCTCGGCCATCGCGGGAGGCGTGATGCTTGCCCTCGCATGGCCTCTGATCGCGGTGGGGCTTGAGCCTGAGACCATCGACATCGCCCAGCTCCATGCGCTGATCGCAGGCAGATTCGGCATCTATCAGATTGCCCTGCTGGTGTGGATCGGCATCGGCATGGTGGCCTTCGCGGCACTATGGCGCGTCAGCGCGACCGAGACACTCGCATCGATATTCGCAGTGGCCGCCGGTGCATCGCTCGGATTGCTCGCGCTCTATATCGAATTCGATCCGCAGAACGTGGTTGCCGTCATCAATCCCATCGAGAAGATGCTGGTGTTCGCGGACGCGCCCGCCACATCGGCCACCGAAGGCGGAAAGATCTGGGCCGCAATCGCCCTGCTGTTCGAAGGCGTCAAATCGGTGCTGCAGCGTTATACGTTCGTGCTGTTCACCTCGCCGCGCCCGACGGTGTTCCTGACCTGGCTGATCTTCCCCGGCATTGTCTATGCGTGGATCAGGGGTGAGCGGCAGGTCGCCATTCAGGCAACAATCCTGCTGCTCTCTGCCATCGGCATCGACGCGCTCGGAGTGCGGCGAAACCTCAAGGCCGAATACTTCATCCTGACCGACCCGCTGATCATTCTGGCGGGCGCGCTGCTGCTGGAAAAACTGAACGACCTGCGCTTCAGCAAATGGGCCTATCCGATCGGCACGGCGCTGATTGTCGCCCATGTTGCCATCAGTCAGGCCGAACCGGTGAAGCATGTGATGAAACGCAGCGGCCCCGAATACATCTGCGAGTGGAACGAATATTACGAACCGCTGCTGCCGATGCCATGGTGCGACAAGCCGCCCAAGCGCCCGTAAGGATCGTCACGGCTTCTTGAAACTTGAAACGGTTGCGATCCGTTATCTTGGCGAATGAGTTTCAGGGAGCGCATCATGATCGACCGCCGACGTGTGATAACGGCCATCGCCGCGGGCGCAGCACTCCCGTTCGCAGCGCGATCCGCCTTCGCACAGGGCGCGATGAGCCGGATCACCGCTTACGGCTTTTCGTTTCAGGGGCTGAAAGGCGGCGACATCCGCCTTGCCGACTATGCGGGCAAGCCTCTGCTGGTGGTGAACACCGCATCGCTCTGCGGCTTCACGCCGCAATATGCCGGGCTTGAGGAGATCTGGACGAAGTTCAAGGATCGCGGCTTCGTCGTGATCGGCGTGCCGTCCAATGACTTCGGCGCGCAGGAGCCCGGCGGCGCCAGTGACATCGCCCATACCGCCGAACAGACCTACCATGTCAGCTTCCCGATGACGGCCAAGACCTCCGTGAAGGGGCCGAGTGCGCATCCCTTCTACAAGTGGGCGGCGAGCGAACGGCCGACCGATGTTCCCCGCTGGAACTTCCATAAATACCTCGTTGGCCGCGATGGCCACATCGCTGACGCGTTCTCATCGCGCGTTGAGCCGACCGATACGCGTGTCGTCACCGCCATCGCGCGAGCATTGAACGGCTGACCTCTCCCGCGATTAACCCTGCCAACGCTCCTGTTGAAAACAGGTTGGCGCAATTGCCGATGCAGGATTAGGCTCCGTACCAGTGTCCCGAATCCGAAGTTCGCCTCACTTCGCGGCGCACTCCGTAGCGAACTTCGGATTCCAAGGGACACTGGCAATTTATAATTGCAGTGTGGTTTTGGTTCGCAAGTCCGCAAAAGTGCCTGCGGTAGAGCCTGATGCGGACTTGCGAACCACCACACGGGGCGACTACGTTGGCGTCCAACGAACCGGACGCGGGGGATTTTGCGTTCAGGGGTATTTGCGATGCGTATCAAGGCAGTATTTTTCGCCGCCAGCGCCATTTCGGTCTGCGCTTTCACCAGCGTCTGGTCGCAGGCTCTTATCCCGCAGCGCACCACCCCGCCTCCCGCACCAGCTCCGGCAGTACCGGCCCCAGCAGCCGCGGCTCCGGCACCCGCTCCCGCTCCGACTGCCGCAAAAACCAATTGCGCCAACCCGAACGCGCTCGGCGTCGCGCGCGTGGTGCAGATCGACACCACCGGTGGCCCCGGTTTCGGCTTCGAGCATTTCAAGCAACTCGACTTTCTGCGCGATAAGGAAGTGGTGCTGACATTCGATGACGGCCCATGGCCGGTGAACACCCCATCGGTGCTTAAAACTCTTGCCGAGGAATGCACGAAAGCGATCTTCTTCCCGATCGGCAAGCACGCCACCTACTATCCCGAAATCCTCAAGCATGTTGCAGCCGAAGGCCACACCATCGGCTCGCACACCTGGTCGCACGCCAACCTCAACAACAAGAAGCTGACCGACGACCAGCGCAAGGACGAGATCGAGAAAGGTTTCAGTGCCGTAAAATGGGCGCTGGGTGCCGCGCCCTCACCGTTCTTCCGTTTCCCGGCACTCCAGCACCCGCCGACCATGGTGACCTATCTCGGTGAGCGTAACATCTCAATGTGGTCATGCGATCTCGACTCGTTCGACTTCAAGTCGCGCACCGCGCAGAAGATCGTCGACACCGTGATGTCCAAGCTCGACAAAAACGGCAAGGGCATCATCCTGATGCACGATTTCCAGAAACACACCGCAGAAGCCCTGCCCGAGATCATGAAGCGGCTGAAGGCTGGCGGTTACAAGGTCGTGCAGGTGAAAGCCAAGGCCCCGCTGCAGACCATCGCGAAATACGACGAGGAACTGGTCAAGGACGTCAAGTTGCCGACGGTCAGTTCGCGCCCTGTGAACAGCGTGGTGCAGACCATCTCCGAGTAGCGGCAAAGGTGCACTTGCGGTTGTCCCGGAAATGGCTAAACCGCATGTCATGCGTATTGAAGGCTATGTGATCGTCTCCGCCGACGGCATGCTCGCCGATGCAAATGGCGTCATGCCAGCTTCGCTCAAGTTCGAAGCCGATCAGCGGTTTTTCGAATCTGCCCTCGATGCTGCGGACCTGATCGTTCACGGCCGGAATTCCTTCGAGGATCAGCCGCGCTCACCCGAGCGAACGCGCATTATCCTGACGCACAGCATTCCGGCTCTCGCCCGCGACCCGGACAATCCCATGGCCACCTTGTGGAATCCTTCAGGCGCGTCATTCGAGGACGCCTGCCGGATGAGCGGCGTGACAGACGGTGTCGCCGCTATCATCGGCGGGCCGGTCGTGTTCGGCATGTTCATGGACCGCTATGATACGTTCTGGCTGTCGCAGGCGCACGGCCTGACCATTCCCGGCGGCATGGGCGGCTTTCCCGGCGTGCCGCAGCAGTCGCCCCAGGACATCCTTGCCACTCATGGATTAAAGCCTGAGGAAACCCGCGTGCTGGATGCGGAGCGCCGCGTCGATGTCACGGCCTGGCGGCGGCTGACCTAGACGCCCGTATACCGCCCGCTGTCTTCCATCGCTACCGGACGCGGATAGCCCGCAATCACCAGAAGCCCGCCGATCAGCGACAGGTTTTTCAGGGCGTGGATCATGTTGTTGATCTTGTCCGCGCCGGTCATGTCCCAGAAATTGTGGAAGTAGAACGTCGCCACCGCGACAAACAGGATCAGCAGCCAGGCGAAGGTCCGCGTACCGAAGTTCAGCGCGATGAACAGTCCGCCGATCACTTCCAGCGCGCCGGCCAGGATCGCCAGCAATTGCGCGGTCGGCATGCCCGTGACGCCTTCTAGCTGCGCCGTATAGGGCGTCAGCAGCGAAGGCAAAACCACCTTGTCCGTGATCGCCTGCGTGGTGGACGCGATGTCGAACAGCTTGGATGCGCCCGAAAACACAAACAGGACGACGAACAATACACGTCCGACTGTGACGATGGCTGGCATTTGCGGCCCCGTAAAATCCCCGAATAGCGAGACTATACAGGAGTTCGCGTCAGCCGAACAGCGTCGGCTGTTGCCGCCCCGCCCGCTCCTGCGCCTCGACCGCCGCGACCGCCGTCATGTTGAGAATGCCGCGCGCCGTGACCGATGGCGTCAGGATATGCGCAGGCCGCGCCGGTCCGATCAGGATCGGCCCGACCGGCAGAGCATCGGCAAGGACCTTGATCATCTGGTAGGCGATGTTCGCTGCATCCAGGTTCGGCATGATCAGGATATTGGCCGATCCCTCAAGCCGGGAATGCGGCAGCACCAGATTGCGTGACAGTTCGGTCAGTGCGGAATCGCCGTGCATCTCGCCGTCGGCTTCGATCTCGGGATGATCGTTGACCAGAATTTCGGTGGCGCGCCGCATCTTCTGGGCCGAGGCGGAATCGTAGCTGCCGAAATCGGAATGCGACAGGAACGCCACCTTCGGCTTGATGCCGAAGCGCTGCACATGGACCGCGGCAAGCGCCGCCATTTCCGCCAGTTCCTCCGCCGTCGGATTGGGCCGGATCTGGGTATCGGCGATGAAGTACGATCCCTTGGTGGTGATGACCAGCGCCAGTGCCGAATAATCCGCAAGTCCGGGCGCAACGCCAATGATCTCGCGAATCCTGCGAAGGTGGCTCATGTAGCGCCCATCGACGCCGCACAGCATGGCATCGGCATCGCCCCGCGCCACGGCGAGCGCGGCGATCACGGTCGCATTGGTGCGCACCAGCGTCCGTGCGGCTTCCGGCGTGATGCCGTGCCGTCCGGCGAAATCGATGTAGCTTTGCACGTAAGAGCGATAACGCGGATCGTCCTCGGGATTGATGAGGTCGAAATCGCTGCCGGGATTGATCGAGAGGCCGAAACGCTTGATGCGCGCGGCAACGACGGACGGACGCCCGACCAGAATGGGACGCGCCAGCTTTTCCTCAAGCACGACCTGCACAGCGCGAAGCACGCGCTCGTCCTCGCCTTCGGCATAGATCACGCGCATCGGCTGGGTCTTTGCCTTGGCGAACACTGGCTTCATCACAAGGCCGGAGCGGAACGCGAAGCGGTCGAGCTGGCTGATATAGGCGTCGAAGTCGGCAATGGGCCGCGTCGCCACGCCGGAGTCCATCGCAGCCTTCGCCACCGCCGGCGCCACGCGCAGGATCAGGCGGGGATCGAACGGCGACGGGATCAGCGAGCCGGGTCCGAAACCCTGCGTCTCGCCGCCATCGAACCGTACCACCACATCGGACGGCGGATCGCGCGCAAGCTGCGCCAGCGCATCGACGGCGGCGATCTTCATCGCCTCGTTGATCGCCGTTGCGCCAACATCGAGCGCGCCACGGAAGATGAAGGGGAAGCACAGGACGTTGTTGACCTGGTTCGGGAAGTCGGACCGTCCGGTGCAGATCATCGCATCGGGGCGCGCCTTGCGTGCTTCGTCCGGCATGATCTCGGGGTTCGGATTGGCGAGCGCCATCACCAGAGGCTGGTCCGCCATCTGCTTGACCATCTCGGGCTTGAGCACGCCGCCAGCCGACACGCCGAGGAAAATATCCGCACCGCCGATCACATCGCCAAGCGTGCGCTTGTCGGTCTTCTGCGCGTAGACGGACTTCCATTTGTCCATCAGCGTATTGCGGCCTTCATAGACAAGGCCGTCGATATCGCAGACCCAGATGTTCTTGCGCTGCGCGCCGAGCGACACCAGTAGATTGAGACAGGCGATTGCCGCCGCGCCCGCACCGGACGCCACGATTTTCACATCCTCAAGCTTCTTGCCGTTGATCGTCAGCGCATTGCGGATCGCGGCGCAGACGATGATCGCCGTGCCATGCTGGTCATCATGGAAGACCGGAATTTTCATCCGCGCCTTGAGCTGCTCCTCGATCTCGAAGCACTCCGGCCCCTTGATGTCTTCGAGATTGATGCCGCCGAAGGTCGGCTCCAGCGCCGCGACCGTATCGACCACGCGCGCGATGGTATCCGCCGCGATTTCGATATCGAACACATCGATGCCGGCGAACTTCTTGAACAGGACCGCCTTGCCTTCCATCACAGGCTTGGAAGCGAGCGGCCCGATATTGCCGAGGCCGAGCACGGCGGTGCCATTGCTGACGACAGCAACAAGATTGGCGCGCGTCGTAAGAGACGCAGCTTCCTGTGGGTCTGCTGCGATGGCTTCGCACGCCGCGGCAACACCCGGCGAATAGGCCAACGCGAGGTCGCGCTGGTTTGCGAGAGGCTTGGTCGCCTGTATTTCGAGTTTACCGGGCCGTGGCAGGCGATGATACGACAGCGCCGCAAGGCGCAGTTCTTCAGACAACGTCGACGCCATATCCACTCCCGGTATCTTCTCAGCCCCGCCTTGCGGTGAGCTGTTTAGTCCCGTCCTGCGACGGTTATGCGATTCAACTTTGCGGCAGATTGAGCCTGATGTGGAGTTCGCGCAACTGCTTCAGCGAGACTTCCGATGGCGCCCCCATGAGCAAATCTTCGGCACGCTGATTCATCGGGAAGAGCGAGATTTCGCGCAGGTTGTTCGTACCGCAGAGCAACATGACTATGCGGTCGACACCGGCGGCCATGCCGCCATGCGGCGGCGCGCCATACTGGAAGGCACGATACATGCCGCCAAAACGCTCAATGACCGTTTCTTCGCCATAGCCTGCGATCTCGAACGCCTTCACCATCGCCTGCGGGCGATGGTTGCGGATACCGCCCGACGCGATCTCATAGCCGTTGCAGGCGATGTCGTACTGGAACGCCTTGATGGTCAGCGGGTCCTGCGTCTCAAGCGCTTCAAGGCCGCCCTGCGGCATCGAGAACGGGTTGTGCGAGAAATCGACCTTCTTGTCTTCCTCGTTGTACTCGTACATCGGGAAGTCGACGATCCATGCGAGTTCGAACCGGTCCTTGTCGATCAGGTTCAACTCTTCGCCCAGTTTCGTGCGTGCGAGGCCTGCGAACTTCCAGAACTTCGACGGATCGCCCGCGACGAAGAAGGCCGCATCGCCCTCCTTCAAACCAAGCTGATCGCGGATCGCAGCGGTGCGTTCCGGTCCGATGTTGTTGGCAAGAGGACCAGCGCCCTCGCCACCCTCGCGCCACATGATGTAGCCGAGGCCCGGCTGGCCTTCGCCCTGCGCCCAAGAATTCATCCGGTCGCAGAAGGCGCGCGAGCCGCCGCCCGGTCCGGGGATTGCCCAGACCTGATTGGTCGCGTCTTCGAGCATGCGCGCGAACACCTTGAAGCCCGATCCGCGGAAATGCTCGGAGACGTCCTGCATCACCAGCGGATTGCGAAGGTCCGGCTTGTCGGTGCCGTACTTGCGCAAGCTTTCAGCGAACGGAATGCGCGGCCACTTCTTGGTCACCGGTTTGCCGTTGGCAAACTCTTCGAACACGCCAGTGATCACCGGCTCCATCGCCGCGAACACATCTTCCTGCGTCACAAAGCTCATCTCAAGATCGAGCTGATAGAACTCGCCCGGCAGACGGTCAGCGCGCGGGTCCTCGTCGCGGAAGCACGGCGCGATCTGGAAGTAGCGGTCGAAGCCCGACATCATCAGCAATTGTTTGTACTGCTGCGGCGCCTGCGGCAGCGCGTAGAACTTGCCGGGATGAATGCGCGACGGCACGAGGAAGTCGCGCGCGCCTTCCGGCGACGACGCGGTGAGGATCGGCGTCTGGAATTCGAAGAAGCCGGCCTTCTTCATCCGTGCACGCATCGAGTCGACAATCGCGCCGCGGGTCATGATGTTCTGGTGCAGCTTCTCGCGGCGCAGATCGAGGAAGCGATACTTGAGCCGGATTTCCTCAGGGTATTCCTGATCGCCGAACACCGGCATCGGCAGTTCGCCCGCCTCGCCGAGCACCTCGATGTCGTTGATGAAGACCTCAATGATGCCGGTCGGCAGTTCGGGATTGTCGGTGCCCTCAGGACGGCGACGAACCTTGCCGTCGATCTTTACCACCCACTCGGCGCGCAGCTTCTCGGCCAGACCGAACGCCTTGGAATCCGGATCAACCACGCACTGGGTCATGCCGTAATGGTCGCGCAGGTCGATAAACAGCACGCCGCCATGATCGCGGATGCGGTGGCACCAGCCCGAGAGCCGAACTTCCTGGCCGATGTCGGCTTCGCGGAGCGCGCCGCAGGTGTGGGAACGATAACGATGCATGGAAATCCTGGAAATCGGCGGTCAGAGGTCAGAATCAGGGGATATGCGCGCTGAAGAGCGCGCGCAGGGTTTACCCGAGCGGAACGGGCGCGGCAACGGATGTACCGGTCTAAAACCGGAAAAACGGGAAAAATCTTAATAGAATCAATGAATCTACTGGCGGACTGATGTGACACACATCAACGACCATCGACGGATGAGGTTCAAGCCTCTTCCGTTTCGCGCTGGCTCTGCTGGATCACGATGGTCGGGACGCCAAATGTGCCCGTCCGCACCGTGAAAACACGGGTGCCGGGCTTGCGCCCCTCCCGGACCTCGGAGACCTCCAGACCAGCCTCCTGAAGCCGGGTCCGGGTGGCCTCGACATCCGCCACCCGCCACGAGACGCCGAAAATCTTATCCGGACCGTCGCCCCTGCCGTCCTTGATGCGGTGGATGATCTCGAACACCAGTCCGCCGGTCCGAAAGAACAGAAAGCGCGTTCCAATCGCCGGGATAGTCCGGTCCAGCTTCATGTCGAGGCCGAGCCGTGCGCCATAGAGGGCCGCGGTCCGGTCCGGATCGGGTGTCGCGATCACGAAATGATCGAGCAAGGACACGGATGCGGATGCGATCTCCTTCGAGCGCGCGAGTTTCTCGTTGCGCTGGAGGAAGAACAGCCGGATGCCGTGAGTAGAGTCCGGCGACGCACGGGTGCGTTTCCACGTCAGCGTGCGGCCGGATGCGAGATCGGTGCTGGTCCCGTCGCTGATGTCCTCCGGCGCAAGCCCAAGACGCGTGAGGCGATGATGCGCCTTCGCGATGTCATCCACTGCGAATGCTAGGCTCGCGAGCCCCTCGCCCTGCTTGTCCAGCGCAGCGCGCACGCGATCGGCGGCCTCGCCTTCACCCGCAGGAGCCATCAGTTCAAGCGACGTATTGTCGAGCGCGAAGATCGCGCTTGCCGCGCCATTGCCGTTCGCACGCCATGCCGGCGCGCGGCCAAGCAGCGTCTGATAACCGGCAACACCGGCATCAATATCGCGAACCAGAACGACGGCGTGATCAAGTCCAGTAATCATGATGGTGGCAAAGCTCACATGTGAAGCCGCACCTAATCACGTCGCCGGACGCAAAGCAGCCCCCTTGGATCGACGCATAGCTAGGTTGATTTCACTTTGCGAAATAAAGCTCTAGCGGTCCTGACGGCAACGCCACTCCCGCTTGCCCTTCACCTTGATGAGTTCATCGGCACGGCAGTTTTCGGACAGATCGACCGCATGAAATGTCCGGGCCTTCACATCGATATTGATGGTGTTGTTGAGATTGACATGAGGCCGGATCGGAATGTGCAGTCCGTTATGGACGTTGAGATTGTTCGCCAGCGCCATGCCGGGAATCAGCGCGGCGGTCAAAAAGGCAACTCCGGCACCGATGATGCGTTTTCCGGCCATGGCCGTCAGTCCTTCCCGTCTGAAATAGTGCGTTGCGATAATACTGATTGGTCGCGCATCCTGTTCCGCCGGTTCAGACCACGCAAAAATTGTCCCCCGCCATGACCTGTGGGCTTGGCCTTTTGGCCGATTTTCGCATGGAAAATTCCGCCCAAGGCGTTCATAACCC
>Ga0209023_10003461_pt1 | contig 18838 bp, 19 predicted proteins | sample LakOneMetagenome_FD_187468 | JGI IMG/M metagenome (GOLD analysis project Ga0209023, IMG submission 187468) | Freshwater and sediment microbial communities from Lake Erie, Canada (SPAdes) (version 2) | ecosystem: Environmental > Aquatic > Freshwater > Lentic | place: Lake Erie, Canada...
CCAGGCTGTCGTGCGTGACCACGGTGGCCTGGCCGGCGCCGTTCAGGCCGGCCACCTGGTCGAGCACGAAGGGGCCATCCGGCACCGTCGAGCTGTACTGCTGCATGCCGTTCACGTACAGGGCGACGCTGCTCGGCACCACGGCCGAGCCGGCGATCCGGGCCATCGGGTAGGTCACCAGGTCGGGGCGCAGGTCGAAATTCTTGCGCCACTCGATGCCGCCGATGCGCAGCGAGCGCGACCAGCTGAGCGAGCGCGTGATCAGGTCGCCCACCTGGAGCGAGGTCAGGGCCACCGGGTCGGCCCAGCTCCAGGAGGTGTCGTGGCGCAGGTAGCGGCGCCCGCCGCCGCTCAGGCCGACCACGCCGGTGCTGCTGAGCGCCCCGCGCTCGTCGAACCAGCGCAGCTCGTGCAGCATCGAGGTGCGCGCGTTGGCGCCGAGCTGGGCGTACACATCGTAGTTGAGCAGCATGCCGGGGCTGGCGCTGCCCGCCCCGACCGGCCGGGCGTTGCGCGCCTGCAGGCGCACGGGCGTGCGCAGGGCGTCGGCCAGGCGCAGGGCGATACTCTGGGCGGCGGCGTCGAAGCTGTAGCTAAGACCGGGAAGCGCGTCGAGATCGCGCTCGCGCGCGTCGCCGAAGCCGAGGGCCGCCGGGTCCAGGCCGAGTTCGCGCAAGGTGTCGGCATCGACGCGCAGGCCTTGCCGGCCGCGCGTGAAACGGGCAACGGCGCCGGTGGCCACGCCGTTCAGGGTGACTTCGAGGTAGAGCTCAACCGGGGCGGCCGCGTTGGCCGGGTTGGCGGGAAGGATGGGCGCGGGCGCGCCCGCCTGTGCGCGTGCCGGCAGCGGCAAGGCCGCAGCCAGGGCAAACGCCATGGCAAGCGCCGGGAACGCGCAGGACAGCAGCGCGCGTGCGCGGTTACTGCCTCGCTTCATCGGCCGTTCACTTGCCGCCGGCGCTCTCCGCCGCCACGCTGGCGGCTGCGCTGCTGGGGCGCGCATTCACGTTGGCGCGCACGGTGAGCGGCGCGCTTAGGCGCACCGACGGCTCCACCGGCAGGCGCCATTCGCGTTCGCGCCCGGCCAGGGCGTAGCCGAGCAGGCCCTTGCTGATTTCCGTTTCCTTGCCGGCGCCGTCGACCAGGCTGGCCGCGCCCACCTGGGCATGCAGCGCGCCGCTGTTCCGCACGCGCAGCACCCAGGCATTGTCCTTGCGCAGCACGCTCCAGGCCAGGTTCGGCGCGGCGGCTTCGTCGACCGGCGCCACGAACACCGGCACCGAATATTGCAGGCGTATCGCCACGCCCGAGGCCTGCTCGTCCTCGCGCGGGATCTCGTCGATCAGCAGGCGATAGGTGCGTTCGCCGGCCGCGGCGCCGGCGGCCGCGCCGCCCTTGCGCACCAGGCGGATGGTCTGGCTGCCCTTGGCGCCGACTTCGATGATCGGCGGGCTGGCCACCAGTTCGTCGGTCGGGGTCAGTACGTCTTCGCCGTTGCGCTGGTCCCAGGCGAATACCCGCACCTGGCCGTACACCGGGCGCTCGCCCAGGTTCTGCAGGTTGATGCCGCCCGCCGCCTGGTTGGCGCGCAGGCTGATCGAAACCGGCGAAATCTGCAGGCTGGCCGCCTGCGCGCCCAGGGCCAGGACGGAGCCGGCGAGCGCGGCCAGGACGATGAAGGGGGACAGGCGCGCGCGCAGTGACGGGAAGCGGATCATCTATCAGAAGTAGACGGTGGCGGTGATGGTTTATTTGTAGTTGTCCGGCGTCGGCGTGTTCTGGGCCGGGATCTCGCCGTAGACGGTCAGGTTCTGGGCGGTGCCGTTGCCGGTGCCGGCCAGGGTGTTGTTGCCCTGGGTTGCGCCCCACGGGGTGCCGCCCTGTGCCTGGTACAGGTTGAACTGGATGGTCTCGGTGTTGCTGCCGGTGCCGCGCATGTAGCGGGTGGTGCCGCTCGAACCCGGGCCGGTGCCCTGGTCGAGGCCGATGTTGTACGGGGTGGTGTTGCTGCAGGTGACCCTGATGTTCGCGGTGGCCGCAACCGTGCTCGACAGCACGCCCTGCTGCTGGCCGAAGTCCAGGCCGTTTGCCGAGATGGCACAGCCGGCGTTGATGCGCAAGGTTACATCGAAGCTCGCAGGCTGGCCCGACTTGGCATAGACGGCGGCGTTGGCCAGTGCCGGGAAGGCTGCGATGACGATGGCGCCGAAGGCGGCGGCGCGAAGCTTGGCTGCGAACATGGATTCCCCTGTAAAAAATCGAAATTGATGAATTTCCGTACATCAACTATACGACAATTACCGAAACCGGTAAAGTCGAAACTTTCAGAAATTTCGATAAGAGTTGCTCAAAAGCATCAATCAGGTTTTTTCGCGGGTCACTCCATGGTGACAGTGGTTTTCGCCGGCGCCACCGACACTTCGCGCGGCAGGTTCACGTGGAATACCGTGCCGCCGCCCGGGGCGTCCGCGATCGAGATCGTGCCGCCGTGTTCCTCGACGATGCGCTTGCAGATCGCCAGGCCGAGGCCGGTGCCGCCCTGCGGCTTGCCGCCATCCTTCTGGGCGATCTGGACGAAGGGCTGGAACACGCGCTCGCGCAGCTCGGGGCGGATGCCGGGGCCGCGGTCGGCCACCGACAGGCGCGCCCCGTTGGCCTGGGCGATCACATGCAGGATCACGGCGCTGCCGGACGGCGCCACCTTGATCGCATTCGACAGCAGGTTGGTCATCACCTGGGTCATGCGGTCGTAGTCGATCGAGGCCACGGCTTCCTGGGCGTCGGCGCCGGTGTCGAGCACCAGCGAGACGTTGTTGGCGGTGGCCATGCCCTGCATGGTGCGGATCGCCTCGCGCGCCAGCGGCAGCACCGGCTGGGTGACGGGGATGAAGGACATCATGCCGGCCTCGATCTTCTGGATGTCGAGCATGTCGTCGACCAGGCGGTTCAGGCGGATGCAGTTGTTGTAGCAGATGTCGATCAGTTCCATCACGTCGGGCGAGAGTTCGCCCATGGCGCCGTCGGCCAGCAGGGCCAGCGAGGCGCGGATCGAGGTCAGCGGCGTGCGCAGCTCGTGCGAGACGGTGCCGACGAATTCGTTCTTGGCGCGGTCGATGCGCTTGCGCTCGGTGATGTCGCGCAGGAAGATGCTGAGCATGGTGCTCTCGCCCTGCCCGGTCAGGCTGGTGCTCATCTCGACCGGGATCTCGGCGCCGTGGCGGTCGATCACCACGCGTTCGACGCGGCGGTCGAGCGCACCCTGGCGGTTCGAGGCCAGCAGCTGCGGCAAGGCGTCGCTGTCGCTGCCGCGCAGCGGATCGGCCAGGTTCAGGTCGTCCAGGCGGCGGCCCAGGGCTTCGGCGCGGCGCCAGCCGAGCATCTGTTCGGCCTGCGGATTCCATTCGCTGATGCAGCCCTTCAGGTCGACCCCGATGAAGGCATCCTGGGCGGTGTCGACAATCGCGCGGATGCGCATTTCGCTGCCCTGGACGGTTTCCAGGGCGCGTCGCAGTTCCACCGTGCGCGATTCGACCAGCTGTTCCAGGGTGCCGTTCAGCTGCACCAGCTGGCGGCGCCGCTCGGCCAGGTCGAACACGAGCGAATTCAGGGAGCGGCTCAGGGCCGCCACTTCCTCGTAGGGGCCGCCGCTGGCGATCGCGACCTCGGCGCCGTCGCGCAGTTCGCCGGCCGAGGCGGCCAGCTGCTTGAGCGGACGGGTGATGCGGCGTGCCAGCGCCATCCCGACCAGCGAGAACAGGAGGGCCAGGATCAGGCCGCTGACTAGCGCATAGCGGCGCATCTCGTCAAGTGGCTGCCAGGCAAGATCGGCGGGCTGGCGCACCAGCACGATCCAGCCCAGGCCCGGATAGCTGGCGTAGCCGCTGCCCTTCTGGTAACCGACCAGGTAATCCTTGCCGTCCGGCCAGCGCTCGACCGTGTAGTCGCCGCGCCGGGTTGGCGTGGCATTCCGGAAGCTCTCCAACGACAGCGTGGTGTCCATCAGTTCCTTCGGCCCGAGCAGCACGCGCCCGGTCGAACTCAGGATCAGGGTTTGTACGGTGCCTTCGCGGTCGGCCGAACCGACCACCGAGCGCTCGACGTCGCGCGCCCAATTCCACGACAAATGGGCGCCGAGCACGCCGCGCACCCTGCCCTCGTCGTCGGCGAACGGAAACGCCACGTCGACGAAGCGGCGCGGCGCGTTGCCCTCCTGCGGCGGCAGCAGCTTGTCGAGCAGCAGGGCTTCGTGCACGTCGCCGACGTGGCCGCCGCGCAGGCCGTCGGCGAACCAGGGGCGCTTCGACACGTCGGCGCCTTCCAGCAGGCCGTTCGAGGCGACCAGCACCTTGCCGTCGAGGTCGGTCACGCCCAGCCACTCGTAGTAGGCATAGCTCTGCTGCACCCGCGCCAGGGCCTGGCGCCGCTGGTTCAGGTTGTAGTCGGGATTGGTGAGGATGGTGCGGCTGGCGATCAACCCGACCTCGCGGTAGCGCTCGAACATGCCGCGTTCGAGCTTGTCGGAAGTCTGGGCGGCCAGGTCGGCCAGGCTATTGCCGATCCGGATCTTGATCTGGTCGACGGCGCGGCGCTCGACCACGGCGACCAGGGCCAGGGTCAGCACGACCGACAGCAGCGAAAACGCCAGCGCCAGCTGGGCGCCGAGACCGCGTGGGATAAAACTGTTGAGTTTGCTTTGCAAGGCAGCCCTCTGGTTGATCCGATGACGCCGACGTGCCGAGGCTACCATATTGCGAAATGCCGAGCGGTTAGCTTGCCTGGCGTGCGGATTCATGCGCCTTGCATGAAGTGCGCACCGGGCGCACGCGGGACCGTGCCGTTGCGCTGGAACGCGGCTATGCGGTGGTCTAGCGCAGTATAAGGAGGGGCGGGTTGCTTGTTGAGGACAATAAATGCGTAACAAAAAGGCGCTGTTCATGAAACAAGTGAATCGCCGCGTCCCGCGCCCGGGACTGCCTTCGCTATTCGCCAAGCGAAGGCGGAGACGGCATGCGCCCGATATCGCCCCCGGCGCGCCAGGCGTCCGCGAACCGATCCTGCGCGACACCGTCTACTTGCCCGCACCCGGCCGAGGACACATGCAAGCCGCTGCGCGACCTGGTGCTGGACACCGGTTTCTTTGCCGACTAAGAGCCTATCCCAGTAGGCACGGGGAAGCGGATGGCGACAGCATGGCAAGCGCGGGCAAGGCGCGAGGAGGCCGCATGGCGAGCCATGCAACGACGAGCAACGCCGCCCCCGCTTGTCAGGCGCGCCAGCAGCGACTCGGGCCTACTGGGATAGGCTCTAAGAACTTATCCGGCGGTGCTGGCCGCGGGCTTGCGCCGCGGCGCCGGCGCCGCCAGCACCATGCCCAGGCGCAGCGCGGTTTCGGTGACGCTGTCGAGCGACGGCTGGTAGCCCTGCTCGATCCAGCGCAGCGCGATGTGCATCACGCCGCCCACGATGCCGGCCTGCAGCAGCTCGTCCCCGGCGGCGCCGGGTGCGGCGTAGCGCGCCACTTCCTGCCCGATCGCGCGCAGCGAGGCGTCGAAGGCCTTGTCGACGGCGCGGCTGACACCACGGATCTCGACCAAGAACACGCGCGCCGACAGCGGATCGCGCTGCAGCGCCGCAAAATAAGCCTTCAGCATGGCCCGCCCCTTGTCGCCGCGCGTCTTGCCGGCCGCCTGCCCGGCCGCCGCGATCTCGCCGAAGACCTGGTAGGTCACGGCGTTGTAGGAGGTGATCAGGAGATCTTCGCTGTTCTCGAAGGACTCGTAGAAGTAACGCTCGGTGAGGCCGGCCGCTTCGCACACCGCCTTGACGGTCGCCTGGCGGTAGCCGCGTTCGCCATACACGGCGATCGCCGCCGCGATCAGCTTGCTGCGCCGCTGGGCACGGCGTTCTTCGGGCGACACGCCGCGGTAGGCGCGTGCACGTTGAGGGTCTGGGGTGGCTGGCGTCATCCATCTATTTTGACACACCCGCGCTGCGCGACGGAAAGTTTCGTCTTGCCATACGAAAGTTGACAATGTAGAGTGTCAATTAGAAAAAACTCATCAAACCATCACGAGACACCATGCTTATTCCTCCTGACGAGGACGGCCTGCTCGATGTGCTGATCGTCGGCGCCGGCCTCTCGGGCATCGGCGCGGCCGCGATCCTGCAGGCGCGCTGTCCCGGCAAGCGCTACGCCATCCTGGAAGCGCGCGAGGCCATCGGCGGCACCTGGGACCTGTTCCGCTACCCCGGCATCCGCTCCGACTCCGACATGTACACGCTGGGCTATGGCTTCAAGCCCTGGCGCGATGCCAAGGCGATCGCCGATGGGGCGTCGATCCTGCACTACATCCGCGAGACCGCGCGCGAGCACGGCATCGGGCAGCACATCCGCTACGGCCACAAGGTGGTGCGCGCCGACTGGTCGAGCGAGCAGGCCTGCTGGACCATCCACGCCGTGCATGCGCCGGACGGCGAAACGCGCACCGTGCGCGCCCGCTTCCTGTACATGTGCAGCGGCTACTACAGCTACGACCACGCCTACCGCCCAGAATTCGATGGCGAGGACGCCTACCGCGGACGCATCGTGCAGCCGCAGTTCTGGCCGCGCGACCTCGATTACAGCGGCAAGCGGGTGGTCGTGATCGGCAGCGGCGCCACCGCCGTGACCCTGGTGCCGGCGATGGCGAGCCAGGCCGCCCACGTGACCATGCTGCAGCGCTCCCCGACGTATGTGGTGGCGCGTCCGTCCGAATACGGCTTCGCCCGGCGCCTGCAACAGCGGCTGCCGCCGAAGGCTGCCTACTGGGCCACGCGCTGGCGCGTGATCCTGGAATCGATGCTGCTCTACCGCCTGGCGCGCGCCAGGCCGGACCTGGCGAAGCAGCGCATCGTCGACATGGCCCGCCACCAGCTGGAGCCGGGCTTCGACGTCGCCACCCATTTCACGCCGAGCTACAAGGTCTGGGACCAGCGCGTCTGCGTGGTGCCCGACGGCGACCTGTTCCGCGCGATCCGCAAGGGCCAGGCCTCGGTCGTTACCGACCACATCGCGCGCTTCACCGAGCACGGCCTGCTGCTGCAGTCCGGCCGGGAACTCGAGGCCGACGTGGTCGTCATGGCCACCGGCCTGAGCCTGTCCATCCTCGGCGGCGCCGCCATCAGCGTCGACGGCAAGCCCTTCGCGCCGAACGAGGCGATGTCGTACAAGGGCATGATGCTGTCGGACTTGCCGAACTGCGTGATGAGCTTCGGCTACACCAATGCCTCGTGGACCCTGAAGGCCGACCTCACGGCCGAGTGGGTGTGCCGCCTGCTGAAGCACATGGACAAGAAGGGCCAGGACGTCGCCGTGGTGCGGCGCGAGCCGGAGGTGGCGCCCGCGCCCTTCCTCAGCTTCACCTCCGGCTACGTGCAGCGCGCCGCCGCCCTGCTGCCCCAGCAGGGTTCGCGCCGCCCCTGGCAGGTCTATCAAAACTATTTGCAGGACATGATGACGATCCGGTTCGGCCGCATCGCCGACGGCATCATCCGCTTTGGAAGCAAAGGAACCGCCTCTTGAAGGTCTCGAACCGTGTAGCCCTGATCACCGGCGCCGGCAGCGGCATCGGCCGCGCCACCGCACTGGCGCTGGCGCGCCGCAGCTGCCACCTGGCGCTGGCCGACATCAACGCCGGGGGCCTGAAGGAAACGGCCTGGATGCTCGCCAACCTGGGCATGCGCGTCACCACCCACCCCCTCGACGTGGCCGACCGCGAAGCCGTGCAGGCCCTGCCCGCCGAAATCGAGGCCGCCCATGGCCGCCTCGACATCCTGATGAACAACGCCGGCGTGGCCCTGGGCGGCAGCTTCGAGCAGGTGTCGGAAGCCGACTTCGACTGGCTGATGGACATTAACTTCCATGGCGTGGTGCGCATGACGCGCGCCTTCCTGCCGCTGCTGCGGCGCAGCGACGACGCGCGCGTGGTGAACGTGTCGAGCATCTACGGCATCGTCTCGCCGCCGGGCCAGTCGGCCTACTCGGCCAGCAAGTTCGCGGTGCGCGGCTTTTCCATGGCCCTGCGCCACGAGCTCGAAGGCAGCACCGTCGGCGTGAGCGTGGTGCACCCGGGCGGCGTGGCGACCTCGATCGCGCGCAACGCCCGCATCCCGGCCGGCGCACCGCCCGAGGAAATCGAACGTGGGCGTAAAATCGCGGAACGCCTGCTGCGCCTGGCGCCGGAAGAAGCCGGCGAGATCATCGCGCGCGGCATCGAGCGGCGCGACGCCCGCATCCTGGTCGGCAGCGACGCCAAGGCCGTCTCCATCCTCGAACGCCTGTCGCCGGTGAACTACTGGCGCTACCTGAAGAAAGCGACTTCCCGATGAAAGCACTGTTGTTCGTTCTCGGCCTGATGGCCCTGGTCGTGCTCGGCCTGGCCTGGTTCACGCGGCGCACCGCGGCGCGCATCGTGCAGTACCTGCCGGCCAAGGGCCGCTTCGTCGACGTGCCGGGCGGACGCATGCACGTGCGCGAGAGCGGCGACGCGCATGCCCCGGCCGTGCTGCTGGTGCACGGCCTCGGCGGCCAGATGAGCCACTTCGACTACGGCCTGGCCGAGCGGCTGTCCGGGTCGTTCCGCGTGGTGGTGGTCGACCGCCCCGGTTCCGGCCATTCGCTGCGCGACGATGTGACCTCGGCCGACGTCTCGACCCAGGCGCAGGCGCTGGCGGTCCTGATCGACAAGCTGGCATTGGGCCGCCCGACGGTGGTCGGCCATTCGCTCGGCGGCGCGATCGCCCTGGCGCTGGCGGTCGAGCACCCGCATGCGGTGGGCGCCCTGGCCCTGGTGGCGCCGCTGACCCATGCGCCGGAAACGGCGCCGCAGGTGTTCAGGGCGCTGACCATCGAGACGCGCTGGGTGCGCACCCTGTTCGCCTGGACCCTGGCCACGCCGGGCGCGATTGCCGGCAGCAAGAAGGTGCTGGCGGCCGTGTTCGCGCCGGAGCAGGCGCCGGCCGACTTCGCGGTCAAGGGGGGCGGGCTGCACAGCCTGCGTCCTTCGCAATTCCTGGCTGCCTCGAACGACCTGCAGGCGATTCCGCTGCGCATGCCGCTGGTCCAGGGCCGCTACGCCGAACTGGCGCTGCCGGTGAGCGTGCTGTACGGGCGCCAGGACGCCATCCTCGGCTGGAAAGAGAATGGCCAGGCCCTGGTCGACAAGGTACCGGGCGCGCGCCTGGAACTGGTGGAGGGTGGGCACATGCTGCCGGTGACCCAGCCGCTGGTGGTGGCCGATTTCGTCGAGCGCGCGGCGCGTGCGGCGGCGCCGCAACAGCGGGCGGGGTGACGCCCCGGCGTGTTGGTGGGTTCGAGAACCCACCCTACGTTACGCCGGCTGTAGGGTGGGTTCTCGAACCCACCATCCACTATGCCGGCTCGCCGGCGCTTTTTCGTTGCTTCCCGACTCGGCTTGGCTCTACACTGGCGTTGGCGCCCGGCCGTCGAGCCGGGTTTTTCGCAACCGACCTCCAACCCGGCCACCATGCTGACCGCGCTCGACAAGCTCCTGCTCGACGACCGCCCGCGCCAGCTGGCCGGCCTGCGCCGCGGCCTGCTCGAATTCTGGTACTTCGGCATCAAGCAGGCGCGCGCCTGCCTGTTCGTCTTCACCTTCATGGCCGCCGTGCTCCTGATGCCGCGCACCGGCATCGCCGGCATCCCGCGCTACGACCTGCTGCTGGTGGTGGCGCTGGCGATCCAGCTCGGCATGGTCTGGACCAGACTGGAAACCCGGGACGAACTGAAGGCGGTCTGCCTGTTCCATGCGGTCGGCTTCGCGCTGGAAGCCTTCAAGGTGTCAGGCAGCATCCAGTCCTGGAGTTATCCGGATTTCGCCTACACCAAAGTGCTGGGCGTGCCGCTGTTTTCGGGCTTCATGTACGCCGCCATCGGCAGCTACATCATCCAGGCCTGGCGCATGCTGGACCTGCGCGTGCGCCATCACCCGCCCTACTGGATGGCCGCCACCATCGCGATCCTGATCTACGCGAACTTCTTCACCCACCACACCATCGGCGACTACCGCTGGTACCTGGCCGCCTGCGCGCTCGGGCTGTATTCGCGCACGGTCGTCATCTACCGCCCGCTCGACCGCGAACGCCAGATGCCGCTGCTGCTCGGCTTCGTGCTGATCGGCTTCTTCATCTGGCTGGCCGAGAACATCGGCACCTTCTGGGGCGTGTGGCGCTACCCGAACCAGCTGGGAGCATGGTCCTTGGTCCACCTGAGCAAATGGAGCTCGTGGTCGCTGCTGGTGATCATGACCTTTACCATCGTGGCCAGCCTGAAGCACGTGAAGGCCAGGATTCATATTCCGGAGGCGTGAGTATCGGGCCGGCGACCGCGTTCACGCCTCGGCATCGCCGTCCGCCTCGATCTCGCCCGGTTCGTAGCGGATGATGTCGCCGGGCTGGCAATCGAGCCGCTCGCAGATCTTCGACAGCGTCGAAAAGCGGATGCCCTTCACCTTGCCGGACTTGAGCAGGCTGAGGTTCTGTTCGGTGATGCCGACGTAGCTCGCCAGCTCCTTCGACTTCACCTTGCGCTGGGCCAGCATGACGTCGAGATACAGGACGATCGCCATTACACGAAGCCCTCGTTGTCCTCGGCGATGCGGCGCGCCTGGTGCATCATCGATGCGACCAGGAAGAACAGCGCGCACACCAGCACCAGCGTCAGTTCTTCCGACGAGACCCCGACATTCACCGCACGACCGCTGTCGCCGAAGCCGATCTTCCAGACCAGGGCGCGCAGCGCCGGCTCCACGATGGTCAGCACCAGGGTGGCGAGCACGCCGCCGGCAAAAGCCTTCATGTGGCCGACGGTCGCTTGCGCGAACATCTGGCCGCGTGCGCAGGCGCCCAGCATCAGGTCGAGGCGCCACAGCGCATAGGCCAGGGTGAACAGGGCCGGCAGCGCACAGGCCAGGCCGGACCAGCGCAAGGCTGGCGCCAGGCCGGCAACCACGCCCGGCGCCAGCCCGCGCGGCGTAAAGGTGACGGCCACCGGGCCAAGCTGCGTGGCATCCGCGAACACCCACGACAGCAGGAAGTAGCCGAGCTGCAGCAATGCCAGCAGTACGCAAAGCACGCGCACAAGGCGTGCATAACGGCGATGCACCAACGTTGACTTATCGTTATCCATTGTTTTATTATCGTTTTACGTTAAGTATTTATCCTATAACGATCAGTATAACAGGAGCTTCGATGCGTTTACCCTTGCTGGCGGCCTGCATGTCCTTCTCCCTCGCGCTGACCGGATGCGCCAGCATCCGCGTGACCGAAGCGCACTTCCTGAAACCGGATGCACCCGGAACGATCCAGGCCGAGCGTTACGCCGCCGACGGCATCACGGAGCTCAGCGTGGTCCGTCCGGACGGCGCCGTCCTGAACGGCGTCCTGCTCGGACAGCCGGGCGCGCGCACGACCATCCTGTACTACGGCGGCAACATGTTCCACCTCGACCAGCACGCGCAGGCCTTGCTGCCGGTACTGGCTGCCTGCGGGACCAACGTCGCCGTCTTCGACTACCGCGGCTACGGCCGCAGCAGCGGCAAGCCGACCGTCGCCCACATGCAGGACGACGCCCTGGCCATGTTCGATGCGGTGGATGCCCGCTTCCCGGGCCGGGTGATCGTGCACGGGCAGTCGCTGGGCAGCTTCATGGCGGCGCATGTCGCGGCCAGCCGCCGGGTGCTGGCGACGGTGCTGGAAACCACGGCCACCAGCGCCGCCGAACTGGTCGAAGCCCAGGTGCCGTGGTATGCCGCGCCCTTCCTGACGATCGAGATGGACCCGTCGCTGCGCCAGGTCGACAACCGGGCGGCGGCGGCGCGTTTCCAGGCCGCGACCCTGGTGATCGCCGCCGGGCGCGACAAGATGACGCCGCCGAAACTGGGCAAGAAGGTGTTCGAGGCGATTGCGCGCCCGGACAAGCAGTTGCTGATGCTCGAGGACGCGGGCCACAATGACGCCCTGCGCGCAACAGGCGCGCAGGGAGCCTATTGTAGATTCCTGCAGGCCGTGTAGGACAATTTACTGCGCGCTCACCAGCCAGCAAGCTGCACGAAACGATACCGATTCTCCGCTGACAAAGGCATTGAAGGCGGTGCGCACTTTACTGATCACACCTTCGCGCGTGACCGTATCGACTGAATCCAGCGCCCGCCCCACAGGCCCCATGCGGCTCAGGTAGCCGATGAGTTCGCTTTCGGGAAAACGGCACGGCACATCGACCGGCTCCATCCTCACATCGCGCCAGCCCGCATGGGTGACGATGTCGCGCACCCGCCCCTCACGCGCAAATCCGAACTGCCCGGCCTCGTCGGTCTGGCGAACGGGCAAGCCCGGCAACAAGGGCCGCGCCGCGTGCTCGGCGGCCGTCATGAAGGGGTTTTCCTCGGCAGAGCGCCAGACAACGACGTGCAGGCGTCCGCCGGAGCGCGTGGCTTGCCGCAGGTTGGCAAACGCCGCCACCGGATCGTCGAAGAACATCACGCCGAAGCGCGACACGACCACGTCGAACGTGCCCGGCTCGAAAACGTGGTGCTGGGCATCCGCGCACACGAAATCGACCGGCAATCCCTCCTGCCCCGCTTGCCGGCGGGCGCTGGCGATCATCGGCTCCGAGATATCGATGCCGGTGCAGCGCGCGCCGTGCCCTAGCCGGCGCGCCAGGGCCAGCGTGGTGCCGCCCGTGCCGCAGCCGACATCGAGCACCCGCGCGGCGGCGCTCGTTGCCGCCGCATTCACCAGCAGCGTCTCGATCGGCCGGAACATCTGGTCGATGACGGCCTGCTCCTCCACCCAGGCGCTGCCGGCGCCGCTCTTCCACAACGCGCCCTGCCCGTTCGCTTGCGTTACCATGGTCTGACTCCTTGTCTGAAATACATGCCTGGTGCTATCGTGCCAGCTCAAGTGGACTTGAAGTCAAGGACGATCGATGGACATTGGTGAAGTCGCCGCGCGCTCCGGCCTGCCCGCCTCGACGCTGCGCTATTATGAGGACAAGGGACTGATCGCCTCGACCGGCCGGCGCGGCCTGCGCCGCGTGTTCGACCGGGGCGTGCTCGAACGCCTGGCCCTGATCGCCCTGGGCCGCGCTTCCGGCTTTTCGCTGGCCGAGATCGCCGGCATGTTGTCGGCAGACGGCAAGCTGGCCATCGACCGTACGCTGCTGGACGCCAAGGCCAACGAGCTCGACCACACGATCCGCAAACTGACCGCCCTGCGCGATGGCCTGCGCCATGCCGCCGCCTGCTCGGCGCCCAGTCACCTCGAATGCCCGCGCTTCCGGCGCATTCTTGCCGGGGCGGCGAAGCCGGGAGCGCGTGCAAAAGCACAAGCCCGAAGCAAGCCCGCGGTCTCGTGAATAAGCGCGCAGCGCCGCACTGCTGAGCCCGGCAGAGCGGCGAAGGATGGTTTAAGATCGGCCGTCCCCGGCGGCAGCGCTCAGCCCCGCCGGCCTTCCTCGATCATGCCGCCCGCGGCGCAGCCAGACCATGTTTTCGATCATCCTGAACGTCATCGGTTCCCTCTTCCACTTCTACGTCGCCCACCGCATCTACCGCGTCGGCCCGGTCCGCAATCGCGTTCCCGCGCGCGCCTGGTGGCTCGGCGCCATCGTCGTCTGGGCTATCTACCTGTGGGGCGTGCGCCTGGGCGACGAGGCGATCGACTGGCGCTGGTGGCCCGGCCAGTTCGCGATGACCTGGCTCGGCGTGCTGTTCCTGATGACCCTGTGCCTGCTGGTGGCCGACCTGCTCACCGGCTTCGGCCTGTGGTGGCGCGCGCGGGCGCCGCGCCTGCTCGGCATCGCGGCCGTGGCCGGGGTGATGGTGAGCGGCTTCGCCATCTTCCAGGCGGTGCGCGCACCGGCGATCAGCGAATACGAAGTCAGCGTGAAGAACCTGCCGAAGGAGCTGGACGGCATGGTGCTGGTGGCGGTGTCCGACCTGCACCTGGGCGCCCAGCGCCGCTCCGCCTGGATGGCGCAGCGGGTCGCGCAGATCAATGCCCTGCAGCCGGCGGCCGTGCTGATGGTGGGCGACCAGGTCGAGGACAATCCGCTGGGCGAGCCGGAACTGGCCGGCGTACTGCGCCAACTGAAAGCACCGCGCGGCGTGTGGGTGGTGACCGGGAACCACGAGTTCTATGGCGACGTCGACACGACCATCACCGAGTTCAGCGCCGGCGGCGTGCGCTGGCTGCGCAACGAACAGGTGGAACTGGCGCCGGGCCTGGTGCTGGCGGGGGTCGACGACATCGGCCGCACCATGCGCGGTGGCGGAGAATTCCTGGGCGGGCTGGACAAGGTAGTGCCGCGCGACAGCGGCGTGGCCACCATCCTGCTGTGCCATATTCCGGCCGCGCGCATCGTCGAGGGCGCCGCCGCGCGCGGCGTCGACCTGATGCTGTCCGGGCACACCCACGGCGGCCAGATCTGGCCGTTCAACTACCTCGTGCAGCGCCAGTTCCCGCGCTACATGGGCGAGTACAAGGTGGGCGAGATGGCGCTCGTGGTCAGCCGCGGCGCCGGTGGCTGGGGGCCGCGCATGCGCTTGTGGCAGCCCGGCGAGATCGTCAAGCTGACCCTGCGTTCGGGCAGCTGAACGACGCTCCGGCCGGATCAGCCGGCGATCGCCCGCGCCAGTGCCGCGCGCGCCAGCAGGCGCGTCGAATCGAGCGTCGGCAAGCGTGAATTCGTGTGGTTGATGACCAGCGGAATTTCGGTACAGCCGAGCACGACCGCGTCGCAGCCTTCGGCGGCAAGTCCCTGGATTACGCCCTGGAAGCGCGGCACGGCTTCGGGCTTGATGTCGCCGCGGACCAGCTCGTCCATGATGAGACGGTTGATGTCCTCGCGCTCTTCGGGCGGCGGCCGCAGGCATGCGATGCCCAGCGGCGCCAGGCGCTCTGGGTAGACGTCGCTCTCGACCAGCCAGCGTGTGCCGAGCAGGCCGAGTTTCCGGTAGCCGCGTGCCTGTGCCTGGGCGGCGACCGCGTCGACGATGTGCAGCCAGGGCAGCGGCGAGCGCGCTTCGATCAGGGGCAGCGCCTGGTGGATCGTGTTGTCCGGGCAGATCAGGAAGTCGGCGCCGCTGCGCGCCAGTTTTTCGCTCGATGCCAACATCAGCTCGCCCACGCCCTCCCAGTCGCCCGCCTCGATGCAGGCGACGTAGTCGGCCAGCGAATGGGTGTGCATGCTGATTTCCGGGTGGGCATGCGGACCGAGCTGCTCCGCGCCTTCGATGCAGATGGTGCGGTAGCACAGGGCCGCGCCCTCGGCCGAGCAGCCGACAATGCCGATGTGTTGCGTCATGCTGGTTCGCTCTCGCTTGTTGTGCTTTCTTGATAGCGCCGGCACCGCTGCGCGGGCGGACGAGTGCACGTGATGACGCGCCCGGACGGCATGCCGCCCGGGCGTGGGTCGTGCTCACGGCACCCGGCGCCCGGCGCCGGTCCGGACGGCCTGCTTAACGGTTACCCGAGCCGCTATCCGACTCGTTCGCGCCGCGCGCTTCCGACTGCGCTTGCTGCTCGTCTTTCTGGCGCTCGTCCTTCTGCCGATTACCCGCACCGTTGCCGCTCAGGCTACCAATCCCGGCCATCCCGGTTTGGATCTCGCCCTTGCCTTGCGGGTTCTGGAAGCCTTCGGCGCCGCCCTTCTCGTCCGCGCCGGATGCCAGCAAATCGTCGGTGCGCGTGTCTTGCTGGCTGCTGCCGGCATCGGTATTGCCCGACATGCTGCCGATGTCACCCGTGCCGCCGGCGCCCATGCTGCCGGCACTGCTGGTGCCATCCTTGGTCACCTGGTCCCAGGAACGACCTTTCACATCTTTCGGGTTGTCTTTCGTATCCATGGCGCTTTCTCCGTATCGTTACAGTAGTTTTCATACTACCGTTCCAGCAGAGTGAGGCAATAGGTACACGGGCGATGCGGCTGTAGGACTAGCCGCACGGAGTACGTGCAGGCAACAGATTACCCGGCGGCCTTCGGGATGCGCTCGAGCTGGAGGCGCGCCAGGGTCGGATACAGCGGCGGGCTGATTAGGCGCGACACGAAGCTCGCCACCAGCGCGCAACTCATCAGGCTGAGCACCATCGCGTGGCCGTTGACCATCTCCATCACGATGATGAAGGCAGTCAGGGGCGCCTGGGTGGCCGCGGCCAGGAAGCCGACCATGCCCAGCGCGATCAGCGCCGGCACCTGGGTGTGGAAGACCAGCAGGGCCACGTCGTTGCCGAGCGCGGCGCCGATCGCCAGCGAAGGCGCGAAGATACCGGCCGGTACGCCCGACCAGGTGGAGAGCCAGGTGGCCACGAATTTGAAGAGCACATACACCGGCTGCATGACTTCGCTGCCCTCGACCATGGCGCGCGTCGATTCGTAGCCGGAACCGAAGGTGGCGCCGCCGGTCACGACGCCGATCACCGCCACCAGCAGGCCGCAGACGGCGGCAAACAGCACCGGGCGGCTGCGGCGCAGGCGGCTCATCGGGTCGTTGCCAAGCCCGCGCAGCGAGGTGATCAGCAGGCGCGAAAACAGTCCGCCGGCCACCCCGGCCAGCAGGGTCAGCACCAGGCCAGGCAGCAACAGGTTGAAGTCGAGCGAGGCCACGCGGATGATGCCGAAATAGGTGGCGTTGCCGTAGACCGACACGGCGATCATGCCGGCGAGCACGATGGCCGTGATGATCAGGCCGCTGTTGCGCTGTTCAGGCGAGCGCGCCAGTTCTTCGATGGCGAACACGACGCCGGCCAGCGGCGTATTGAAGGCGGCCGCGATGCCGGCCGCGCCGCCGGCCACCAGCAAACCATGCACGTTCATGCGGCGCAGGTCGGGTACCAGGCGCCGTGCCTGCAGCATGACGCCGGCCGCGATCTGCACCGAGGGGCCCTCGCGGCCGAGCGACAGGCCGGCCAGCAGGCCGCCCGTGGTCAAGGCGATCTTGGCCAGGCTCAGCCGCAACGACACGAACAGGCCGCGCGAACCGGCTCCCGAATCGAGCGCCGCCATCACTTGCGGGATGCCGGAGCCGGCCGCGCCCGGAACGAAGCGCCGGGTCAGCCAGACGATGCCGGCCGCCAGCAGCGGGGTCCACAGCAAGGGAAACCACCAGCCGATGCTGCGCACATCCTGGAAAATCCGGAAGGCATGTTCGGCAAGGGCGGTGAAGGCGACGATGACCAGGCCGGAGGCCACGGCCAGCGCCACCACGACGGCGCGCGCCCACCATGTGCGCCAGTCCGAGAATTCGGTGCGCATCGCGAGGCGCCAGTCGTGTCCGCGTCCGCCCTTGGCGTGTGGTGGCTGGGGCGGTTCCTGCTGTTCCGGTGGCGGGGCGCCCGGATCTGTCGGTGTCATGTGCAGCTTTGTCGGGAATAAAAAACGAGCCCGCAGGCTCGCTTCCAAGACTACTCCTGCTCGCGCGGTTTGACAACTCCATTTGCACAAATAGAGTTGACGTTCGCGCGAGCAGCAGCGGATTACTTGTCCTTGTACAGCACGCGGCCCGACAGCTTGATGGTGCCCTGGCCGGTGGCCATGTCTTCGCCGCCGGTCAGGATGCCGCCGCCGGTGATCTTGGCGTACTTGCCGGTGCCGCCGGTCACCTGGAAGGTGGCGCCCGAGAACACGTACTGGGTACCCTGGCCGGTCGGCACGAACTGGCCGCTGTAGTTGGCGTAGATCTGGTCGCCCGAGGTGGTCATGACCACGAACTTGCCGCCGCTGAAATTGAACAGCGGGCCGATCGGCGTGATGCAGTCGGTGCCGATGAAGACGACCTTGCCCATGAGCGCGCTATTGCCGTGGCCGCTGATCGTGCCGCCGAACTTCGACAGGCAACGGCTTGCCGGGCCGACTTCCTCGACCAGGACGCCTTCGATCTCGAGCGGCTTATAGGTCCATCCGCCGGCCGCGGCATGGGCCGAGGCAGCCAGCAGGACGGAAGCAGACAGCACGCGCAGGGGGTTTTTGAACATGAACATCTCCAGTGGTGGTTGTGTAAAATCCAATACTATCTTTTTTGCAAAAATTTACGCGCACACTCAGCAGTTCGTGCGCGGCCATGCCCGTGGCATGACCAGCCGTGCTGGCGTGCGCCGGCGCCGCTCAGGCTACGTTACAAAGAACAACTCATCAGACTGGAGAATCCATGCGCATCGCCACCTTCAACGTCAACGGCATCGGCAGCCGCTTGCCCGCCCTGCTCCAGTGGCTGGAAGAAACCAGGCCGGACGTCGCCTGTTTGCAGGAACTGAAGGCGCCGCAGGAACGCTTTCCGCTGGCGGAGATCAACGCCGCCGGCTATGGCGCCATCTGGCATGGCCAGAAAAGCTGGAACGGCGTGGCGATCCTGGCGCGCGGCGTCGACCCGGTCGAGGTCACGCGCGGGCTGCCGGGCGACCCCAGCGATGAACAGAGCCGCTATATCGAGGCGGTGGTCAACGACATCGTGGTTTGCGGCCTGTACCTGCCGAACGGGAATCCGGCGCCGGGACCGAAGTTCGACTACAAGCTGGCCTGGTTCGAGCGGCTGATCACGCGCGCGGCGCAGTTGCTGGAGACCGGGGCGCCGGTCGTGATTGCGGGTGACTACAACGTGATGCCGACCGAGCTCGACGTGTACAAGCCCGAGCGCTGGGGCGACGATGCGCTGTTCCGGCCGGAGACGCGCGAGGCCTTCCACCGACTGGTGGCGCAGGGCTGGACCGATGCGCTACGCACCATGCATCCGGGCGAAGTGATTTATACCTTCTACGATTATTTCCGGAATGCGTATGGGCGCAATGC
>Ga0209023_10003462_pt1 | contig 18837 bp, 14 predicted proteins | sample LakOneMetagenome_FD_187468 | JGI IMG/M metagenome (GOLD analysis project Ga0209023, IMG submission 187468) | Freshwater and sediment microbial communities from Lake Erie, Canada (SPAdes) (version 2) | ecosystem: Environmental > Aquatic > Freshwater > Lentic | place: Lake Erie, Canada...
CTCGTTCAAGAGGTCCATCAGCTTCAACAGCTTCTCGCCGACCTCGTCCTCGACCGCGATGGTGTTTTGCGGCTTCCAGGTCAGCGCCGCCTTGCGGGCTTCGCCGAACTTCGCTTCCAGCGCCTTGGCGACTTCGCGGAAAGTCTCCTGCGAGGCGTAGATCTCGTGGCCGTTCTCGCTGGACAGCACGTCGTCGGCGCCGGCCTCGATGGCGGCGTCCAGCATGGCGTCGTCGGAGGCGACCTTGGCGTCATATTCGATGATGCCGGTGCGATCGAACATGAAGGCGACGGAGCCGGTTTCGCCGAGATTGCCGCCGGATTTGGTGAAGTAGGTCCGGATATCGGAGGCTGAGCGGTTGCGGTTGTCGGTCAGCGCCTCGACGATCACGGCGACGCCGCCGGGGCCGTAACCCTCGTAGCGGATTTCGTCGTAGTTCTCGCTGTCGCCGCCGGTCGCCTTCTTCACCGCGCGCTCGATATTATCCTTCGGCATGTTTTCCTGGCGGGCGGCGATGATGGCCGCGCGCAGCCGCGGGTTCATCGCCGGGTCCGGGGTGCCCAATTTGGCCGCCACGGTGATTTCTCGCGCCAGCTTGCCGAACACCTTCGACTTCTGGGCGTCCTGCTTGCCCTTCCGGTGCATGATGTTCTTGAATTGGGAATGGCCGGCCATGCGGGGCTCTCTTGGATTCGTCCGGGAGGGGTTTTGAGGTGAAAACGCGGCCTTATAGGCCGGTGACCTGCCGAAATCAAAGCGTTGCGTCAATTTCGCGCGAGGGAACTCGTGCCGCGTGCTGGAATATGAGGCAGTTGTTAACCATGACTTCATGCTCGGATGAGAGGATGTCCCACCCATTCTCAACTTTTAAGAGCCCCCATGGCGTTCGGTCTATTTGGAAAGCGAGTGCCGAAAGCGGCTGCCCCGGCCGTCGAACCCCAGGAATCGCCCCAAGGTTCTGCAACCGTCCAGGCCGCACCGGCCGTCGAGGCCACCAACACCGAGGGTGATTCGGCCAAGGCCATCCTCGAACTGCTCGAACTCGAGCTCGGCGGCATGATCCGCCAGCTCGAACGTGCCGCCAACTCGGTCGCCGGCGGGGCTGAAGCCACGGCCGCGACCCTTTCCGCCATCCGCCAGCGCACCAACGCCCTGACCGGCCACACCAGTGCCGCGCAGACCACCGCGACGTCGTTTTCGCAGGTCGCCGACAAGTTCACCCAGTCGGCCGAAGGTATCGGTTCCCAAGTGCGCGACGCCGGCAAGCTTGCCGATCAGGCCAGCGCCGCCGCCCGCGAAGCCAGCGACAACGTCGAGCGGCTGCGCGAATCGTCGGCCGCGATCGGCAACGTCGTCAACCTGATCGCCCAGATCGCGCGACAGACCACGTTGCTGGCGCTCAACTCCACCATCGAGGCCGCTCGCGCCGGTGAGGCCGGCCGCGGTTTTGCCGTCGTCGCCACCGAGGTGAAGGCGCTCGCGGTGCAGACCCAGAACGCCACCGAGGAGATCACCAAGAAAATCGAGGCGCTGCAGCGCGACGCCACCGGCTCGGCCGATGCCGTGCAGCGCATCTCGCAGGCGATCGAGGCGATCCGCCCGGTGTTCGAAACCGTCAACGGCGCGGTGGCCGAGCAGAGCCAGACCACCGGCGAAATGTCCGACAACGCCGCCGCCACCTCGCGGTTCATCGTATCGGTCGGCGACAGCGCGAGCGAGATCGACGGCGTCACCAAGCAAGCCGAGGCGCATGGCGACAGCGTCGCCAAGGCAGGCCAGGCCGTCACCATGTTCGCGCAGAAGCTCAAGTCGCGCTGCGCCGTGCTGCTGCGCCAGAACGAGGGCCCCGATCGCCGCAAGCGCGAGAAGCTGCCCTGCAGCCTGCAGATCGACATCACGACACCGCGTGGCGTCGTCACCGCGCCGGTCTACGAAATCTCGAACGAAGGCATATTGATCAGCGGGCCGGACGCCGAGCGGCTGGTGGCGAACGAAACGCTGGCCGCCACGCTGCAGAACGTCGGCGCCTGCCGGATCCGCATCGGCGAACGCAGCAAGGCAGGCGTGCTGGCGCAGTTCGAGCGGCCGGACGCGGCGCTCAAGGAAGCGATCGAAGACGCGCTGTGGGCGATCCACGACGAGAACACCGAGTTCGTCACCCGCGCCATGGAAGCCGGTGTCGCGCTGACCAAAATCTTCGAGAACGGCGTCGCCAGCGGCGCGATCTCGATCGAGGACATGTTCGATACGAACTACGTGGAAATATCAGGCACCAATCCGGTTCAGTACCGCACCAAGGTGCTGGACTGGGCCGATCGCGCGCTGCCGGCGTTCCAGGAAGCCTTCCTGGCCAAGGATCCGCGCATGGCGTTCTGTGCCATGATCGATCGCAACGGCTATCTGCCGGTCCACAACAAGATCTATTCCCATCCGCAGCGGCCGGGTGACGTGACCTGGAACACCGCCAACAGCCGCAACCGGCGCATCTTCAACGATCCGGCGGGCCTTGCCGCAGGCCGCAACCAGCGCGCCTACATGGTTCAGAGCTACGCCCGCGACATGGGCAACGGCAAAACCGTCATGATGCGCGAGATCGACGTTCCGATCCGCGTCAAGGGCCGCCACTGGGGCGGCTTCCGCACCGCCTACAAACTGTAACCATTTGAACCGAGGCGATGCGGTGATGTCGGCAACTCAACCCACCGAACAGAATTCCGCTACGGCTGCGCCATCGGCCAGCGAACGGCTGGTCGATCAGCTCGCCAACCGGATAGGCGGCCTCGGCGTCGAGCTTGCCGACGTCGCCGGCAATCTGCAGGAAGTGGCGGGGCGCGTTTCCGGCCAATCCGACCGGTTCGGCCAGTTGCAGAAAACCGCGGAGACCATGGTCTCCGCCAATCACGGCATCGCCGATGCCTCGCAGGCGGTGCAGACCGCCGCCACCGCCGCCGTCGGCGAAATCACCCAATCCCGCGCCGTGGTCGAAACGGCCGTTCAGCACATCGCCGAACTGATCGAAGCGGTCGGCCGCATCGAACACCGGCTCGGTTCGGTGGGCTCTGCATTGTCCGAAGTCGCCAAGGTCTCGGGCTCGATCGAAGCGATCGCGCGACAGACCAATCTGCTGGCGCTGAATGCGACCATCGAGGCGGCGCGCGCCGGCGCAGCCGGACGCGGCTTTGCCGTCGTCGCCAGCGAAGTGAAGAACCTCGCCGAAGCGACCCGGCAGGCCACGCAACTGATCGGCGATACCGTGCGCGGGCTCGACGGCCAGGTCACCAACCTGATCGGCGAGAGCGGCGACGCCTCGGCGCGCGCCAAGAACGCCGGCGAAGGCGCCGGGCGCATTCAGGACATCATCGCGCGCGTGCAGGACGGCTTCACCGCGGTCGGACGCGAGATCGATGGCGTCACCAAAGCCGCAACCTCCAACCTCGCGCATTGCGACCGCGTGATCGACGAACTCGGCCATCTCGCCAAGGGAGTCGATCTGTCGTCGACCGAGCTGAAACATGCCGACGACCGCGTCGCCAAGCTGCTCGAGACCTCCGAAGGACTGATCGCGCTGATCGCCGACAGCGGCGTCGAGACCTCGGACGGGCCGCTGATCCGTGTCGTGATCGACACCGCCAGAAAGATTTCGGCCGCGTTCGAGGATGCCGTCGCACGCGGCGAGATCACCGTCGACCAACTCATGGACGAGAAATATCGTGAGATCGCGGGCACTGATCCGAAGCAGTATCTGACCGACTACGTCGCCTTCACCGACCGCATCCTGCCGGCGATCCAGGATCCGATCCAGAAATACGATCCGCGCATCGTGTTCTGCGTCGCCTGGGCCAAGGGCGGCTACCTTCCGACCCACAATCCGAACTACCGCCATCCGCAAGGCGCCGACCCGGTCTGGAACAATGCGAATTGCCGCAACCGGCGTTTGTTCAGCGACCGCGCGGTGAAGAAGGTAGCGGCCAACACGCGGCCATTCCTGCTGCAGACCTACCGCCGCGACATGGGCGGCGGCAATTTCGTGCTGATGAAGGACCTCTCCTCGCCGATCCATGTCCGCGGCCGCCACTGGGGCGCCTTCCGCATGGGCTTTCGGCAGTCCTGAGTTCCGTCTGCGCGGCAGGCGTGCAATTGCCGATCGAGCGGGCACTCCGAAACGCCATCGACTGTCTCAATCGCATGGAACCCGCGCATGCATGCGACCACACGACAGCGTGATGACTCCGGGTCTGCTCCGTCGGCAGATCAGCATTGCGAAAGATTTCTCCCGTCCATAACTGCCCCCGGCGCATAGTCCGTCAACGACTTCGCCGACGTGTCCGCTGCCCGCGGCCGTTTACTTGGGGACGCATATGGCAACAACGCTGACTATCAACGGCGAGAAAAAATCCTTCGACGCCCCCGCTGACATGCCGCTGCTCTGGGTGCTGCGCGACATCCTCGGCATGACCGGAACCAAATTCGGTTGCGGCATCGCGCAGTGCGGCGCCTGTACGGTCCACATCGATGGCAAACCCGTTCGTTCCTGCGTCTTGCCGGTCGGTGCGGTGCGCGACCGCGCGGTGACCACCATCGAAGGTGTCGGCGCATCCGCGGCCGGTGCCAAGGTGCAAAAGGCCTGGCTCGATCTCGAAGTGATCCAGTGCGGCTATTGCCAGTCCGGACAGATCATGTCCGCCGCAGCCCTGCTCGCGGCCACGCCAAATCCGGACGATTCCGACATCGACGCTGCGATGGCCGGAAACATCTGCCGTTGCGGCACCTATGTGCGAATTCGCGAAGCCATCAAACAGGCCGCAACCGGACGCCAGTCCTAGGAGCGCGCCATGAACTCATCAGAGAACGTAGCCCCGCGAAAAAACTCCGATCATGTTTCACGTCGTGCGCTGCTGAGCGGCGGACTGGCCGGCGGCTTCCTGCTCGCGTTCCATTTGCCGCTGCGCGCCGCGGTCAATGAGCCCAACCAGCCGCCCGATGCCACCGACGGCAAATTCGCGCCCAACGCCTTCATTCGCATCGACGCAGACGGCGCGACCACGCTGGTGATGCCGCAGGTCGAGATGGGCCAGGGCATCTACACCGCCATCTCGATGATCCTGGCGGAAGAACTCGACGCCGATTGGTCGAAAGTCAAACTGCTGCATGCGCCGGCCAACGAGAAACTTTACGGCAATCCGGTCTTCGTCATTCAGGCGACCGGCGGCTCGACGTCGGTACGGGCATTCTGGAAGCCGCTGCGCGAAGCCGGTGCCAGCGCGCGCGCCATGCTGGTGCAGGCCGCGGCTGCGCAATGGCAGGTCGATCCGGCAAGCTGTGCGACATCGAAGGGGGTGGTGACGCACCAGGAGAGCGGACGGACGCTTTCCTATGGCGAGCTGGCGCCGGCCGCCGGCGGTCAGACCCCGCCAAAGACTGTCCCGCTCAAGGACGCCAGGGATTTCGTCTATATCGGCCAGCCGCTGAAGCGGCTCGATACGCCAGACAAGGTCAACGGCAAGGCCGTCTACGGCATCGACGCCATGCTGCCGGACATGAAATTCGCAACGCTGGCACAATGTCCCGTGTTCGGCGGCAAGGTCGGCAAGGTCGACGACAGCGCTGCGAAAAAGGTCGCGGGCGTTCGCAAGATCGTGGTGCTCGACGATCTCGTCGCCGTGGTCGGCGATCACATGTGGGCGGCCAAGAAAGGCCTCGAAGCACTCAAGATCGAATGGAACGAGGGGCCGAATGCGCGGCTCAGTTCGAACGACATCTGGCAGGACCTGCGTGCCGCCAGCGAGAAGGACGGCGTGGTCGCCAAGTCCTCCGGCGATATCGCCAAGGGCCTCTCGTCGGGTGAAAGATTCGAAGCGTCGTTCGAATTGCCGTTCCTTGCCCATGCCACGATGGAGCCGCTGAGCGCCACGGTGCATTGCAAGACTGATTCCTGCGAGGTCTGGACCGGCACCCAGATCATGGCGCGCGTGCAGTCGGAGGCGGCGACGGCGGCCGGACTGCCGGTCGAAAAAGTGACCGTGAACCAGCATCTGCTCGGCGGCGGTTTCGGCCGCAAGCTGGAGCCCGACATGGTGGTCGCGGCGGTGCGCATCGCCAGGCAGGTCGACGGGCCGGTCAAGGTGATATGGACCCGCGAGGAAGACATCCAGCACGATATCTACCGCCCGGTCTATCGCGACACGATCGCCGCGAGCCTGTCCGGCGGCAAGATCGTCGGCTGGAAATACAAGATCGCGGGCGCTGCGATCCTGGCGCGCTGGCTGCCGCCGGCGTTTGAGAAAGGCATCGACATCGATGCCATCGATAGCGCGGTCGACGTGCCCTACGACATTCCGAATTTCCAGGTTGAATATGTGCGGGCCGAGCCGCCGGCGGTACCAACCGGATTCTGGCGCGGGGTCGGTCCCAACAACAACGTGTTTGCGGTCGAATGCTTCCTGGACGAGTTGGCGCGCAAGGCGGGCAAGGACCCGATCGAATTCCGCCGCGGTATGCTCGCCAACCAGCCGCGCTTTCTGTCGGTGCTCAATCTCGCCGCCGAAAAGGCGAACTGGGGCCAGCCGCTGCCGGCGCGCGTCGGACGTGGCGTGTGCCTGCAACCATCGTTCGGAAGCTTCATTGCCACCGTGATCGAAGCGGAAGTCGACGAACAGGGTGAGATCAAGCTGCGCCGCGTCACCTCGGTGGTGGACACCGGCATCGCCGTCAATCCCGACACCATCGCGGCGCAGGTCGAGGGCGGACTGATCTTCGGCCTTACCGCCGCGCTCTACGGCGAGATCACCATCGACAAGGGGCGCGTGCAGCAATCCAACTTCAACGACTACCGGATGCTGCGGATCGATCAGACGCCCAAAATCCAGGTTCATGTCGTCAAGAGCGGCGAAATGCCGGGCGGCATCGGCGAGACCGGCACGACCGCAGGACCGCCCGCCCTGCGCAACGCAATCTACGCCGCGACCGGCGTGGCGCTGCGCCGGCTGCCGATCGACCGTTCACTGCTCGCCGCGGGGAAAAAAGCATGAGCCCGCACGCGCGTCGTGTTCTCACCGGCATCGTCGGCATCGCGGTCGCCGTCGGGATCGTTGCGGTCTGGATCATTCGCGGTCCGGACCCGATGGCGTTCGCCGGCGGCCCGCGGGTCGAACTGAAGGATTACAAGGACGCCAATCCGACCGGCGTTCCCAAGCCGCTGGCACAGGCTAGCATCGTCGAGCGCGGCGAATATCTGGCAAAGGCCGCCGACTGCATGGTCTGCCACACCGCGCAGGGCGGCAAGGAATTTGCCGGGGGTCTCGGTTTCAAGCTGCCGTTCGGCATGCTGTATTCGACCAACATCACCCCAGACAAGGAAACCGGCATCGGCAATTACAGCGACAAGGATTTCCTCAACGCGGTTCAGCGCGGTATCCGGCACGATGGCGCGCGGCTTTATCCGGCGATGCCGTACACGTCCTACACCTATGTCACCGACGCCGATGCGCTGGCGATCAAGGCCTATCTGTTCAGCCTGGCGCCGGTGCGCGCGACACCGCCCGCCAACACCCTTTCATTCCCGTTCAACCAGCGCTGGGCGATGATGTTCTGGTCGGAGATGTTCAATCCCGACACGCGCTACGAGCCGGACACTTCGAAGAGCCCGGAATGGAACCGGGGCGCCTACCTCGCCGAAGCGCTCGCCCATTGCGGCGAATGCCATACGCCGCGCAATCTTGCCTTCGCGCTCAACAATCGCAGGAAATTCGCCGGCGCGGTCACGGCGGGCTGGCGCGCGTTCAACATCTCTTCCGACAAGGCCACCGGTGTCGGCGGCTGGCGTGACGGCGACCTGATTTCCTATCTCTCGGCCGGGCATGCCGCCGGCCACGGCACCGCATCGGGGCCGATGGGTGAAGCGGTCGACAACAGTCTCAGCCAGTTAGCGCCGGAAGACATCCGCGCCATCGTCGCCTATCTGCGCAGCGTTCCGCCGACGGCGTCAAGCGACCTGCCCGCGACCCTGGCGCCGCCAGCGTCGGCTTCGCACAAGGACGGCTCGCAGGAGGCTCGCGGCAAGATGATCTTCCAGGGCGCCTGCGTCAGTTGCCACGGCTGGACCGGCGAAAGCGCGATCTCGCCGATGGCAACGCTAACCGGCGCGTGGGCGGTCAACGATCCCGGCGCCACCAATGTGGCGCAGATCGTGATCTCAGGCACCAGACGCCACACACCCGAAGGCGCGCTGTCGATGCCGGCGTTCGGCAACGCCTATTCCGACGACGAAATCGCCGCCATCGCCAACTACGTCACCGCGCGTTTCGGCAGCCAGGGTTCGAAGCTGACGGCGAATGACGTCGCCGGCTTGCGCAAGCAGACGGCGGAGTAGTCGTCGTCCTAATCCGGCAGACCTGCGTCGCGAAGCGCGGCGGCGATTTCTTCCCGGCGAAAGGCGCGGCGCACCGGATAGGCCTCGGTCACATGCGAGGTGCGAAAACCCGGCGCAATCTTCAGCAGGCGGCCGACCGCCTTCTGGGTCTCGCCGGGACGTCCGGCACGCACGGCGTTGATGATGAACGCGCCCAGCGAGTGCGCATTGACGTTGAACTGGATCGATTTCAGCGCGGCCGCGCAACCTTCCTCGTAACGCGACAGCGAGAAGAATGCATGCGAGGTGCCGTTCCAGGCGCTGACGCGCAAGGGATCCAGCGGACTCAGCCGGATCATGCGGTCGAAGCTTTCGATTGCGCGCTCGGTCTCGTCGCACATCAGCGCGACCCAGCCGCGCGAAAACCAGACAATGGCAAGGTTCGGGTTCAGCTCGATGGCCTGCTCGATCATGGCGACGCCGAGGTCGTATTCATGGGCGAGATAGGCCAGGACATGGCCGGACGTCGCCAGCACGAACGCGTCCTCGTCGGCGAGCCGCGCCGCCAGATGCGCGTGCCGGATCGCCCTGGTCCGCTCGCCGGCATCGAGCGGCTGGCCGTTGATGGCCTGTCGGGCCATCCACATCCAGCCGACCATGGCGTGGGCCGCCGCATACTCGGGATCATGCTCGATGGCTTTTTCGAAAAACGCCTGCGCGTCTTTCAGCGACGACCACTGATGCAGCAACGCCGCGCCGCGCAGATAGAAATCGTAGCTGTCGAGCTTCCCGGTCGGCTTGCGCCGCACCCGCTCGAATTCGGCCAGTTCGAGCCGCGGGGCGATCAATCCGACCACACTGGTCGCAACCTTGTCCTGCAGTCCGAACACGTCGGCAAGGTCGCCGTCGAACCGGTCGGCCCAGATGTGATTGCCGGTCGCCGCCTCGATCAACTGGCCGTTGATGCGAACCTTCTGGCCGACCTTGCGGACGCTGCCCTCGAGCACATAGCGCACGCCGAGTTCGCGCCCGACCTGCTTGATGTCGACCGCCGCCCTGCCCTTGTAGGCAAAGCTCGAATTGCGCGCGATCACGAACAGCGACTTGAACCGCGACAGCGTGGTGATGATCTCCTCGACCATGCCGTCGGCGAAATATTCCTGCTCGCGGTCGCCGCTCATGTTTTCGAACGGCAGCACCGCGACCGACGGCTTGTCGGGCAATGACGGAAGATGGCTGGGAGGCAGATCGGGAATCCTGACGACCTCCGGAGCAAGGTTTCGCTCCGACTTCGAGACCGGCTCGTCGGCGACCCGGACCTGCCAGACGCGCATCGGCTCGGCGATATTCTTCAGCGATTGCGACCCGAGATCGCCGAAATCGATGTCGACCTTGCCGCGGATCTGGCGGTGCGCATCGTCCGAAATGCAGATGCCGCCGGGCTCAGCCATGCCTTCGAGGCGCGCGGCTATGTTGACGCCGTCGCCGAAAATGTCGTCGTCGTCGATGATGATGTCGCCGACGTGAATGCCGATGCGGAATTCCAGTCGCAGGTCACGGGGCACGGTAGCGTTCTGCGCCGCCATGCGGCGCTGGACCTCGACCGCGCACCGCGCCGCATCGACGGCGCTGGCGAACTCGACCAGCATCCCGTCGCCGGTGGTCTTGACGATGCGGCCGCGATGATCGGCGATCACGGGATCGACCAGCGTCGCCCGCACCTTCTTCAAGGCCGCCAGCGTCCGCTCTTCGTCGTGACCCATCAAACGGCTGTAGCCGGCGATATCCGCCGCCACCACCGCTGCCAACCGACGTTCTACATGCTTCGTGGCCAAGGGTGTCCCACCGAGGTCGAGCCCCGCTTCCGGCTCCATCAAAGCACGGCAAAGTGTCGCAGGCTAGCTCAACCAGAAATTGGGCGACGTCGGCTCCAATCGGCCGCCGGCCCGCACCGGCGCGATCTTCAGCGCCAGCCCGGTGGCGTCGTCGGTTTCGACAGCGACGCCGGACAAGGTGGCGACGCCGAAGGCCGGCTCGAAACGACCGGAGGGAATTCCGGTGGTGAAGCGATGCAGCGGCTCTTCCTTCTGCATGCCGATGACCGAGTCGTAGTCGCCGGTCATGCCGGCGTCGCTCATATAGGCGGTGCCGCCGGACAGGATCTGGTGATCGGCGGTCGGGACATGGGTATGGGTGCCGACCACGAGGCTGGCGCGGCCGTCGCAGAAGTATCCCATGCCCTGCTTTTCGCTGGTCGCCTCACCGTGGAAATCGACCACGATCGCGTCAGCCACGTCGCGCAGCGGACAGGCATCGAGCTCCTTGCCGACCGCGCTGAAGGGATCGTTGAGCGGCTCCATGAAGACGCGGCCCATGGCGTTGATGACCAGCGCGCGCTTGCCGTTCTTGGTGTCGATCAAGGCTGCGCCGCGGCCGGGCGTATGGCGCGGAAAATTCAGCGGCCGGATCAGGCGCGGCGCGCGCTCGATGAAAACCAGCGCCTCCTTCTGATTCCAGGCGTGATTGCCGAGTGTGACGGCGTCGGCGCCGGCATCGAGAAAATCCTGATAGATCGCCTCGGTGATACCGAAACCGCCGGCGGCATTTTCGCCATTGATGATGACGAGATCGAGCGACCAGTCTTTCACCATGCCCGGCAGATGTTCGGATATTGCGGTGCGGCCGGTCTTGCCGACGACGTCACCGATAAACAGGATACGCAAAGTTCAGCTCCGGAAATCGAACACTTTCTTTTCCGTTAGCACATAATCCAGCGCCACGTCGTGCGGCTGGGCCGGAACCGCCTTTATTTCCTGCACCGAAAACGCCGTGCCGATGGCAATGATGGCCTTGGCCTTGCGCAAATGCTCGAGCGTATAGTCGTAATGCCCGGCGCCGTAGCCGATGCGGTGGCCCTGCCGGTCGAATGCCGCCAGCGGCACCAGCATGATGTCGGGAATGACCTCGGCCGCGGCCGGTGACGGTTCGGGAATGCCGAGCGGCCCCAGCATCAGCCGGTCGCTGGGCGACCAGGCGCGAAACACCAGCGACTTGCCGCGCGCCAGCACCACCGGCAGCGCCAACTTCGCGCCCTGCTCCGCGAGCTTTCGCAGCAGCGGCGCGGGGTCGATCTCGTTGCGGATCGGCGAGTAGCCGGAAATGATCGTCCCCGGAGCGATCTCGAACGGCAGCGCGCGTTTGGCCATCGCCTGCGCCGCGGCAGCGCGCTGCTCTTCGCTGAGCGCATCGCGCTTGGCCAGCGCCGTGGCGCGCAGGTCGGCTTTCGTGAGGGTGATCGTCATGGAGCATCTCGTCCTGCTGTCGTCACCCGCCTTGTGCGCAATTGCGCACTGGGGCGGGCGACCAGTATTCCAGAGAACTCAGTGATTCAACCGATACGCCGCGGCGTACTGGATACCCCGCATGCGCGGGGTATGGCGACGTGAGAGGAGAGCGAAAAATCGCACACTACAAAACAAAAGTGCGAGGCCGCGAACGCCGTTGAAGCACTCGATCCCGGAGTTCCCTACGAAAGTAGGTGGGCACCATATGACCGGATCCACGGACCCGGCCAGGGACAGTTCCCTAAAGGATCGATAAGGCCCCGGGGATATATGGCTCCTGACGCACGACGCAGCTTCGCAGGGGCAATGTAGGCATTATGGGGCGCCTCCGCCAGCGGTAAGGGGCGGCTGTACACGTTGGCGAACGCCTATCCTTTGCGCGCGATCACCCGATCGCGACGCCGCCGCCGATGGTGCGGTTCAGCACCTGCGTGGTCTTTTCGATCCGATCGGCTGCGGCGTTCAGCGCGTTGGCGACGGCAATCTGCGTGACGCGGGCGTGGTCCGTGGCGGCGGTGCGGATGCTGCGCAGGCTCTCGAGTTCGTCTTCCAGCGTCCGCATCCGCGCGTTTGCGTCGAGCAGCTCGTCGCACACCGTCAGCGCCGCCATCACGGTCAGGCGCGCATCGCCGATTTCGCCGAATTTTCCACGCAGCTCTTCGACACGGGACTCCAGGCTCTCGGCGAGCTTCAAGAGCCGCACCTCCTGCCCTTCCTCGCAGGCCATGCGGTATTGCCGGCCGTTGATGGTGACGTTGATGTGGCTCATTCGATCTCTCCGGCATCGGCATCCAGCACCGCGCGGATCGAGCCGATCGCGGCATCCAGCCGCTCGGCGATCTCGCGGTTGGTGCGCTCCAGCCGCCGCGTCTTGACCAGCGAGCCGTCGAGTTCGTCCGCGAGCCGCGACCGGTCGGTGCCGAGCGCCTGGATCCGGCTCGCCAGTTCGTTCTCGTCGCGGTCGGCGTCGCGGCGCCGTTCGGCCGCAGCCTCCAGGGCGTCGAGCGCCGCCATCAGCCGCCGCGTTGCGGCCTCGATGTCGGCAAACACCGGCTCGATATAGCCGGACCCGTTGGCGGGACGATCGCTCATGAGAGAATTTACGCACCTTCGATCGGCCAGCCGCACAGCAAAATCGGCGGTTCGGCAAGCGGTTACGGCGTGAAATTTACGTGGTGAGCGAGCCTAGCGCAACGCCGCCTTGAAACTATGCACCGCTAGATCGGGGTGATTCACCCCGATCTAACGGTTCTTCTTTTGAGCATGATCTCGTCCGGAAAACCGGCGGCCACTTTTCCGGATCATGCAATAAGCAACTTTTCGCACCGAAACCGCGTTGCCTCAGCCTTGGACTCGCAGGATTGAGGTGCTATCCAGCCCTTCGAGTTTCAGTGCCGCGAGGCACATTTTCGCGGCAATTCGCCGGCGGGCGGATCGTCACCAACCTCCTCATTTCAAGCGGATTTTCATCATGACGCAGGTCGATCATACCCGTATGGCCAATGCGATCCGTGGCCTTTCCATGGACGCCGTCGAGAAGGCGAAATCAGGCCACCCCGGTTTGCCGATGGGCGCCGCCGACATCGCCACCGTGCTGTTTACGCAGTTCCTGAAATTCGACGCGGCCGAGCCGAACTGGGCGGACCGCGACCGATTCGTGCTGTCGGCCGGACACGGTTCGATGCTGCTCTATGCGTTGCTGTACCTGACCGGCAACAAGGACATGACGCTCGACCAGATCAAGAACTTCCGTCAGTTGGGTTCGCTGACGCCGGGTCACCCCGAGAACTTCCACACCAAGGGCATCGAGACCACCACCGGTCCGCTCGGCCAGGGCATTGCGACCGCGGTCGGCATGGCGATGGCAGAAAAGATGCTGGCTGCCGAGTTCGGCAAGAAGGTGGTCGGCCATCATACCTATGTGCTCGCCTCCGACGGCGACCTGATGGAAGGCGTGTCGCAGGAAGCGATCGCGATGGCCGGGCACTGGAAGCTCAACAAGATGATCGTGCTGTACGACGACAACGGCATCTCGATCGACGGCCCGCTCTCGATCGCCGACTCGGTCGACCAGGTGAAGCGATTCAAGTCCGCCGGCTGGGCGGCCGAGCTGATCGACGGCCATGACCAGAAGGCGATCGCCGCCGCCATCACCCGCGCGCAAAAATCCAGCAAGCCGACACTGATCGCCTGCAAGACCACCATCGGCTTCGGCGCGCCGACCCGTGCCGGCACCGCAAAGGCCCACGGCGAGGCGCTCGGCGCCGAAGAGCTCAAGGGCGCCAAGGAAAAGCTCGGAATCTCGCAGGAGCCGTTCTCGGTGCCCGATGACGTGCTGAAGGCCTGGCGCGAAGCAGGTTCGCGCGGCGCCGCCGAGCGCAAGGCCTGGGATGGCCGCTTTGCCGAATTGGGCAACCGCAAGCGCGCGGAGTTCGAACGCCGCATGCGTCATGAGCGGCCGGCCTCGCTGGCCAAGGCGCTGAAGGCGCACAAGAAGGGCCTGCTGGAGAAGCCGGAAAACATCGCGACCCGCAAGTCTTCGGAATCCGCGATCGAGGCGATTGCGGCGGCGATGCCGATGGAGTTTTTGGCCGGCTCCGCCGACCTCACCGGCTCCAACAACAACAAGGCGAAGTCGGCAACCGCGTTCGGCGCCAAGACGCCGAAGGGCCGCTTCGTCCACTACGGCATTCGCGAGCACGGCATGGCGGCGGCCATGAACGGCATTTTCCTGCACGGCGGCTTTGCGCCGAACGGCGCGACTTTCCTGGTGTTCACCGACTATGCACGGCCGGCAATGAGGTTGGCAGCCCTGATGGGCGCCGGCGTCGTCTACGTCATGACCCACGATTCCATCGGCCTCGGCGAAGACGGGCCGACGCATCAGCCGGTCGAACATCTGGCGGCGCTGCGCGCGATCCCTAACATGCGCGTGTTCCGGCCCTGTGACGCCGTCGAGGTGACGGAGTGCTGGGAGCTTGCGCTCAACCGCACCGACGGTCCGACCGTGCTGGCGCTGACCCGCCAGAACCTGCCGCAGTTGCGCACCACGGCGCCGAACGAAAATCCCTGCAGCCACGGCGCCTATGAGCTGGTCGCCGCCCAAGGCGAAGCCAAGGTGTCGCTGTTTGCTTCCGGCTCCGAAGTCGAGATCGCCGTCGCCGCCCAGAAGCAACTGGCCGAGCGCGGAATCGCGGCGCGGGTGGTCTCGGTGCCCGCACTCGAACTGCTGCTGGCGCAGCCCGCGGACCGCCAGAAGGCCATCATCGGCAACGCCCCGGTCAAGATCGCAATCGAGGCCGCGGTGCGCTGGGGCTGGGATGCCGTGATCGGCCAGGACGGCGAATTCATCGGCATGCACGGCTTCGGCGCCAGTGCGCCTGCAAAGGATCTTTACAGGCACTTCGGGATTACCGCCGAGGCTGCGGTTAACGCGGCCCTGAAGCGCTTGGGCTAGCGGTTGAGATTGTCGGAAAAACAGGCTAGCTAAGTTCCCATCTTGACCGTTCTCGTCCGGCAGAACCGGGCGATCCGCCGTAAGCCCCTCGTGGAATGCCTCCTTCTTGAAGGAAGCCGTCCGCGGGGACGGCGCCAGCTATTAAGGGAGAACAAGCATGGCAATTCGGGTTGCGATCAACGGATTCGGCCGCATCGGCCGCAACATCTTGCGGGCTATCGCGGAATCCGGCCGCAAGGATATCGAAGTGGTCGGCATTAACGATCTCGGCCCGGTCGAGACCAACGCGCATCTGCTGCGCTTCGACTCCGTGCACGGCCGGTTCCCGGGCATCGTCACCGTCGATGGCGACTCGATCGACCTTGGCAGCGGCAAGATCAAGGTTTCCGCCGAGCGCGACCCGTCGAAACTGCCCTGGAAGGAACTCGGCGTCGACATCGCGATGGAATGCACCGGCATCTTCAGCGCCAAGGCCAAGGCTGCGGCCCATCTGACCGCCGGCGCCAGGCGCGTGCTGGTTTCGGCCCCCTCCGACGGAGCTGACGCCACCATCGTCTACGGCGTCAACCACGACACGCTGACCAAGGAACACCTGGTCGTCTCCAACGGTTCCTGCACCACCAACTGCCTGGCGCCGGTCGCCAAGGTGCTGAACGACACCGTCGGCATCGAGACCGGCTTCATGACCACCATCCACGCCTATACCGGCGACCAGCCGACGCTCGACACCCTGCACAGCGATCTCTATCGCGGCCGTGCGGCCGCGATGTCGATGATCCCGACCTCCACGGGTGCTGCCAAGGCGATCGGCCTGGTGCTGCCGGAACTGAAGGGCAAGCTCGACGGCGTCGCGATCCGCGTGCCGACCCCGAACGTCTCGGTGGTCGACCTCAAGATCGTCGCCAAGCGCGCCACCGACGTGAAGGAAATCAACGAAGCGATGAAGCGCGCCTCCGAGCAGCAGCTCAAGGGCATACTCGGCTACACCACGGCGCCGAACGTTTCGATCGACTTCAACCACGATCCGCATTCGTCGACGTTCCACCAGGACCAGACCAAGGTGCAGAACGGCACGCTGGTGCGCGTGATGTCCTGGTACGACAACGAATGGGGCTTCTCCAACCGCATGGGCGACACCGCCGTTGCGATGGGCAAGCTGCTGTAAGTTCTCACAAGCTCATGGTTCGAGACGCGCGCGAGAGCGCGCTCCTCACCATGAGGGACAGACCTCATCCTGAGGGGCCGCGCGTAGCGCGGCGTCTCGAAGGATGGGCCGCGTGCGAAATCGCCCAAAGAGACTGCCAATGACAAAATCGTTCCGCACCCTCGATGACGTCGACGTAAAGGGCAAACGCGTATTGCTGCGCGTCGACCTCAACGTGCCCATGGAAAGCGGCCACGTCAGCGACGCGACGAGGCTCGAGCGCGTCGCGCCGACCATCACCGAGATTTCCGGCAAGGGCGGCAAGGTCATCCTGCTCGCGCATTTCGGCCGGCCGAAGGGACGCGACGCCAAGGATTCGCTGAAGCCTGTCGCAGACGCGTTGTCGAAGGTGATCAAGAAGCCGGTCGCGTTCGCCGACGACTGCATCGGCGAGCCGGCTGCCAAGGCCGTCGCCGCGATGCAGGATGGCGACATCCTGTGCCTGGAAAACACCCGCTTCCACAAGGAAGAAGAAAAGAACGATCCGGCTTTCGTAGCCGAACTCGCCAAACTCGGCGACATCTGGGTCAACGATGCCTTCTCGGCGGCGCACCGCGCCCATGCCACCACCGAAGGCCTCGGCCACAAGCTGCCGGCCTATGCCGGCCGCACCATGCAGGCGGAACTCGACGCGCTGGGCAAGGCACTGGAAGCGCCGACCAAGCCTGTGATCGCGATCATCGGCGGCGCCAAGGTCTCGACCAAGATCGACCTGCTGGAGAACCTCGTCAGCAAGGTCGATGCGCTCGTCATCGGTGGCGGCATGGCCAACACCTTCCTGCACGCGCAGGGCGTCGGCGTCGGCAAGTCGCTGGCGGAAAAGGATCTCGCCGCGACTGCGCTGCGGATCATGGAAAAGGCGGAAGCTGCCAATTGCGCCATCATCCTCCCCGTGGATGCCGTGGTCGCCTATCACTTCGCGGCCAACTCGCCGTCGCATGCCTATGGCCTCGACGCGATCCCGGCCGACGGCATGATCCTCGACGTCGGCCCGCAATCGATCGCGCGGATTCACGCCGCGATCGACGACGCTGCGACGCTGGTCTGGAACGGCCCGCTCGGCGCCTTCGAGATGACCCCGTTCGACCGCGGCACCATGGTATCGGCCCGGCATGCGGCGGAGCGGACCAAGGCGAAGAAGCTGGTTTCGGTCGCCGGCGGCGGCGACACCGTCGCGGCGCTGAACCAGGCCGGGGTTGCCCATGATTTCAGCTATGTTTCGACCGCCGGCGGCGCATTTCTTGAATGGATGGAGGGGAAACCTCTGCCCGGTGTCGAAGTTCTAAAACTGCGCTAAGTTCACGTTGGATAGATCCGGCGTCTGGGGCGCCGCAAGGACAAGGGAGAATCAGGATGGCTCGCATAACGTTGCGTCAGTTGCTCGACCACGCGGCAGAGCATGATTACGGCGTGCCGGCCTTCAACATCAACAATATGGAACAGGCGCTGGCGATCATGGAGGCCGCCTCCAGCCTCGACGCCCCCGTCATCATCCAGGCCTCGCGCGGCGCGCGCTCCTACGCCAACGACGTCATGCTCAAGCACATGATGGATGCGGTCACCGAAATCCACCCGCAGATTCCGGTCTGCGTGCATCTCGATCACGGTAACGCACCCGACACCTGCATGACCGCGATCCAGGCCGGCTTCACCTCGGTGATGATGGACGGCTCGCTGAAGGCCGACGGCAAGAGCCCGGCCGACTGGGGCTACAATGTCGGCGTCACCAAGACCGTGACCGACATGGCCCATCTCGGCGGCATTTCGGTGGAAGGCGAACTCGGCGTGCTTGGCTCGCTGGAAACCGGCATGGGCGACAAGGAAGACGGCCACGGCGCCGAAGGTAAATTGTCGCACGACCAGCTGCTGACCAATCCCGACGAGGCCGTGAAGTTCGTCAAGGAGACCAGGGTCGACGCGCTGGCGATCGCGATGGGCACTTCGCACGGCGCTTACAAGTTCACCCGCAAGCCCGACGGCGACATCCTCGCCATGAACGTGATCGAGGAAATCCATCGCAAGCTGCCGAACACGCATCTGGTGATGCACGGCTCGTCCTCGGTGCCGCAGGACCTGCAGGACATCATCAACGCCAACGGCGGCAAGATGAAGCCGACCTGGGGCGTGCCGGTGTCCGAAATCCAGCGCGGCATCAAGCACGGCGTCCGCAAGATCAACATCGACACCGACAACCGCATGGCGATGACCGGCCAGATCCGCAAGGTTCTCAAGGACCATCCGGAAGAGTTCGATCCGCGCAAATATCTGAAGCCGGCGATGGAAGCCATGACCAAGCTGTGCAAGCAGCGGCTGCAGGAATTCAACACCGCGGGCCAGGCCAGCAAGATCAAGAAGGTGCTGACCACGGCCGAGATGGCCAAGCGCTACGCCAAGGGCGAGCTTGATCCGAAAGTCGCATGATCTGCCGCCGCCGGAACCGTTGACGGCGGCGTACGACGACACGAATAATTTGAAGCGGCGGGAA
>Ga0209023_10003463_pt1 | contig 18836 bp, 17 predicted proteins | sample LakOneMetagenome_FD_187468 | JGI IMG/M metagenome (GOLD analysis project Ga0209023, IMG submission 187468) | Freshwater and sediment microbial communities from Lake Erie, Canada (SPAdes) (version 2) | ecosystem: Environmental > Aquatic > Freshwater > Lentic | place: Lake Erie, Canada...
CCGATCTTAGAGCGGCAGGATGATGTCGCCGAACTGGTCGATGCGCTCAGTGACGCCGTGGGTGCGGCGGCGCGGCACCAGCGGATCGGGATGGTGATGGGTGACGGCATGCAGGCGGTCGGCATAGGAATAATCCGCCCAGGCCTGCAGGCCGCGGCCCATCAGGATCATGTCCTCAAGGCCCTTGGTGGTGATCAGTCCGAGCTTGCGGCCGGTGCGCGACAAAAGCGTGTTGAGCATGCCGGTGCCGGAATAGAGCACCACGTTGACGCCCGAGAACAGGTCCTGCAACGAGATGCCCCAGGCGTCGGCCGCGTCCTCGGCGGAGGCGAGGAAGCCTTCCGCCTCGTTCTTCGGCGTGGTCGCCGACTTGCCGATCTTGAAGTGGCCGTCCTGATCGACAAGGATGGTGTCGGTCATGGTGCCGCCGGCGTCGATGCCGATGACGATTGGATTGGTTGTGATCTGGTCCACGGGTCGCTTTCCCTTGCCGAGAATGACCACAGGCTAGATTCGACGGGGCGGATCGCGCCATATGCCAAAAGACACAATGACCGCGCGGCGCGGTTCGCCGAGAAAAGGGCATGCGCATGGGCAACATCTGGGCGCCGCTGGCCAAGGCGATCGCGGCCACCGGCACCGACCGGCATGTCGACTGCCTGATCGACCTGATCGGCGCCGACATTGCGCACGATCTGGTGACGGTGACGCGCTATTCGGCGACCAGGACGCCGGAATTCGTCAAGCATCGGCGCTTCTCGGACGAGATGGTGACGCTCTATCTCGACAATTACTACGTCTTCGATCCCTTCTATGCCTCGTGGCGGCGCGAGCGCCGGCTCGGCATCATGCCGCTCAAGGGACTGGCCGACGAGGAGGCCCGGCGCGGCCAGTATATAGCCGGCTTCCTGGCGCAGTCGGAGATCTGCGACGAGGTCGGCATCATGCTGGCCGACGGCGGCGACTGGTGCCTCGGCATCTTCCTCGACCGCTCGACGGTGTCGTTCAAGGACAGCGAGGTCGCGCTGCTGACCGAACGGCTGCCAGTATTCGAGGCGCTGCATGCGCTGGACATCAAGGCGCGCGGCAGCGACTTTTCCCGCACCTCGGCGCCCACTGGCCCAGGCGCGTCGCCGCAGCAGAAACCCAGCATATCGCCGGGCCTGTGGCCCGAACTTTCCCTGCGCGAGCGCGAACTGGTGCAGTTGATCCTTGCAGGACACCCGACCGCCAACATCGCCGAGCGGCTCGGCATCACCGTCGGCACGGTGAAGAACCACCGCCGCCGCATCTACGAAAAGCTCGACATCACCACCGAGCGCGAACTGTTCCTGCAATTCTTCCAGCACCGGGTCGAAACCTAGGGCCATTCCAGGAGAAATGCGTCCGGCTTTTCGGTCGAAATCGCATAAAAACAAAGAGTTGAAGCCCGGCAACGGCGAACGTAGCCCCCAGCCCTCGAATCCAGCGCTTGACGAAAGCGCCGTTGGCTAACGATGATCGGGTGGGGAGGGTCGCTACCGAGCTTGCGGGAAGCTGGCGCATGCAGTCCGGGGTGCTGGCCGACTATGCCTTGAGGCTGCTCGATCGCGGCTACATATGCCTGCCGCTTCGTGCCGGTGGCAAGCATCTCGACCTTGCGGCCATGGGGTACGATCCGTTGCATCTGCGGACGCTGCGCAAGGATCTGAAGGAACTGGCCTTCACCGCCATCGCCTTTCATCTGGCCCAGAAGCCACCTGACAGCGGCGACATCGCGCGTTGGTTTCGCGACTTTGACGGCAATGTCGGCATATTGGGAGGATACTCCAACCTGATGATCCTCGATTTCGACGACGTCGCCGGTTGCCGCGCCTGGCTGGCCGATCACAAGGAGATCGCGAACGGCACGCCAATAGCCAAATCGCCGATCGGGTTTCACGTCTATCTCAGAACAAAGGAACCGATGGTCTCCTCCAGCCTCCATTTCGACTGGCGCCGGGTCGGCCACGTGAAGGCGCTCGGCGGCTATGTGGCGGGCCCGCCCTCGATGCTCGGGGACGGCGCCTCCTACAGCTGGATCAAAGGCCAGTCGCCATTCGACATCGAGCCGCAAGTCGTCGATAGTCTCGGCAGTCTTTCGTTGCGCCCGGTATCGATGTTCAAGCACCATTACGACCGCCTGCTGAAACGCGGCTTCTTCGAACAGCAATAAGCGGCTCAGCGCATGGCAGCCGACATCACCGTCGTTATCCCGGCAAGAAACGCGGCGGCCACGCTTGACCAGGCGCTGGGAAGCCTGGCTCCCGACAAGCCGGTCATTCGCGAAATCCTCGTCATGGATGACGGATCGGCAGACCGGACGGTTGCCGTGGCGCGGGAGAGCGCGCGGCGCCACGGCTTGCCGGTGGAAGTGGTGAGCGTTCGCCTGGGCAGCGCCGGCGCGACGCGAAACGCCGGCATCGAACGGGCAAGAGGCGCATTCATATTCTTCCTCGATGCCGATGACGAGGTGACGCCCGGGAGCCTGTCGCTCCTGCTGTCCGCCCTTGGAAGCCGGAGCGGCGCCGGCCTTGCCATCGGGGCCAGCATAAGGCGCGCCAAAGGCCGGCCGGACAAGATCAAGACGCCACACGGCTACAGTCCGGACAAGCGCCGGAACGCGCACCGATACCTTCGTAACGAGCTCTGGCCGATCGCCATGGGGAGCGCGCTGGTCGCCAGTTGGGCAACGGACGGCATTCGCTTCCCGGAAACGATCGGGCTCGATGAGGACACGTGCTACTGGACCGCGGTGCTGGCGCGCGCCGAAGCTGCCACGATCGACATCCCGGTGCTCCTCTACCACCACGACGAGGACCGCATGGCGCGGCGCTTCATCACGGCGCCGCGCAGGACCTTCCTGGCGATAGCGCGCGAGCTCGACGGCCTCGCGGCCGCCGGCGTCGAGCGGGAAGCCCGGCAATGGCGAAAAGCCTGGATAGCACAACGCATTGCCCGCCAGCTCATCAGGCACGGGATGTTCGCGGAAGCCGCCGGCATGATGCGCGCTGTCCAGGCGCACAGGGAACTGGGCCAGAACTGGAAGGCGCTGCAATACCGAGCCAGGATCCGCGTCGGAAGGCTGGCGAACCGCAGGCCCCCGGCGCCCGATCCGGCGGCTCGGCGAACGCTGATCGTCAGTTCCGACCCGGCTTACCCGCCTACCTCCGGCGCCGATCTCAGGACCTTCGGCAATGCCCTGGCAGCGGCGGAGTTCGGACCGGTCTGCCTTGCCTCGGTGATGCCCTCGGCCGGTCCGGAGCAGCCGCGCGGTCACGCCATCCGTGCGGTCTCGCTGACCACAAGCTCCGACAGGCGCTCGCATTCGCTGGGCTGGGGCCGGATCAAGGGCGAGACCCGCATTCCGCGCCTTGCACTCACCCGCCTCAAGGCCCTGGTGCGCGAGTTCCGGCCGGATACGATCGTCGTCGAAAGCATCCCATTGTTCAAGCTGCTGCGGCCATTGCGGCCGCTGACCGGGCGGCTCATCCTAGACATGCACAATGTCGAGTCCGACCTTGCGGCCCAGGCGCCGTCCGGCGGCGATCCGCTGGCCATGTCGCCGGACATAAGGCGGCTGGAACGAAAGACAGCCGACATCGTCGACCGTGTCTGGGTCTGTTCGAAGATGGACCGCGAACGGCTCCAGGCCATCGTTCCGAACACGATGCCGGTCGATATCGTGCCCAACGGCATTCCGCGGGCCGAGGACCTGCCAGCAACGCTGCCGCCGCCCGGCATACCCGATGGCTCCCCGACAATTCTTTTTGTCGGGCATCTCGGCTACGGGCCGAATGTCGATGCCGCCGAGCGGCTGGCCCGCATCATCCTGCCGCGCATCCGGGAGGCGCTGCCGGGCGCGAGCCTGATCCTTGCCGGCCGTTCGCCGGATCCGGCCGTCCGCGCCTTGTCGGAAAGCGACGGCGTCAGGCTGATCGAAAACCCGGGCGACACCAGGCCCCTGCTGTCGGCCGCGCATCTCACCATCGTTCCATTCAAGATGGGCGGCGGAACGCGCATCAAGATCCTCGAGGCGATGGCCATGGGTCTTCCTGTGATCGCAACGCCGCTTGCGGCGGAGGGGCTGGACCTCGCCGATGGCGAAGACCTGCTGCTGTCCGATACCGACGAGGGCCTTGCCGAACTTGCGGTCGCACTTTGCTCCGATCCGGACCGCATCGCCGCCTTGCGCGCCCGCGCCTACGACACAGCCTGGTCCCGGTTCGGGCCGCAGGCGATCCGTGACGCAGTGGGCCAAGGCCTGGGACTGGACACGGCCGGCCGATGACGGCCACTGTGCCAGCGCGCCGAACGACGAGCCCCCGATGATTCCGAAGATCCTGCACCAGACTTGGAAGACCGACATCGTGCCGACGCGCTTCCAGGCCCATGTCGAGAGCTGGAAGCGGCACAACCGCGACTGGACGATGATGTTCTGGGACGACCGGATGCTGCTGGAATTCGTCGCCACGCACTATCCCGGCTTCCTGCCGACCTTCTGCGGCTATGAACAGGGCGTGCTGCGCGCGGACGCCGGCCGCTACCTGCTCCTCCATCATTTTGGCGGTGTCTATGCCGATATCGATTGCGAATGCGTGGCGTCCTTCGAGCCGCTCCTGAGCGAGGAGCGGATCGTGTTCTGCAGGGAGCCGGACACGCACGCGCGCGTGCAGGCGGACTTTCGCGGACTGCCCTATCTCCTGTTCAACGGGACGATGGGCAGCCCGTCAGGGCATCCCTTCTGGCTCCACCTGCTTTCGTTCCTGCCGGACCTGGTCCGTGCAAAGCAGGCAATCGACTCAACGGGCCCATGCGTGCTTACTTCGGCGCAGCTCAGCTATGCCGACCAGACCGCCTTCGCCATTCACCCGTCGGCCTTGTTCTCGCCGGTGGACTCTTCCGGCAAGCGCGACGGCAGCGACGCGACGACGCTGTCCGTTCATCACTGGGCCGGCACCTGGTGGACGCGCGAAGCGCCGCCGCGACTGCGGCACAGGGTGCGCAAGCTTTTCTACCAGACATTGCACCGCCTGACGCGCGGCCCCTGTCTGGACGAGGCGGGCGCCAGGCGGAGCGTCAGCCCCGCCGCGCTTGCGGCGGCCCCGCCATCGGGTCAAAACATCGCCATCCTGGTGCCGTTGCGCGACGCCGCGGAGCACATAGCCCCGTTTCTCGCCGCCATAGGGCAACTGGATTACCCGAAGGAGAATATCAAACTCGTCTTCTGTGAAGGCGACAGCCTGGACGGCAGTTGGGAGCGCCTGCAAGCCTCGGTCGCCCAGCTTGGCGGAGCCTATCGCGGCATCGTGATGCTGCGCAAGGAGCTAGGCACCGAACTCGATCGCGCCAAGCGCGCCAGCCGTGGGCTGCAGCGCGTGAGACGCAGCGGCATCGCCAGGGTGCGCAACCATTTGATCGACCACGGACTTGCCGGGGACGACGACTGGGCGCTGTGGATCGACATCGATGTCTGGCGTTTCCCCACCGATGTCGTAACCCGCCTGATCGCAACAGGGCATCGCATCGTCGTGCCCCACTGTGTCAAGGTCGCGGGCGGCGACAGCTTCGACCGCAACAGTTTCGTCACGACGCGGCCGACCAAGGACTACCACTATTATCGCCACATGCGGGACGGTCTCTACCAGCCGCCGCTGCATACGCCCGGCCGCCTGCATCTCAGCGACGTCCGCCATCTCGAGACCATCGGCCTCGATGGCGTCGGCGGGACCATGCTTCTGGTCGACGCCGGGCTGCATCGTGGCGGCCTTCGCTTTCCGGAGATTCCCTATCGCGACCTGATCGAAACCGAAGGCTTCGGCGCGCTTGCCAACGATCTGGGGATCAGGCCGATCGGCCTGCCCAGACTGGAGATCCAGCACGTGCCCTGGTGAATGCGCAAGGATGCTTCAGACCGTCGCGTCCGAGCCTGCCGGCGCCAATCGGTGCTCGCCGAACCGACCTGCAACGTAATCGCGTCAGAACGGCCGGCCGCGGCGGGCCGCCTTCCGGCGGCGCCACCAGGTCCGCAGAAAGATCCTGGCGCCAAACGGTAGCGAAGGCCCGCCCGGCAGCCGGCCGGTGCCCTGCCGCAGCTTTTGGCTGACGATCTCAGCGAGCCGGCAGCTCGAATGCGTTTCGAGCCTGCCGATCTGCGCCGCCAGCCTTTCAGGCAGCGGTTTCGAGCGCCAGGCCAGGTAGGTTTCGTAGTCCTGCGGCGTTTCGATGAGGTGGCGCAGATAGGCGGCCAGCTCCGCCGGCGTGCGAAAAGACGCGGCGTCGACGTAGGAACCGTCCGGGACGAAGTCGGCGGCATTGGGCGCGCCGAGGTAGACCGGCACCGTTCCGGCGGCGAAAGGGTCGAACATCTTCTCCGTGACGTAGTCGGGCGCGATCGAGTTCTCCAGCGCCAGGCAAAAATGGTAACGGCCGATGGTTTCGAGCTTCGTTTGCCGACCAAGGTCCGGCCCTTCGATTTGCCGAGTGGGATTGAACTTCCCATAGCTGTCGACGCCAATGCTCCGCGAAAGCTCCGCAACAAAGTCGGCGCGCCCGCTGCGATCGATATCGGAAGACTGGAAATGCACAGCGGCCGCGCCTTCCGTCCTGGGCGGGATCGACGCGCCGCGCATGCCCTCCCACCAGTCCGCGCCGGGGAGATACGGCGTCCAGACGTCCGACCCGGTTTCATAGCTCATGACGATGTCGAAGTGCCGCATGAAATTCGCATCGGCCATGATGGGATAGTTGACGACGCTCTCCATCGACCAGGCGATCCAGAGCTGGCCGGGATATTTGCGGGCGTCGCCGATCTCGTGGAAATTCGGCAGATGGAAGACCACGGCGTCGGCCTCCGCAAGCCGGCGCAGGTCGTTGGTCCACTCGGCCGAAACGGCGCAGGCCGGCGTAGTCGCAATGTCGGCCGGCTTGTTGAAGACGCGCGTGTAGAAAAGGATGAGCGGAGCGTTCGACGGCATCTGGCCTCTTTGCGTCAGGTTACGCTTTTCCCCGCGCTACGGAAAGGATCGCAGGGTTCCCCGCCGACGAGGAGTCAGCCGTGCAACTCCCTGGCGATCGCCGGCCCGACTATAAAGTCGCGGAACGTCGCTTCGAAGCCCTCACGCTGCGGCGAGCAGCACATCATGCCGATATCGACGGACGCCGATGGCGGGAAATAGGCCAGCCGCACCGGCTTCCAACCACCATCAGCGGCATCGAGGTATTGAACGCGGATGGCCTCGGCGTGTCGGGTCAGCCGGATCCTGACACCCTGCGGGCCGGCCGGAATGCCGACCAGCGACCAGTCGGAGGTGTCGTTGGTGACGACGACGGAAAAATAGGCGCGCCCGTCGGTGTATTCGATGCCGGCCTTGATCCAGTGCGTCTCGCCGAGGCGCACCATCAGCCCGGCCTGGTCGTAGAGCACCTTGTAGTCGCCCTGGATGGTGACCTCGGCGCTGAAATCGCCTGCGACGGGACGGTGGAGAAAATGCCCGTTGTCGCGCCGGAACCCGTAGAAGGTCTCGCGCCAGAAATCGGTCTCCTTGCCGGTGCGAACATGGAGCGTCCCGTCGCCGGACACATGGTGCGGCGGCGGGTTGAGCCAGGTCATTGCGGCAAAGTCCGACATCATCGACCCCGCCCGTCAGCCGGCAAATGTATAGGCCGTCTTCACGGTGGTGTAGAATTCCATGGCGTAGCGGCCCTGCTCGCGCGGACCGTAGCTGGAGCCCTTGCGGCCGCCGAACGGCACGTGGAAGTCGACGCCGGCCGTCGGCAGGTTGACCATCACCATACCGGCTTCCGAATTGCGCTTGAAATGCGTGGCGTGCTTCAGACTGGTCGTGCAGATGCCGGAGGTCAGCCCGAACGGCGTGTCGTTGGCCACAGCCAGCGCCTCGTCATAGTCCTTGACGCGGATAACGTTGGCGACCGGGCCGAAGATTTCCTCGCGCGAGATGCGCATGGCATTGGTCGCGCCGGTAAACAGCGCCGGGCGCAGGTAGAAGCCGGGCGTCTCGCGCTCCAGCCGCTCGCCGCCGAAGGCGAGCTCGGCGCCTTCCTGGCGGCCGATGGCGATGTAGTCCTCGTCCTGCTTGAGCTGGGACTGGTCGACGACAGGGCCGATCTGCGTCTTGGCGTCCAGCGCGTCGCCGATGACGAGCTTGTCCAGGCGCTCCTTCATGGCGCCGACGAAACGGTCGTGGATGCCTTCGGAGACGATCAGGCGCGAGGACGCCGTGCAGCGCTGGCCGGTCGAGAAATAGGCGCCGTTGATCGCGCAATCGACCGCCGTGCCAAGGTCGGCATCGTCGAGCACGACGAGCGGGTTCTTGCCGCCCATCTCGAGCTGGAACTTGCGCATATGCTCCACGCTTGCGGCGGCGACGCGCTTGCCCGTGCCGACCGAGCCGGTGAAGGAGATGGCGTTGACGCCGGGGCTGTCGAGCATGGCCTGACCGACGACAGAGCCCTTGCCCATGACGAGGTTGAGCACACCCTTGGGCAGGCCGGCGCGATGCAGGATGTCGACGATGGTCCAGGCGCTTTCGGGGACGAGTTCGGCCGGCTTGAAGACGATGGTGTTGCCGTAGGCGAGCGCCGGCGCGATCTTCCAGGCGGGGATGGCGATCGGGAAATTCCATGGCGTGATGATGCCGACGACGCCGACGCCCTCGCGCGTCATCTCGACGCCGACGCCCGGCCGCACGCTTGGCACCAACTCGCCCGACAGGCGCAACGTCTCGCCGGCGAAGAAGTCGAATATCTGCGCCGCCCGGATGGTCTCGCCGACACCTTCGGCCAGGGTCTTGCCTTCCTCGCGCGCCAGCGCGCGGCCGATCTCGTCCTTGCGCGCAGTGATCTCGTCGGCGGCCTTCTTCAGCACCGCATGGCGAGCCAGCGGCCCGGAACGCGACCAGGCCGGGAAGGCGGCTTTGGCCGCGGCGATGGCCTGCCTGGCCTGCTCCGGGCCGGCCGAAGCATATTCGCCGACCACGTCGTCGGTGTTCGACGGGTTGATGTTGCGCGAACCGGCCTCGCCCAGCCATTCGCCATCGATCAGGTTCCTGCGGAGCACGGTCATGTTATCTTCCTTCGAGGTTGGCTGGGGGGCAGCGCCGGTCATTTGTCAGACAAATGGTACAGCACTATCCGCCGAAAGGTCTACCCTGGACTTTCGATAAACCTAGGAGCGCCGCGGTGGAAGTCCATCGCGCCTGTCCGCGACCACCTGTCACGACAGAGGGCGACGCTCAGGCCGAGAACGACCAGAACAGGCAGGCAAGCGTGACCGCGGCGAAGACGACGAAGAACAGGCTCCTGAGCAGGACGTTGCGGCGCAGCTCGTTCATGGTGAGATGCGCAGCGACGATGGCCGCGACAAAAAGGAAGCGCCAGTTCACCAGCGCCCATAGCACGTCGTGCTGGCCGAAGGCCCATCGCGCGGCCAGCGAGCCGACAATGGTGGCGAAGAGCGCGACAGTCGCCCAGAAGATCGCGTCGGCAGCATGGGTCAACAGGACGCCCGCGGCGCGGATCGGCAGGATCATCATCAACAGCGCGCTGAAGAAATAGATTGCCGCGATCGCAAGGAAGGAGCCGGCATCGGCGATGCCGTCGAGGCGCTTCACGCCAAAGGCGCCATAGGGGTAGCCGTGGCGTGCGACGGCCAGCGAAAGCGCCATCAGCAAGGCGCTCAACCCGGTGACCAATGCGAATGTGCCCAGAGCCTTGCTCATGCCGTTCCTTGCCGAAGCGAATCAACCTCGACGATTTTAGCTTAGGGTTTCCGGCACCGCACCCGATCGGCCGGCGATCTTCGCGATGCTGAATCGCTAGTCGATGCGGTCGCCGGTCTTGGGATCGAAAAGATGCAAGTCGGCCGGATCGGCCGACAGGCGAACGGCGTCGCCCAGCCTGACGTCGCTGCGCCCCATGACGAAGACGCAGATTTGCTGGTTCGCCAGCCGGACATAGAACTGCGTCGACAGGCCGAGCGGCTCGACCACCTCCACCTCACCGTTCAGCGCCCCGTCGTCGACCAGCCTGATATGCTCGGGCCGCAGCCCGATGGTCAGCGGATCGCCGTCCTGCAGCGGCAGGCCGTCCGGCAATCTGAGCTTCTGGCCGTCAGCGAGCACGGCATCGACCTTGCCGCCCTTGGCGACTTTCGCCGGCAGGAAATTCATGCCGGGCGAGCCGATGAAGCCGGCGACGAAGCTGTTGGCCGGCCGGTCGTAAAGCTCCAGCGGGTGGCCGACCTGCTGCACATAGCCGTCATGCATGACGACGATGCGGTCGGCCATGGTCATCGCTTCGACCTGGTCGTGGGTGACATAGACCGAGGTGGTCTTGAGCTGCTGGTGCAGCGCCTTGATCTCGGCGCGCATATGGACGCGCAGCTTGGCGTCGAGGTTCGACAGCGGCTCGTCGAACAGGAACACTTTCGGATCGCGCACGATGGCGCGACCCATGGCGACGCGCTGGCGCTGGCCGCCGGAGAGCTGGCGCGGCAGGCGGCCGAGGAAGCTGTCGAGACCAAGCCGCTTGGCGGCGGCGCCGACCCGGCCGTCGATCGTCGTCTTCTCGGTCTTCTTCAGCAGCAGGCTGAAGCCCATGTTCGAGGAGACGTCCATATGCGGGTAGAGCGCGTAGGACTGGAACACCATGGCAATGTCGCGGTCCTTGGGCGCGACATCGTTGACCAGGCGCTCGCCGATATGGATCTCGCCGCCGGAGACCTCCTCGAGGCCGGCGATCATGCGCAGCAGCGTGGACTTGCCGCAGCCGGACGGGCCGACCAGCACGACGAACTCGCCGTCGGCGATCTCAAGATCGACGCCGTGCAGGATGCGCACCGCGCCGTAAGCCTTCTCGACATGTTGCAGGGTGACGGAGGCCATCTTTTATCCTTTGACAGCGCCGGCGGTGAGGCCGGTGACGAGATAGCGTTGCAGGAAGGCAAAGAAGATGCAGACCGGGATCAGCGCCAGGATCGACGCCGCCATCATCTGCCCCCAGTCGACGGCGAACTTGCCGATGAAGGTGAGCAGGCCGACGGCAAAAGTCTTCTGGTCGTCGCTGGAAATCAGCATTAGAGCGAACAGCAATTCGCTCCAGGCGGCGGTGAAGACGAAGCCGAGCGTCGCCCCCATGCCGGGCAGCGTCAACGGCACGATCACCTTGCGCATGGCCTGGGCGCGCGTGCAGCCGTCGATCATCGCCGCTTCTTCCAGGTCCTTCGGGATACCGTCGAAGAAGGACTGCATGAGGAAGGTGGCGAAGGCGGTGTTGAAGGCGGTGTAGATGATGATCAGGCCGACCAGGCTGTTGGTGAGACCGAGATCGCCCATGATGCGGTAGATCGGCGGGATGACCATGACCAGCGGGAAGGTCTGGGTGAGAAGCAAAAGGATCGCAAGCGTCGCCTTGCCGCGGAAGGTGAAGCGCGACATCGCGTAGCCGGCCAGCGTGGCGATGACCGTCACCAGCGCCGCCGTCGACACAGAGACGATCACGCTGTTCAGGAAGTAGCGCGGGAAGTCGGAGGCCTCGAGCACGGTGACGAAGTTCTGAAACGTCGTCTGCGACGGCCACAAGGTGATGCCCTCCGAATAGAGCAGGCGCTCCGGCGTGACGGAGATCTTCAACGTCCAGAAGATCGGGAAAAGCGCGAAGATCATATAGGCGGCGATCGCGGCGTAGAGACCGACGCCACCGACAATGCGCGAGGAAGCGGAGCGACCGGCGATCATCAGACGTGCCTCACGAGCGCGCGGCGGATGGCGATCAGGCCGATGGCGTAGGCGATGAGCAGGACCAGCAGCAGCACCGCGACGGCCGAGGCATAGCCCTTGTCCAGCGACTTGAAGGCGCTGACATAGATATAGACCGGAACCGTGCTGGTGGAGCCGGCCGGCCCACCCTCTGTCATGACGAAGATGAGGTCGGCGAAGGTGGCGATCCAGATCGTGCGCAGCATGACGGTGATGACGATGGTCGGCGCCAGGAACGGCAGCGTCACCTTGGTGAAACGCTGCCAGGGCGAGGCGCCGTCGATTGCCGCTGCCTCATGCAATTCGGATGGGATCGACTTCAGCGCCGCGAGCAATGTGATGGCGAAAAACGGAATGCCGAACCAGACGTTGGCGACGATCGGTCCCCACATGGCGGTCGCCGGATCGGAGAGCACATTGGTCGGCTCGGCCTTCAGCCCGAGCGCGAAGAGCCAGTGCGGCAACGGCCCGATGATCGGATTGAACAGCCAGGCCCAGGTGAGGCCGGACAGGAAGGACGGCACCGCCCAGGGCAGGAACACCACCGCCTGGACCACCTTGCGGCCGCGGAACGGCTTGTCGAGCAGCAGCGCCAGGCCAAGCCCAAGGAAGAACTGGAAGAACAGGCTGGCGACCGTCCACCACAGCGTGTTGATCAGCGCCTGGCCGAGCACGGCGTCGGAGAGCATCGCCTGGTATTGGCCGAGGCCGACATATTGCGACTTGAAGGCCGAGAATTTGCGGAAGGAGTAGCTGATGCCGATGATGAGCGGCACCAGCAGCACCACCACCAGCAGGACGATAGAAGGCGAAAGATAGAGCCACGGCTCGATCGCGGCCTTGGTCAGCCGCTTCTTGCGCGGCCGCCCGGCGGATCGGATTTCGGACACTGCGTAGGTCATTGATCTGGCTCTACGGTGGTTGGATGCAGACGTCGCAGCAGCGTCCTTCTCCCCGTTCAACGGGGAGAAGATGCCGGCAGGCAGATGAAGGGCGGCGCCAGCCTTTCAGAACTCGGCGCTGCCCTTCATCGGGTCCTTCGGACCACCTTCTCCCCGTAGAACGGGGAGAAGGAAGAACTCGGCGCTGCCCCTCATCCGTCACTTCGTGACACCTTCTCCCCGTGAACGGGGAGAAGGAAAGAAGGTCACTTCTTGTTCTTGGCCAGCCAGGCCTGCTGCTCCTTGGTCAGGAACGCAGCCCATTCGTCGGCCACCTGCTTGGCGGGCTTCTGGCCGAGCAGCACTTCCTGGAAGTTCTTGATCGCCACCTGGTCGACGAAGTTGCCGAGGTTCTCCAGATGAGTCGGCGGCGTCACCATTTCATACTTGGAGCTGTCGCTGAGCTCGGTGAACCAGCCCTTGAACTGCTCGGTCTTGAAATGCGCGTCCTGGTCGGCGCCGTTGTGGATCGGGATGACGCCGACTTCCTTGGCCCATTCCAGATTGTCCTTGGGCGACAGCAAGGTCGCCATCAGCTTCCAGGCCTCGTCCTTGTGCTGGGAATTGGCGAACATCGCCCAGCCGGCATAGCCGAGCGTCGGATAGGACTTGCCGCTCGGTCCGACCGGCAATGGCGCCACCGCGAAATCGTCGGCGCTCATCTTGTCGGCGATGCCGAGCAGCGCGTCCGGATCCTGGTTGAGCATGGCGCAGGTGCCCGAATAGAACCCGGTCACCGTTTCGTTGAAGCCCCAGCTCACGGCGTCCTTCGGCGCCAGGCCGTTCTTGTACATGTCGGCCAGCATCTGCAGGCCCTTGACCGAGCCCTCGTCATTGATGGTCGAGGTGCCGTCCTCGTTGAAGTAGCCGCCCTTGCCGTCGGCGATGTTCATGAACATGTGCATGCCGTTGAAGGCGCCCGGGCCGCCACGCAGGCAGTAGCCGTATTTGCCGGGGATGGCCGAGATCTTCTTGGAGAAGGAGACGAACTCGTCGAGGTTTGCCGGCGGACGGTCGAGGCCGGCTTCCTTGAACAGCTTCTTGTTCCAGAACAGCGCGTTCACATAGTAGCCGTAAGGGATCATGAACTGCGTGTTGTCGACGGTCGAGCCGAACTGCTTGGCGCGGTCGCCGAGCGTCTTGGCGTCGTCCCACTTGGCCATGTAAGGGCCGAGATCCTCGAGCTGGGCGTTGTTGGCGTAAAGGCCCATCCAGCGCTCCGGCATCTCGACGACGTCCGGCGTGTCGCCCGCCTGGACCATGGTAAGGAATTTCTCGAAAGCTTGGCCCCAGGGCAGCGAGACGAGCTCGACCTTGATGCCGGGATTGGCCTGCTCGAACTCGGCGATCTGCTTCTTGAGGAATTCGGTGCGCGGCGGGCTGGTGATGACCTCGACCATCTTGACGGTGGTGTCGGCCAGGGCACTGCCGGCGGAGATCGCCAGGCCGGCAACGGCGGCGAGCATGAAGGTCAGTCTTTTCATGTTCAGGACTCCCATTTTGAACACCCTATTTTTTTGACTTCTCGAAGGCTTTGCTTTTGTCGAAGGCCTGGGCGATGTCGGCCCAGAGATCCTCGACATTCTCCAATCCGACATTGAAGCGGATGGTCCGCGGGCTGACGCCGAAGCGCGCCATCGAATTGAGACCCGGCGTCTGCTCGAGCGAGGCCTTTGCCGGCACGACCAGGCTTTCATGACCGCCCCAGCTGACGCCGATGCGGAAAAGCTTCAAAGCGTCGACGAAAGCCGGAATGTCGACATCCTCCGTGACCTCGAAGGAGAACAGCCCGGCATAGCCGGCTAACGTCTTCTTGCCGGGATGGTTGGAATAGGCGGGGTGGTTGACCCGCTCGACCTTGTCATGCGCCTTCAGCCGCTCGGCAATCGTGAGCCCGCTCTTCATGTGATGCGGCAGGCGCAGCGGCAACGTGCGCAGACCGCGCAGGAGCAGCCAACCCTCGAAGGGCGACAGCTTGGCGCCAAGCTGGGAATAGGTCTGTTCATTGATATGCTTGATGTGGGCGGCGGAGCCCGCCACGACGCCGGCGACGGTGTCGCTGTGGCCGCCGAGATATTTCGAGGCCGAATGCAGAACAAGGTCAACGCCGTGCGCGATCGGCTTCTGGAAAACAGGGGTGGCCCAGGAATTGTCGATGGTGGTGACGATGCCCTGCTCCTTGGCCAGCCGCGCCAGATGCGCGATGTCCTGCAATTCGAACATGATCGAGGTCGGGCTTTCGAGATAGAGCAGCTTGGCGCCGGGCAAGGCCTGCGCGACCGCGTCGGGATCGGAGCCGTCGACATAGTCGACCTTGATTTGCAAGCGCGGAAACAGACGCTCGAACAGCCGATAGGCGTCGCCATAGCAGTTGCGCACGGCAACGATGCGCTCGCCGGCGCCGACGAAGGCGAGCAGGGTGGCGCTGATCGCCGCCATGCCGCTGGAGAAGCCGCGCGCGGCCTCGGCTCCTTCGAGCGCGGCGACGCGCGCCTCGAATTCCATGACCGTCGGGTTGTCGCCGCGCGAATAGACAGGCTGCCGCTTTCTTCCGGCGAACGTGTCGGCCATGTCGGCATAGTTGGCGAAGGTGAACAGCGAGGTCTGGTAGATCGGCGGCACCACCGCGCCGCCGGGGAACGGATCGTCGTGCGCCAGAAGCGTCGCCGCCTCGCCGAGATAGTCGGCGGCCAGGGAAGCCGGATCGAAGCCTGCGGGTTGCTCGCTCATCTGCGGTCCGAAAGTTTGAGGTTGGCGGCGCCGCGCTTCAGATCGTCCTCGACGGTGGCGATGAGCTTCAGCGCCTCGGCGCGGGCTCCCGCCGGATCGTGCGCGGCGATGCATTCGAAGATGGCGCGGTGGAAGGGAAAACTGGCATGGCCGAAATCGCGCACGCCGAGCGGATGTTCCCAGAAGCGGTGGAACAGTTCATGCATGGCAGCGATGATCTGCTCGAACAGCGGATTGCCGGAGGCGCGGTAGACCGACTGGTGGAACTCCCAATCTTCCTCCGACGACATGCCGGCGCGGGTGCGGAAGGCTTCTTCCATGATGTCGAGCTTGTGCTCGATCTCGGCGATCTCGGCCTGGCCGGCACGCACGGCGCAAAGCGCAGCCGCCTCGGCCTCCAGCGCGCGGCGGATCTCCAGCGTGCGCATCAGGCCGGCGAAATCATTGCCGCCGGCCAAGGTCAGCGGCATGTGCAGCATGTCGGGCGAGACCGCCGCCTTTAAATAGGTGCCGCTTCCCTGGCGGCGCTCGACGAGGCCAAGGCCCTCCCAGCGGGTCAGCGCCTCGCGCACCGTGTTGCGGCTGACCTTGAGGCGCTCGGCCAGGATGCGCTCGGTCGGCAGTTTCTCGCCGGGCCCCAAAGCCTCCTGCCTGACAAAACCCGCCAACGCCTTCAGCACCGCGTCGTCGCGCGCCATGGCCTGGATGGGAGGCAGGAAATCGGTCACGCCAGCGAAAACCAAAATGGTTCAATGGTCCAACCAATTTCTGCACAAACTGGCAGGATGAGTCAACAGCCCCGAGCCCGAAAACGAAAAACCCCATCCCGATCGGGATGGGGTTTTGAATTGTGTGGGGCGGAGCAGATCGAAGAGGAGCCCTTCGGCCGGATCGTGTCAGCCGTGGGCGCGCGACGGCACTGAGGTGCCGCGCCAGCGGGCAAATATTTCCTCGCGCGCCCGCCTCGAAACCGCGAGCCGCTCCTTTGCCTGCGCCAGCACGGCCGGCGGAGCCTCGGCGGGGGTGCCCGCGCGGAAAGGCGGCGCCGGGGCGTATTCGAGCGAAAGCTGGACCGTCTCTGCCTCGGCCTGCCCGAACACCCTGGCGACCAATGCGAGGCCGAAATCGATGCCCGAGGTGACGCCGCCGGCGGTTATCAGCTTGCCGTCCTCCACGATCCGCGCGTCGACGGGAATCGCGCCGAATTCGGCAAGGAAATCATGAGCATACCAGTGCGTTGTCGCCCGCTTGCCCTTGAGCAGCCCGGCCGCGCCCAGCACCAGGGCGCCGCTGCATACCGAGGTGACGTAGCGGGCCTGCGCCGCACGTTCGCGCACGAAATCGAGGACCACCTCATCCTCCAGCAGCGCATTGATGCCGCCTCCGCCTGGAATGCACAGCACATCCAGGGGCGGGCAATCGTCGAAGGTGGCCGTCGGGCTGAGCGGCAGCCGTGTCGACGACATCACCGGGTTGAGATCCTTCCAGACCAGTTCCACCTCGGCGCCCTGTGCCGATGCAAGGACTTCATAAGGGCCGGTGAGGTCAAGCTGCTGGACATTGGGGAAGACGAGGATGCCGAAACGAAGCGCCATGGGAAATCTCCAGGGGTTGACTTCGGGCAATCTAGGCCATCATGCTTTGGCAAGATTGCCAATCACCCCTCGCTTCAAGCCAAATTGCTATGCGCCGCATCGAGATCCTCGCCTATCCGGACGTTCAGCTTCTCGACGTCAGCGGCCCGCTCCAGGTCTTCGCCAGCGCCAACGACTTCGTGATGCGGGACGGCGCGCCGGCCGCCTATGAGGTAACTGTCGTCGCCGCTTCCCCACGGACAAGGACCTCGGCCGGGCTCGTGCTCGAGACCGCGGCGCTGCCGCCGCATGGGTTCGAGATCGACACGCTGATCGTGCCCGGCGGATGGGGCGTCAACGCGGCCTGCGAGGATGCCGGACTGGTTCGCTGGGTGATCGGCCGGGCGCGCGACGCCGCGCGTAGGGCTTCGGTGTGCAGCGGCGCCTTCCTGCTCGCTACGGCCGGCCTGCTGGATGGCCGCCGCGCGGTTACCCATTGGGGACGCTGCGCGGAGTTCGCGCGACGATTTCCGGCGGTCCGGCTCGAGCCCGACCCGATCTTCATTCGCGACGGCGATGTCTGGACGTCCGCGGGCGTGACCGCGGGGATAGACCTCGCGCTTTCCTTCGTCGAGGCCGATCTCGGCCGGCGCGTGGCGCTTGCGGTGGCGCGCCAACTGGTGGTGTTCCTGAAGCGCCCTGGCGGCCAGGCGCAATTCAGCCAGACGCTGAAGCTGCAGGAGGGCGACGAGCGCTTCGACCGCCTGCATGGCTGGATCCTGGACAACCTGGACAGCGACCTTTCGCTGGCGACCTTGGCCGACCGCGCCAATATGAGCCCGCGCAGCTTCTCGCGGCACTATCAGCAGGCAACGGGGCGGACACCGGCCCGCGCCATCGAGGAGATCCGCATCGAGGCGGCGCGGCGGATGCTGGAGCGGGGACAGACGGTGCGCCAAACGGCTCGGCGCTGCGGCTTCGGCTCCGAGGAGACGATGCGGCGCGGCTTCCTGCGCGCCCTCGGCACCAACCCGCGCGACTATCGCGAACGCTTCTGACATGCCGGCCTCGCGGATCAAGAAAGCGCGTAACCTTTGAGCGTCTCACGCCAGACGCCACGCCAGGCTAGTTTTTCGGAGGGCGGGCAATCCTGACCGATAGCGTGGTGAGCGCCAGGGAGAGCAGGAAGACGACCGTGCCCACCACGGCGATCTGCGGCGGCAATTCCCGCCGCATCAGCCCATAGAGCCAGGTCGGGAACAGGACGGTCCCGCCGGCGGTGAAGTTGGTCAGGACGAAGTCGTCAAGCGACACGGAGAAGACCAGCAGCGCTCCCGAGACGATGCCGGGCAGGATGATCGGCAGCCATATGGTTCGGAAGACCGTTAAGCCGGAGGCGCCGAGGTCGCGCGCAGCCTGCTCCAGAACGATGCCGCCGCCGATCACGCGAGCGCGCACATTGATGATGACGAAACTGATGCCGAGCGTGGTGTGGGCAACGATGACGCTGGGCAGGCCAAGCGGGAACAGGAGCCCGCCGCTCAACGTGTGGAAGGCTGGCACCGTGGCGGAGGCCACGAATAGGGCAAGGAACCCGGCGCCCAGCACCACTTCGGGCGTTGCCAGCGGGATGAAGGTCAGCACCGAGACCGCTCCCTGGCCGGCGAAACGACGGCGGCCGAGGATAAAGCCGAGCGGGGTGCCAAGCAGCGCCGCGAGGACCGAAGCGGAAAAGGCGACGACAAGGCTGTTCGCGAGCGCGGTGGGGAGTTGCGACACGGCCAACGGCTCGCGCC
>Ga0209023_10003464_pt1 | contig 18829 bp, 14 predicted proteins | sample LakOneMetagenome_FD_187468 | JGI IMG/M metagenome (GOLD analysis project Ga0209023, IMG submission 187468) | Freshwater and sediment microbial communities from Lake Erie, Canada (SPAdes) (version 2) | ecosystem: Environmental > Aquatic > Freshwater > Lentic | place: Lake Erie, Canada...
AAGGTTTAAGTTATCGCTTTAACCCTTCTCCACTCATGTTTCGTATGACAGCTTCATGGGTATTACCAATCGCATTGGTGGTCAGCCTCTATATTTTCCTCCGTGGTCATAATTATCCGGGTGGTGGCTTTATTGCAGGTTTAATTACTTCACTGGCATTGGTCATTCAATATATTGCACTTGGGCAAGACCAAGCAGAAAACATGCTTAAAGCCAAATCAGGTCGTTTATACGAAATTTGGATCGGGATTGGTTTAATAATCGCTGGATTGACGGGCATTGCAGCATGGCTTTGGGATCGACCATTCCTCACCAGTGCACATGTTTATGTTGAATCAGGAATTTTCGGGAAATTCCACTTTGCTTCTGCGGCAGCATTTGATCTTGGTGTTTATGGCACAGTGGTTGGTGCAACCATGTTGTTAATTTCTGTACTGGGCGACTCTCGACATTCGAGTATGTCTGGTCCTGTACCTAAGGAGTAACTCATGATCAGTTTAGAATTTTTAGTCGCATCTGCGATTGGATTACTCGTTTCGACAGGGATTTATTTAATTCTACGTGCGCGTACTTTCCCTGTTGTTTTGGGTCTAGCCATGATTGGTTATGCGGTGAATATTTTTCTCTTTGCCATGGGACGCCTACAAGTCAGCTCCCCTGCCATTTTAACCGATGCAGCCAAAGTCACCGACCCATTGCCACAAGCTTTGGTTTTAACTGCTATCGTCATTGGATTTGCTACAACTGCTTTTATTGTTCAATTGGCGTTACGCAGTCGTTTTGAATCTGGAACAGATCATGTCGATTCTAAAGATGAATTAAATACTTTTGACTCGCGTGAGGATGAGCCTTAATGATAAATTCCCTCGATTTTTGGCATGCTCACACGCCTATTCTGAGTATTTTAATTCCTGCTTTTACTGCATTTTTATTGGTGTTATTGGGCAATCCTGGTTCTGGCTCTTTAGCACGAGATTGGCGTCAACCTTGGCGTCGTGGTTTAAGTTTAATCTCTGTGTTACTTGGATTAGCAACAGCGATTGCTTATTTAATTCAAGCCAGTTCAGGGAAAATTTTTGTTTACCAGCTCAGTGAATGGTCTGCACCTTTTGGTATCGTCCTCGTATTAGATCGTTTATCAGCGTTAATGGTTGCCCTCACCTACGTACTTGCTGTACCTGTATTATGGTTTGCGAGTAAGCAATGGGATGAACGTGGTCGTTATTTTCATGCCATGTTCCATTTCCTTTTAATGGGAATTTGTGGTGCATTTTTAACAGGCGACTTATTTAACTTATTTGTATTTTTTGAAATATTGTTAATGGCATCCTACGTTCTGCTTCTACATGGACAAGGTAAAGCTCGCTTTCAGCTCGGTATCCATTACGTCACGATCAATCTACTTGCTTCTGCCCTCTTCCTGATCGGATTAGGCATGATCTATGGTTCAGTCGGTAGCTTAAACATGGCGGATGTTGCGCGTTTATTGCCAACACTTGAAAATGATCAACATAAACTTGCCATTGCAGGCGGTTTGTTGCTTTTTGCAGTGTTTGGCATAAAAGCAGCCATGCTTCCAGTCGGCTTTTGGTTACCTAAAACTTATGCTGTGGCAGCGACTCCAGTTGCTGCGATTTTTACCATCATGACCAAAGTCGGTATTTATGCGATTTTACGTGTCAATGGCACTGTTTTTCATGATGATTTAGCCCAAACCTATTTAAATTATTGGTTATTGCCAATTGGTTTAATCACTTCTTTATACGGTGTGATTGCAGCCATGGGCGCAGATCGTTTAAGACGTTTTGCTGGTTTTATGGTGTTGTCATCCGTTGGAACGATCTTAATTGCAATTTCGATTATGAATACTTCTGCATGGGCAGCAGGATTGTATTATCTGGTTCATAGTACGCTAATTGCAGCAGCATTTTATTTACTTTGTGGATGGATCACTTCACAACGTGGTGAGTTTAAAGATCATTTAAAAGTTTCACCAAAAATGAAACAGGACAAACTGGTCGCAGCAACATTCTTTATCATTGCTTTAATGATGGCAGGCCTACCCCCTTTCAGTGGTTTCTTGGGTAAAGTGCTCTTGCTTCAATCGACAGCAAATTTCCCTTATCAAGCATGGGTCATTGCTATTGTATTGATTGTCAGTTTACTGAGTATTATTGCATTTACACGAGTGGGTTTTATTCTGTTTTGGCGAGCAACAACACCCGAAACAGATGCTCGAAAACCTGCATTTATCGCTTACCAAGTCTTACCTGAAAAAGCGCCACCACGTAATGATAAAACGATTTATCTATTACTTTCAGGCTTAATGTTATATGTCATTTGCGCAGCACCAATATTAAAATATATTGACCAAACTGCATTACAAGTAGCTGATACTTCAGCATACGAACAAGCAATTTTGAAGCCTGATTCAGAAGGTAATATCATTAGCGTACAACCTTATGATGCAAGCTATGTTCCTGAAACAAAATATGGCGGAGAAGTTGTAGATAAAAATGCGCAATATATTCCGTATGTGATTGATCAAGATACCTTACAAGGTGAGCATATTTCGCAATATAAACAACAGCAAATTCAGCAACAGGTAAAACAAAGCTACATGCCTGATGACCCGAAACTCAAACCAATGGAGCAATAAATGAAGCAAAACATGTCTTTACTTGATCGCTGCTTACCGCATCCATTTGTTTCAGTGATCGTGGCTGTGTGCTGGCTAATGTTGAACCACAGTGCTGAACTATTTGATGTTGTGGTGGCAATTATTCTTGGTCTGATCATTCCCAAATTGATTCAGCCTTTTATTGTCAATACACCGAATATCCACTGGCGCTCGGCAATCCAATTATTTTTTATTGTGCTTTGGGATATTTGTGTTTCAAACGTTCGTGTTGCAAAACAAGTCCTTGGGCCAACCAAAAATTTACATCCTAAATGGTTTCGTGTTCCTTTAGATACGGATCATGAACATGTGAATTCATTGCTTGCTATGATTATTACCACCACACCAGGTACTGTCAGCGCGGGAATCGATCAAGAACGCGGTGATATTCTAGTCCATGCACTAAGTTCTGAAGATCCAGAAGCTGAAATCCAAGAAATTAAAGCACGTTATGAATATCGTTTACTGGCAATTTTTCGAGTTCAGCAAGGAGAATCATTATGATGATATTGCCTTATGCTTTGGGGATTTGCTTAATCGCCGTGACGATATCTATGTTGCTATGCCTTATTCGTTTAGTTGTAGGGCCATCTGTGGTTGACCGATTATTAGCTTTAGATACATTGTTTTTAAATGCGACCTGTTTAATTGTCATACTTGGGATTTACTGGGCAAGCACCTCTATGTTTGAAGGTGCTATATTGGTCGCTATGCTCGGTTTTGTATCAACCGCTGCTTTAGCACGCTATTTCACGACGGGTCATGTCGTCGATTAAAAGGAGAAGTCAATGGAAAATAATATGCAACTTATTATGGAAGTGATTGTTTCTTTCTTTTTAATCATCGGTGCTTTCTTCACCTTAATTGGGGGAATTGGTATCGTGAAACTTCCCGATTTGTTTATGCGTTTACATGCACCGACTAAATCAAGTACTTTAGGATTAGGTAGTTTCTTAATCGCAGCAATGATTTATGCAGCATTTAATCATCGTTTTGGTTTCGCAGAATTATTAATTACTCTACTTGCCTTCATTACTGCGCCTGTGTCTGCAAATTTAATTGCACAGGCAGCGATACATTTACGTTTACGTTCTACTTCTGGCGATGTGCCTGAAGCTTTGGACAGACCTTTACCATGGCAACGTCAAAAAGTGGTCAAACAGTTTAAAGATGGTAAATTTTAACGCTACAACATCCATCTAAGAATCACTGCAATAAAAAGCCAATGTTCATCATTGGCTTTTTATTTATTTCATCAATCGCATAAATAATTAACTATTTAGCTATAAAGTATTGGATGAGTTTCTTCTTGGAAACTTTCCATACCATATTCATCTGCTAATTTTTCTTTCCAATACGTCACGATTTTACTGTAATCAATTTCATCAGGGTGAAAATCTGCTTTGTAATAAGACAAATATTCAGGAATCAATGAAATTAACATTTTTGAAATCATATAAATGCCATGCACATTTTGAATCACTTTCGGCACACTCTTCCGCCAATCTTGCATAAATAAACGTGTTGCAGAATAGAAGGTTAAACTAGCAAAACCAGTCGTGACATTACGCATCACTGCACGGCGAGTGCGATCATCCTTGTAAATTGCCTGATAAACATCAAATGCCACTGCTCGATGTTCAATTTCTTCAATCGCATGCCACACCCAAAGCTTGATTGCATCATCATCTAAAGTGCTCAACACTTGTGGATTACGTAAAATATAGCCACCTAATAATGCTGTGAAATGTTCAAAGGCACAGGTCACAGCTAACTGCAATTTTGGATGTACACTTTTAATAAAAGCATCACGGCGAGCCAGCCACGCTTGAAAGCTGTCTAAGTTGTAATCATCACGGCGCCATGCATCATTGAACTCAGCATGTGCTTTAGAATGCATCGCTTCCTGCCCAATAAAAGCAGCAATCTGTGCTTGCAACTTTTCATCGGTGATTTTGTCACGCACATTGCGCACACTATGTACAAAAAATTGCTCACCGACTGGAAATGTAGATGATAATGCGGTTAATAAATGCGACATTACAGGCGAGTTAGCAAAGAAATGTCTACGAATTGCCTTAGGATTAAAGCTTGGTTTACGGACTTTAATACCAATGGCTTTTGGACGATTTAAATATGATTTTTGTGCCGTCACTTGAGCTACTGTCATAGGTTTAATCCTACATTTGTCTGAATATAAATCTATATTGGCAGAAACTATACATTTGTATATTGCAAAATAGATCTCAGAATGGCAAGAATGCTCAGATTGTCTACAAAGCAATTTTGTATTCGCAAAAGTACACGTATTTTTAAATTAAAAATTAATGATTATTATAGAGTTAAAGCAATATTTATAATTTGAATATCATTCACATTTTGTCACTAAAACCACTCGACTTCCGATGAAAAACAAAGCCCGCAAAAATGCAGGCTTTGAAAATACTTTGAAATGCTTAAGCTTTAGAATTAAACACCAAGGTAATCTAAGATACCTTCAGCAGCTTCACGGCCTTCCCAGATTGCAGTCACAACAAGGTCAGAACCACGTACCATATCACCACCCGCAAAAATCTTTGGATTAGATGTTTGGAATTTAAATTCTTGCTGCTCAGCAGCAATCACTCGACCAGAACCATCTAAACTAATATTTGCACCTGCAAACCAATCTGCAGGGCTGGTACGGAAACCGAAGGCAAGTAATACCGCATCTGCTGGTAGTACTTCTTCAGAACCTGGAATTGGCTCAGGGCTACGACGACCACGGCTATCTGGATCGCCAAGCTGTGTAGTCACAACTTTAACACCCGTTACTTTGCCATTCTCACCAATAATTTCAATTGGTTGACGATTAAATTGGAAATCGACACCTTCTTCACGTGCATTTTTTACTTCACGACGTGAACCTGGCATATTTTCTTCATCACGGCGATATGCACAAACAACTGATTCAGCACCTTGACGAATTGAAGTACGGTTACAGTCCATAGCAGTGTCACCACCACCCAGTACAATCACCTTTTTACCTTCAACACTGATGTATTCTGATGGGTCTTTTTCCCAACCTTGAGTACGATTGACATTGGCAATTAAGAAATCAAGAGCATCATAAACACCATCAAAATCTTCGCCTGCAAAGCCACCTTTCATGTAAGTATAAGTACCCATACCCATGAACACAGCATCATAATCTGCAAGTAATTGGTCAATCGTGATATCTGTACCAATTTCAGTATTTAAGCGGAATTCCACACCCATGCCAGTGAAAATTTCACGGCGACGCTTCATCACGTCTTTTTCCATTTTAAATTCTGGAATACCAAATGTTAATAAACCACCAATTTCAGGACGTTTATCAAATACTACAGGTTTTACCCCATTACGTACCAGAATATCAGCACAACCTAAGCCCGCAGGGCCTGCACCAATAATTGCAACTTTCTTATTTGTCCACTTTACAGAAGACATATCTGGACGCCAGCCTAAAGCAAAAGCTGTATCGTTAATATATTTCTCTGCATTACCAATCGTCACTGCACCAAAACCATCATTTAAGGTACAAGCACCTTCACATAAACGGTCTTGTGGACAAACACGGCCACATACTTCTGGTAATGTATTGGTTTGATGACAAAGTTCTGCAGCTTGGAAAATACGACCTTCTGCAATTAACTTTAACCAGTTTGGAATGTAGTTATGTACTGGACATTTCCATTCACAATACGGGTTACCACAACCCAAACAACGATGCGTTTGGTTTGCTGCCACTTCAGCAGTAAAAGGCTTATAAATTTCCACAAACTCAGCTTTGCGGACAGTTAGATCTTTTTTCTCTGGATCTTGGCGTGCTACATCCAGAAATTGAAAGTCATTGTTTAGGCGCTCTGCCATGTCTCTCTCCGTGGGTAGGTGCAAACTGTTTATTTATCAGCTGCACCTGCCTATATATCTACAGTAGTGGAATTATTGTGGATCAGCTTGAGTTGTTTTCAACAAAGTCTGTAAATTGGCAGCTTTTGGTTTTACTAACCAGAATTTACGACCGTAGAAATCAAACTCATTGCGGATCTTATACGCCCAAGCACTACCCGTTTCTTGAATATGTTCATCTAAGATACGACCTAAGAACGCTTTGTGCTCTTCCATCGATTCTGTAGAAATACGGTTTAACTCAATCAGCTCATGGTTATAATGATCTACAAAGTCATTATCCAAATCAAGCACATAGGCAAAACCACCTGTCATACCTGCACCGAAGTTATGACCTACTTTACCCAGTACAGTCACAATACCACCAGTCATGTATTCACAACAGTGATCGCCAGCGCCTTCAATCACAGCAAATGCGCCAGAGTTACGAACAGCAAAACGCTCACCCGCAGTACCTGCGGCAAACAGTTTACCACCAGTTGCACCGTATAAACATGTGTTACCAATGATTGCTGTTTCTTGAGTTTGGAATGGCGAACCTTTTGGTGGGAAGATCGATACTCGACCACCTGCCATACCTTTACCTACGTAATCGTTCGCATCACCTTCAAGTTTGATATGCAAGCCGCCCGCATTCCAAACACCGAGTGATTGGCCTGCAGTACCTGTCAAATTCACTTTCACAGGATGTGCTTCCATACTCAAGTTACCATAGCGCTTCGCAATCTCACCTGAAATACGTGCACCGATTGAACGGTCACAGTTACCAACGGTGAAGTGATATTCGCCACCTGTCCCTGCTTCAATTGCAGGCAACATTTCGCCAATCATTTTCTCAGCAAGTACACCTTTATCAAATGGAGCATTGCCCTGAACTTGACAATATTGTGCCTTACCTTCAGCAGATGGATGTGATTCAAGCAATGCACTTAAATCAAGGTGAGCATGTTTCTCAGTTTCACCTGGAAGCACTTCTAACAAATCTGTGCGACCAATCAAATCTTTAAGTGATGCAACACCTAAAGCTGCTAACCATTCACGTGTTTCTTCCGCAATAAAGTGGAAGAAGTTAATCAGCATTTCTGGCTCGCCAATATAATGCTCTTGGCGCAAATGATCTTGTTGAGTTGCAACACCTGTCGCACAGTTATTTAAGTGGCAAATACGAAGGTATTTACAACCTAGCGCAATCATTGGTGTTGAACCAAAACCAAAGCTTTCTGCACCTAAAATCGCTGCTTTAACAACATCAAGACCCGTTTTTAAGCCGCCATCCGTTTGTACACGAACTTTACCACGAAGATCATTCACACGAAGTGCTTGATGCGCTTCTGAAAGACCCAATTCCCACGGTGAACCCGCATGATGAATTGAAGATAATGGAGAAGCCGCTGTACCACCGTCATAACCTGAAATGGTAATGAAATCTGCGTATGCTTTTGCAACACCTGCTGCAATCGTTCCTACACCCGGTTCAGATACTAACTTCACTGAAACCATGGCTTGAGGATTGACTTGCTTCAAGTCAAAGATCAATTGTGATAAATCTTCAATTGAATAAATATCATGGTGCGGTGGCGGAGAAATAAGCGTCACACCCGGTACTGAATAACGTAAACGTGCAATTAAGCCATTTACTTTACCGCCTGGTAACTGACCGCCTTCACCCGGTTTTGCACCTTGCGCAACTTTAATCTGAAGCACTTCTGCAGATGTTAAATATGCAGGTGTCACACCGAAACGACCCGAAGCGATCTGTTTGATTTTCGAGTTACGAATCGTACCGTAACGTGCAGGATCTTCACCGCCCTCACCTGAGTTAGAACGACCACCAATCGTATTCATTGCAATTGCAATCGCTTCATGCGCTTCTGGTGACAACGCACCCAAAGACATACCCGCAGAGTCAAAACGAGGTAAAATCTCTTCCACAGATTCAACAGCTGCTAATGGAATTGAATTTTCAGTTTTTAACTTGAATAAATCACGAATCGTTGCAATTGGACGATTATTCACCAACTCAGCATATTCTTTAAAATCAGCGTAGTTACCTGAACGTACAGACTTATGTAATGCATTGATTACATCAGGGTTGAATGCATGGTATTCCTTATCGAAAACGAATTTTAACAATCCGCCTTGCTCGATAGGCTTACGTGCTTTCCAAGCAAGTTCTGCTAATTTTTTCTGATCATTTTCAAGGTCAACAAATGTTGCACCTTTAATACGGCTTGGTACACCTGTAAAGCATTTATTAACGACTTCTTCAGACAGACCCACCGCTTCAAATAACTGACCACCACGATAAGAAGCAACTGTAGAAATACCCATTTTCGAAAGTACTTTTAATAAGCCTTTTTCGATCCCTTTGCGGAAATTTGCTTGCGCATGAATTGGGTCACCCAATAACTCACCTTTGGCAATCAAATCATTGATCACGTCATAAGCTAAATATGGGTAAATTGCAGTTGCACCGAAGCCTAAGATCACAGCAAATTGATGCGGATCACGTGCAATCGCAGTTTCTACAATAATATTTGCATCCGTACGTAAACCAACGCTGATCAAGTAATGGTGAATCGCACCAGTCACCATCGCAGTGTTCGCTGGTAAATAACCTTCACGAATTTTCTTATCAGACAGTACTAATAACGTTTTGCCATCACGAATAGCTTGAGCTGCTTCTTCACAAATACGTGTAATCGCTGCTTCTAAACCTTCATTTTCAGCATAGTTCACATCGATATCAGCAATTTCGTAACCTTTACGACCGATGGTACGAATTTGGTGCATTTTCGAATTTGAAAGTACAGGACTTGAAATAATCAAGCGATCAGCATGTTCTGGGCTTTGCTCAAATACATTTTGCTCACGACCTAAACACGTTTCCAATGACATCACAATTGATTCACGTAATGGATCGATAGGTGGGTTAGTTACCTGAGCAAACTGTTGGCGGAAATAATCCGTCAAATGACGTACTTGACGTGACAATACTGCCATTGGCGTATCATCACCCATTGAACCTACAGCTTCTTGACCACTTTCAGCGATAGGACGTAACAATTGATCACGCTCTTCAAATGTCACCATAAACATTTTTTGAGCAGCTTTTAGGTCATCACCTTTTAAGCCTTGATCACATAAGTATTCTTCAAGCTCAGGGCTACCTTGCAAATGAACTGAATGCTCACGTAACCATTCACGATAAGGACGCATTTTTTTCAAATGGTTGCTGACATCTTTAGTATCGAGCATCTTTCCTGTAAATGTATCAACCACAAGGATTTGACCAGGACCTACACGACCTTTAGATACCACATCTTCAGGCTCATAGCCCCATACACCAATTTCTGATGCAAGCGTGATATAACCATTCTTTGTAATAACCCAACGAGCTGGACGTAAGCCGTTACGGTCTAACATACAAATCGCATGACGACCATCTTGGATTACCAAGCCAGCTGGACCATCCCAAGCTTCCATATGCTTAGAGTTAAACTCATAGAATGCACGTAAGTCTGCATCTAAAGTTTCTACGTTCTGCCAAGCTGGTGGAACGAGCATACGTAATGCACGGAACAAGTCCATACCACCACCAACAAGGATTTCAAGCATATTATCCATACTTGATGAATCTGAACCTGTACGATTTACAATCGGGTTAAGCTCAGTTAAACCTGGTAATAGTGGGTTTTCGAATTTAGGTGTACGCGCAGCAGCCCAATTACGGTTTGCTGTAATCGTGTTGATTTCACCATTGTGCGCTAAATAACGGAATGGTTGTGCCAATGGCCAACGTGGCAAAGTATTGGTTGAGAAACGTTGATGGAAAACAACAATATGTGAATCCAAACGCTCATCTGCAAGGTCTGTATAGAATTCTGCAATATATGCAGGCATCATCAAACCTTTATAACTAATCACTGTAGAACACAATGTAGTCACATAGAAATATGGATCATTGGTGATTTGCTGTTCTGCACGACGACGTGCCATAAACAATTTACGGTTAAATTCGGCTTCTGTCACACCCATTGGGCAATTAACAAAAATTTGCTCAAATGCAGGTAAAGACTGCATTGCAATCGAACCCAATGCATCATTATTGGTTGGAACAACACGCCAGCCAATGACACGACAACCTTCTTCTTCTATTTCTTTGGTTAAAATCTGTTTTGCGTGTGCTGCTAATACTGGATCTAAATTTAAGAATATAGTACCGACAGCGAATATTTCACTCAGTGTAATATCACTAATTTTTTTTGCTTCTTCACGGAAGAATGCTTTCGGCATAGCCAATAACAATCCGCAACCATCACCGGTCTTACCATCTGCAGCAATACCACCACGGTGCGTCATACAACTTAGACTATGAATTGCGGTCTTGACCAAATCGTGACTTGCATCACCTTTCATATGGGCGATTAAGCCGAAACCACAGTTATCTTTAAACTCATCCGGTTGGTATAAACCTTGAGCGGGAGCTACAGTGTTAGGCGATGGCATGTGCATAGCGTACCCTTCTTTCTACATAGGCCCATCAGGGCGAAAAACATTCAAACCTTAAATTACAACTTTTCAGGCATTCACGTAAGCTCAGTAAACCACTGAGTTGCGATCAAACGCCAGTCTCTTTTCACTTTAATTGAAAAATTGTTTTACAACTTTCGCACTGAATTAAAGCACTTAAATAGACGAATATCGCACACCAATTGAATCATTTCGCGCCAAAATAGGGACAATTAACTCAATTAGCGCAACAATAAAGCAAAAAATATGCCAATTACTATTCCTGGTCACCAAACTACTCAAATATATTAAAATAAAAGCCTTGCTAAAAAATCATAAAGATAATGAGTTATTTTTAAGCACCAGTATTGTGCAAAAATAGATTTAATAATCAGTTTAGCTCCAAATTGGTGCTAAAATTAATTAAACGGATCACTGATTTCATGCTCTGTTGGCTTTTTCTCAAGTGAATTTGCTACTGGCTCTTTAGGCTTGTTCTGAGGTTGTGCAGTCGTCGATTGTGATTTCTGTACATCGATTACATTGCCAGATTCATCACGACGAGTAATTGTCGTTTGCGTCGTGTTCACAGTATTTGAACCTGTAATTGCAGCAAGTGCAGACTTTGCCTGTGCCAATAAAGACTCATCAATCACTGGGAGTGGAGCAGATTTTAATTTTACTTCATACAGCTTATTGGTTCCCACCATCTCATCGGAGCCTAGATCATTGACCAATGCTGCATATTTTTCGAATTGAATCGCTTGAGGATGTATTGTATTCGGCAGTTTAAAATTCAATTGCCCTAACTGTGCTTTTGCTTGATTATCATTTTTAAATACGCCATAAACGAGAACATATTGCTCAGTTTGATTTTCACCACTTAAACGGAAATAGATAAAATTTTTACGATCCGCCTGTTTTTCTAAAAAACTACGAATAATATCTTCATCAGTGGATTTAAACAGTTCAACAGTCCAAGCTTTCTTATTTTCCTGAAGGAATTTAGTTCCAAGAAATTCAGTTGCATGATTTCCAGCGGCAACAACACGAGTGGTCATTTCCAAAGGACGCACTTCATCCATCAGACTGCCCAAGTGTGCAGAAGCTGCTACTTTTTCAGGCTGAATTTGGACTTGAGTTTCTCCAATAGGATTCGCCACTGTAACCAATTCTTTGGTATCTGTAATTGCCCAAAAAATTAATGCTGCAAGAAGGCACAGCAATCCGCCAATTAACCAAATATATTGTCGAATATTTTGCCAATTTGTACGAACTGCTGCCATTTAAAACTCACCTTTACTATATTTGATTCGCTAAAATCGCTTGTTTCATCAACTCAACATCAAAATCTTTTGTGATGATTGCTTGACCAAGTTGCTTGATCAATACCAAACGGAGTTGTCCGTTTAATACCTTTTTATCATGCGACATATAAGCTAAAAATTCATCGAGTGGAATTTTAGGACATGCTACAGGCAATTGCGCACGTTGTATGATTTTTTTTGTACGCTCTACATCACTTTGCGAAATCCAACCCATTCTACATGATAGATCCGCAGCCATTACCATACCTGTTGCTACAGCCTCACCATGCAGCCAAACTCCGTATCCTAAATATGATTCGATTGCATGACCAAAGGTATGACCTAAATTAAGTAAAGCACGTTCGCCTTGCTCTTTTTCATCATTCGCAACAATACGTGCCTTATGTGCACAAGAACGATAAACAGCTTCAGCTAATAATTCTGGATTTCGTGCAACCAATCCGTCCATATTAGCTTCCAACCAAACTAAAAATGCTTCATCACCGAGCAATGCATATTTAATCACTTCAGCCAAACCAGCGGATAATTCACGCTCAGGTAAAGTATTCAATTGCGCCATATCAGCTAAAACAACTTGCGGTTGCTGAAAAGCTCCAATCATGTTTTTACCTAATGGATGATTGATTCCCGTTTTACCACCAACACTTGAATCGACTTGAGACAGTAAAGTTGTTGGTACTTGAATAAAATACACGCCACGTTGGAAACATGCAGATGCGAAGCCTGCCATATCCCCAATCACGCCACCACCTAAAGCCAATACCGTACAATCACGGTTAAAACCCGCTTCAAGCAGAGCATCAAAAATCAGGTTTAAGTGTTCAATATTTTTATACTTTTCACCGTCTGGCAAAACACACACTGCAACTTGTTTACCGAGTTTTTCAATAGCCTCCACATAATGCGACAAATATAAAGGCTGTACTGTCGTATTGGTGACAATCATCACTTGACGTCCATAAATATAAGGCTCAAGTAATTGCTGTGGATTCAAATGACTACCAATAAAAATTGGATAGCGACGCTCACCCAGTTCTACATGTAAAGTTTGCATGGTTCTGCCAAATAGTGATTAACGATAATTTATGAATTAAACGATCTCTTTTGAAACAATAAGCTGCAATATTTTTAATGCCAAATCTCGCGCAGCACCCTGATTGGTTTCAATAATATAATGTGCTACATCTCGGTAAAGCGGATCACGTATTTTAAGCAAATCTTTTAACTTTTGCTCAGGATGCTCAACTTGCAATAAAGGACGGTTTTTATCTCGATGTGTACGCAACAATTGAATTTCTACAGGTGTGTATAAATAAATCACAATACCTCGATGCTTGAGATATTCACGATTCATCACTTGAGTAACTGCACCACCACCAGTAGCGACAACTAAATTTTTCTTAGAGGTTAAATCATCAATAACGATCGTTTCTCTTGTACGGAAACCTTGTTCGCCTTCTTTTTCAAAAATCCAAGGGATTGATGCCCCTGTTTTTCGTTCTATTTCATGATCACTGTCTAAAAATTCACGACCTAACAGTTCTGCCAAATGCCGACCGACTGTTGTTTTTCCTGCTCCCATGGGCCCTACCAAATAAATATTTGGTAGGGTTTCAAACTCTTTGCTTGGCAAGGAGTCACCTATCGAATTGCTTTCATTGAAAGTATATTAATGATTTCTAGTGCGACTGTCATTAACAATTCTAGGTGTCACAAAGATTAATAACTCACGCTTATTATCAGATTTCACATCTTTACGGAATAAACGCCCCAAGTAAGGAATATCCCCCAAGAAAGGAACTTTAGTCTGACTATTTTGAGTTTGTTGTTCAAAAATACCCCCTAACACGACAGTTTCACCATTATCCACCAATACATTGGTATTGATTTCATTCTTATTAATCGTTAACTCACCATTTGGAGCAGGAGCACCTACAGTATCACTAGAAATGTTTAACTGCATTTGTACTTTACCCTCTGGAGTAATACTTGGTGTTACATCCAAACTCAACAGAACATCTTTATATGATGTTGTCGTAGTTGCAGTACCTCCAGCCGTTTCAACTGTTTGGTATGGAACCTGTTGGCCCGAAGCCACCTTAGCTTTTTGTTTATCCGCAGTCATGACCTTGGGTGTTGAAATCACTTCACCATAACCATCCGCTTGTAACGCAGATAATTCTAAATCCAACATAAAATCAGACATACTAATCAAACCAAAAGCAATTTTACCCGCTGCATTTTCGATACCCAAATCTACGTTTAAGTTATCTGGGCGATTTATTGTGTATTTCCCATCATCATCAGGTGTTTTTAAATCCCACAAAGTTGTATCACTACCACCCACCAATAAGTCATTATTTTGGTTAATTCCCTTAGACAAAATACCCCATTTCACTCCCATCTCTTTGGTAAAATCAGTACTTGCTCGAACAATTCGTGCCTCAACCATGACTTGTTTTACAGACACATCCAATAAATCGATCATTTTTCGCACTTTATCAATATTTTGGGCGGTATCATTGATAATTAATGTATTTGTGCGTGTATCTGAAACAACACTCCCTCTAGAACTCAATAAACTCTCTAAAGCCAAAGAGTCTGAACCGCTTGTACGATTGGCCTGTCCACCTTTAGGGTCTCTTGAATCTTCTAATAATTTTAAAATATCAGCAGCTTTAGTATAACTTAGTTGAATATATTCCGTTTGTATTGGGGCAAGTTTTATACTCTGTGCAATTGCTTTCGCCTCTTCCTCTTCAGCTTTAATCAATTCCGTTACAGGTGCAATCCAAATCACATTACCATTACGACGTTTATCTAAGTTTTTAGTTTTTAGAACAATATCTAGCGCCTGATCCCACGGTACATCTTTTAAGCGCAAGGTAATATTTCCCTGCACGCTATCTGAAGCAACCATGTTGATCCCTGTAAAATCTGCTAGCAATTGCAATACGCGACGTACTTCAATATCTTGGAAATCTAAAGAAATTTTCTTACCTGTATAAGACTGGCTTGAACTTGGACGAGCTAACTTATTTTCAGCTGGTCGTTTTAAGCTTACAGTCAGTTTATTTTCAGCCTGATAAGCCATATATTCATAGCTACCAGAAGACTGAATTGTAATCACACCATTTGAACCCTCATTATAAGCATCAACTGATGAAACTGGTGTTGCAAAATCATTGACATTTAAACGTCGAATTAAATGCGCAGGAATTTTATTCCCCAATGTACGAATAACAACTTTGCTGCCTTGCTGTTGCACATCAATAGGCGTATTCGCTCCCGATAAATTTACAACGACTTGCCCTTCACCAACATTACCACGTTGAAAACCTATGTCAGCAACGCCCTGTTGGGTTTGCTTTGTACTAACAGGTATTGAATAAGCAGGCAAAGTTGCTGCTTGGTTTACACTATTCATTTTTAGAATAAAGGTATTACCTTCAACACGTGTGGTAAAAGGGCCGCTATTCTTTAAATTCACTGTTAAACGTGAACGTTGCTCATCAGCACTCACTTCTACAGATGAAGCTTCTTCGCTTGCCACTGGAATGGTTGATTGAGATAAACTTTGTTTTGCATTATCAAAATCCAAAATTAATCGTGATGGATTATCCAATTGATATGCTTGTGGTTGTGGTGGTAAGCCATTGAACATGACACGAATTTCAGTTCCTTGCCCTGGTATTTTCATTGGTACGATATTGGTCATCGTTGTTTGCGCTGTTGCAACTTGCATCACAGCGATTGATACAGCCGCCAGAGTAAATTGACGAAGGTGACTATTCATAAACTGACCATCCCCACTAAACATACTTTTCAAACTATTTTTCATTTTTATTCCTTAATTCAGTTTCAATCCACTGGACCTATTAGAACCAAACTACGTGGTCGCTCTATATAACCGTCCCGACCATCGGGTACTATTTCTAATAAATCAATACGAGTAGGTGTAATCTCGATGATTCGTCCCTGATTCATCCCCATGTAATTCCCACGTTGTACGCGTTCAATTTCGCCATCTGGTGTTTGAATTAATCCAACAATTTGTCCAGTATTACCCTTCATACTTCCTTTCAATGTCAACGACTCTAAAGGATAGCTTTCAAGAGGCTGAGCTTGTCTAGAAAAGTTAGGATAAACGCGCTTACCTGACATTATTTTTAATTCATTTGCCAATGAACTTGGTAAAAAAGGACTACGCAACTGCTGAGCAGAATAGTTAAAACTCGGAACTGGCGTAAATACAGGGGCAGGCTCAATTGGCAATGGCTGTTCATTTCTAATATTTGCCATTTGTTGATTCACCGCATCAATTCGAGAATCACAACCAACCAATAACGTTACCACTGAGATTCCACAAATTATTTTATAGGCTTTTTTCATTGCGGCTTCCCTCCTTGCGGTGGTGTCGTCGTTGTAGCAGCAGCTTGATTTGTTTGAGCACTAGTTTGATTCGCATCGGTACCTATATAACGATAAGTTTTTGCTTTAATCGTATAATCAATTACAGGTACATCAGACTTTTTATCACTGCTTGGCGTACCCGTGACAGTAAAATCATGAAGTGTCACAATACGTGGCAACACAGCAATACTGCTCACAAAACTACCGAATGAATGATAATCCCCTGTTGCATCAATCGAAATTGGCTGTTCAATAAAGAACTCTTGCTTCACTTCTGGTTCTAATTTGATGTTTTTAAATTTCAAACCCGAACTTACCCCAGTCACGTTGATATCTTCAACCAAACTTGGAATTTCAGTTTCTTTCGGAAGTTGCTCTAGCTGTTGAGTAAAGTTCATTTCCATTTGCTGTAATTGCGCTTGATATTGCTGCAAATTTCTAAGCTTAGAATCTTTTTCCTTAAATTCATTCAACAAGTTTTGTTCAACCGCACGAGCTTGATCAATCGCATCTAATTTAGGCTTGATTGCCAAGAAATAGCCAATTGCACAGACAACAAAGAATAAGAACAACCAACAGGTGATTTTGACGGATAAAGGCCAACTCCCATAGTTATTCATGTCCAATGTATTAAACTGTTGAAAAAATTTCTCAACTGTCATGTTATTTTTCTTTGGCGTATCGTTTACGGATGAATCTATTTTATCTAAGTCTTCACGATTCATTTCGCACCCCCAGCAGCTGGAACTTGCCCAGTTTTATTAGCAGTATTTTCATCTGGTGTAGTAGATGCTGCAATTTCTCCTAAATCCACCGTAACCACAAAGCTTCCATACGACTCTTCAACGCGTGGAATGACAGATGTTGGTGTTTTATTTTTGTTTTCTTCAGCAGCCAAGAAAGAATTCATAAAGGCATTACGATACCATTCAGACGCTTCTAATCCACGAAGAAGCTCAGCAACCGTATTTGGGCTTTCTGCTCTACCTTCAATGGTAAATTTATCTCCCACTCGGCTAAATTTCGTCAAATACATTTGCGCAGGTGTCACACGTACCAATTCATCAACTAAACGTACTGTTACAGGACGTTGGCCTTGCAAGCCTTGAATCAACTTCATTCGTTCAATAATTGCATTACGACGTTCTTGCAAACCATCTAAAGTTTTTAATTGCGCATCTAGGTTTTGATTGGTGCTGGTGATCAATTGATTGGCTTGTTCCTGATCTTCGAGTTGATGATCAAAATAGAACCATGTCAGCAATACACTCAATAACCCGATGATTGCGACCCCGATACAAATTGCGATAAATTGCTTTTTTCGTTGTTCTCTTAGCTCATCACGCCAAGGGAGTAGGTTAATCTTTGCCATTAATCAAAACTCCTCAAAGCCAAACCACACGCAACCATCAATGATGGCGCATCATTCTCTATTTTGTTTAAATCAATTTGTGGAGAGAACCCCATTTGCAGAAAAGGGTTTGCTATAGTGACGCGGTAACCTAATTTTTGTTGTAATAATTTTGCCAAACCTGGAATGTTCGCATTTCCCCCAGCCAACAAAATATGATCAATCTCGTTAAATTGGGAAGATGAAAAGAAAAATTGCAATGAACGTGCAGCCTGTTGAACAACAGCATCAAGAAATGGCATTAATACTTCTGTTTCAAAATCATCAGGTAAAGTTCGATCTTTCTTTGCACGACCAGCTTCTTCATAAGACAAGCCATAACGATTTTGCACATCTTGAGTTAACTGTTTTCCACCAAAGACTTGTTCACGTGTATAAATAATCTTACCATTTTGCATAACAGAAAGCGTCGTCATGGTATGGCCGATATCTAAAACGCCCACCATATTGGCACCGATCGGCAATGTATCTGAGAACACATCAAAAGCCCGTTCAATTGCATAACTTTCTACATCAGCAATTTTCGGTGATAGACCTGCAATTTCTAAGACTTCA
>Ga0209023_10003465_pt1 | contig 18826 bp, 18 predicted proteins | sample LakOneMetagenome_FD_187468 | JGI IMG/M metagenome (GOLD analysis project Ga0209023, IMG submission 187468) | Freshwater and sediment microbial communities from Lake Erie, Canada (SPAdes) (version 2) | ecosystem: Environmental > Aquatic > Freshwater > Lentic | place: Lake Erie, Canada...
ACCGCTTCGCGGCGGGCCCCTCCCTCTCTCTATGAGAGAGGGGTTTCGAGGGCCGCTACCCACCCTGAACCGAACTTCGGAATTCTGCTGTCAGCACAGCGACGAATAGTGGCTAAACCCGCCGCTCCATGAACACATCCGCCCGCGCATACGGCGTGTCGCGGGCCGGCAGATCGACAAAGCCCATGGCGCGATAGAGGCCCAGGGCCGGCGCCAGCGCCGAATTGGTCTCCAGATAGAGCCGTGGCGCGTCCAGCGCGCGGGCCTTGTCGATACAGGCCTGCATCAGCAGCCTGCCCAGCCCCGTGCCCCTCGCCTGCTCGGTGACCGTCATCTTGGCCACCTCGAACCCGCCGTCCTCCAGCAGGATCAGGCCGACGCAGCCGACGATGTCGCCCTCGTCGGTCTCGGCCATCAGGATGTGGCCGCCCTTGCTCAGGATCTTGCCGACCGGATCGTTCAGCGCCTCATGGTCCTTGGCCTCCATCGTGAAGTGCCTGGAGATCCAGGCGGTGTTGAGGTCGCGCCAGGCGTCGGCATGTCGGGGTTCGAAGGGGATGATGCGCATGGCGACGATAATGTGCGATCAGACGGACTAGAGCAAAGAACGCCATGATTGCATCATGGCGTTTGCTCTAGATTTTTGTTTTGACGCGTTATTTCGACGGCGAACCGGTATCCACTTCGCCGAATAACGCGAGGCAACAGCGAACGCGTCCCATGGTCCATCCCGTCTTCGACAACCTGCCCACCACCATCTTCGAGGAGATGAGCGGTCTGGCGCGCGAGCTGGGCGCGATCAATCTGGGTCAGGGCTTTCCTGACGACGCCGGTCCCGAGCCCGTACGCGCCAGGGCGGCCGAGGTCCTGATGACCGGCTCCAACCAGTATCCGCCGATGCGGGGCCTGCCTGAATTGCGCCGCGCCGTGGCGGGGCACTATCGCCTGTCGCAGGGGCTGGACTTGGACGAGAGCGAGATCACCGTCACCTCCGGCGCCACCGAGGCCCTGGCGGCGGCCTTCTTCTCGCTGATCTCGCCCGGTGACGAGGTCGTGCTGTTCCAGCCGCTGTACGACGCCTATCTGCCGCTGGTGCGCCGGGCGGGCGGCATTCCACGTCTGGTGCGCCTTGAGCCGCCGCACTGGCGCTTTGACCGCGCCATGCTAGAGGCCGCCTTCACGCCCCGGACGCGGATGGTGGTGCTCAACAGCCCGCTCAATCCGGCGGGGACCGTGACGTCCGACGCGGACCTGGCCCTGCTGGCGGAATTCTGTGTCGCCCACGACGCCATCGCCGTCTGCGACGAGGTGTGGGAGGCCGTCACCTTCGATGGCCGCCGCCACCGCTCGCTGATGGACTTCCCCGGCATGCGCGAGCGGACGGTGAAGATCGGCTCGGCGGGAAAGATGTTCGGCATGACCGGCTGGAAGGTCGGCTTCCTGTGCGCCGCCCCGCCCCTGACCCGGGCTCTCGCCGCCGCCCACCAGTTCCTGACCTTCACCACCCCGCCCAACCTGCAGGCCGCCGTGGCCTGGGGACTGGAGCACTACCGCGACTGGTTCACGACCATGCCCGCCGGCCTGCAGGCTTCGCGCGATCGTCTGACCGTCGGGCTCACGGCCGGGGGCTATAAGGTCCTGCCCAGCGCCGGCACCTATTTCCTCAATGTCGACCTGCGCGCCTCCGGCATCACGCTGGCCGATCGCGACGTCTGCCTGACCCTGGTCCGCGAGCACGGGGTGGCGGCCATACCGGTCTCGGCCTTCTATGCGCAAAGCCCGGTGACCCACATCATGCGCCTGTGTTTCGCCAAGGCCGACGCGACCCTGGACGAGGCCATCTCGCGGCTGGCGGGGGCGCGGTCCCGTCTCGGCGGTTGATCGTCGCCCCCGCCGTCTCTACCACCAGAGGCCAAAGGCGCCTCAGAGCGCTTCGGGAGACGGGGCTCATGGCCGTATCGATGCTGGTGGAACGGGGCCAGGTCATCTCGCTGATCAGCGCCACCGCCGACACGTTCGACGCCGAGGACGCCGGGGGCCAGGCAATCGCCGACTGCCTGGGTGTGAAGTCACCGGTCTCCTGGCCGCCGGAACACAATGACCCGGCCACGCGGGACTGGATGCGCGGCCTGCTGGCCGAACATCCCGACGAGCCGGACTATGTCAGCTGGTACATGATCGCCCGAAACCGGCTGGTCGGCGTCTGCGGCTTCAAGGGTCCGCCCGACATCTGGGGCGAGGTCGAGATCGGCTATTCGGTGATCGAGGCCGAGCATCGCCAGGGCTATGGCAGCGAGGCCGCTGCTCTTCTGGTGGCCCGCGCCTTCCGCGACCCCCGGGTGTCGCTGGTGACGGCCGAGACCATGCCCGCGCGGGTCGCCTCGCAGAAGGTGCTGGCCCGTTGCGGCTTCACCCATGTCGGCGGCTATTTCGACCCCGAGCAGGGTCAGGTCATGCGCTTTGAGATCCGGCGTCCAGGCTAGCCGTCCGCCCCGCGGAGACCCGCGCCGACAGGGTCTGATCCATCGCCGACAGCAGGTCGCGCAGGTCGATGGGCTTGGCGACATGGGCGTCGGCGCCGGCCGCCAGGCAGGTCTTGATCTGGGCCGACATCACATCGGCGGTGAGGGCGATGACGGGCAGCCGTTCGAAACGGGGATCGGCCCGCAGCTGACGCGTGGCCGCCAGGCCGTCCATCACCGGCATGTTGACGTCCATCAGCACGATATCGATCGGGCCGGCCTCCAGGGCGTCCAGCGCCTCGCGACCGTTTTCGGCCTCGATCAGCTCGCACTCGAACGGCGTCAGGAACAGCCGGATGACCCGGCGATTGACGGGGTGGTCGTCGACCACCAGCACGCGGCGGCCCTGCAGGGCGGCGAACGAAGGTTCATCCTCGGCCCCGTCGACATCCTCGGGCGCTTCCTCGGAGGCGGCGCAGGCGTCGGCAAGCATCTCGACGACGAAGATCGAGCCATGGCCCTCATGGCTCTCGACCCGGATCTCGCCGCCCATCATCTCGACCAGTCGCCGGGTGATGTTCAGGCCCAGACCCGTGCCGCCGAACGTGCGGGTGGTCGAGGCGTCGGCCTGGGTGAAGGCGCGGAACAGCTTGGCCAGGGTCGCCTCGCTCATGCCGATGCCGGTGTCCAGCACCCGCAGACGGATCCGCTGGCGTCCGCTGGCCAGGTCTGGCGCGCACGACAGCGTCACCTCGACCTGTCCGGTATTGGTGAACTTCAGGGCGTTGGAGACCAGATTGGTCAGGCACTGGCGCAGGCGCACCGCGTCGAACAGCAGCGGCCCGGGCGGCACGCCCTCGATCCGGAAGACCAGCTCGATGCCCTTGTCGCGGGCGGTGGGCTGATAGCCGCCGATCAGGCGCGCGCAGACCTGGGCCAGGTCGCCGGCGGTCGGGGCGATCTCCAGCTTGCCCGCCTCGATCTTGGACAGGTCCAGGATGTCGTTGAGCAGCACCAGCAGGGTGTCGCCGGAATCCAGGATGAGGTCGATCTGCTCGCGCTGATGGTCGCTCAGATCCTCGGAGCGCAGCGACTGGGCCAGGCCCAGCATGCCGTTCAGCGGCGTGCGCAGTTCGTGGCTCATCACCGCCAGGAAGGCCGACTTGGCCTGGTTGGCGGCCTCGGCGTGCTCGCGCGCCTCGCGCAGATGCTGCGAGGCGCGGCGCAGATAGATCGCCCAGGTCACGCCGCCCGCCACCAGCAACGCCAGCAGCAGGGCGATCACGCCGGAGGCCCGGGCCAGCTCGCGATTGAGCCGGACCTCGGCGGCCAGGCGCAGGCTTTCGTCGCGTTTGGCCCGCAGCTCGCTTTCCAGCGCCGAAGACATCTCCGCCACGCTGCGCGCATGGGCCTTGCTGGTCTGGGCGCGATCGGCCCGACGCCAGGCGTCCAGCTTCTGGAAGGCTTCGACGCCGCGGCCTTCGGCCTGATCCAGATAGGCCTCGGCCAGCAGCTCGACCTGCGGGTCGCGCGGGATCAGGCTGACGGGCACGGCCCGCAGGGCGGCCAGGTCGGCGCGGGCGGCGACGGCGTCGCCCAGCATGGCCTCGGCCACCAGCCGCCGCTGCAGCATCAGCACATGCAAACGGCGGCCCGGCTGGCGCAGCTCGTTCCGCATCGGGGCCAGGCAGGCCAGGGTCTTGCGCGGATCGCCGCGCGCCTCGGCCACCCGAGCGCACAGGAACTGGGTCCAGGTCTTCAGGTCCCGGTCGTCTCCCGCCGCGACCATCTGGGCGTGCAGCGCCGCGAAGCGGTCGGCGGCGTCCAGCTCGCCCAGCTCCACGGCCGTATAGCCGATGTCATAGAGGCGCTCGATCTTGCGCACGTAGAAGGTGTCGCGCTCGTCCAGGCTGGCCGCCTTGGCCATGTGGTCGAGGGCGCCTTCCTTGTCGCCGATGTCCGCCAGCGTGTAGGAGTGCACCTGATGGGCCTCGGCCAGCAGGGGCTGGGCGACAGACCCGCGCCGCTCGATCTCCGAGGTCAGGTCGGCGGCCAGCCGGGCCGCCTCGGCCCAGTGACCGTGCTGCCCCAGGTCGCGCACCCGCTCGACCCCGGCCATCATCCGCACGTCGGGCGAGGGCCCCTCCAGGAACCGCTTCCAGTCCACCGCCGAGAAGGCGCTGTAGCCGCCGGTCTCGTGGCGATAGGCCAGGGTCATCAGGTCGGCGAGGGCCGTCAGGGACGCGTCGCCGTCGCGCTGGGCGACCTGCCGCGTCTGGGCGATCCAGGCCTCGAACCGGCCGCGCAACTGATTGCTCTTGTAGGCGTAGAGCACCCGCCAAAGGCCATAGAGGCGCTCGGCGCCATTCTGTCTCAGGGCCTTGCGACCGGCCCGCTCGACATCCTCGTTGTCACTCGGGGGCCTGGCCTGGCGATGGGCCCCGATCTGGCGGGCCAGCTGGTCCAGTCGCACGGAGACCGCGGAGGGCGCCGGGGCACCCTCGTCGGCCCAGGCCCCGGCGGCCAGAGCCAGGCCGCCGATCAGAGCCAGAGATGCAATGAATCGCCGCAAGCTTGGTCCCCAGAACAGGACCATAACCCTGCGGCAATACAGTGTAGGCTCCGTTAAGCCTATCTGGCCCCGCGGCGACTAGATGGTCGCCCCGCCGTCCACCACCAGCGCCTGGCCGGTCATGAAGCTGCCGGCCTGAGAGGCCAGATAGACCGCCGCCCCGGCCAGTTCGTCGGGCTCGCCGATGCGGCGCAGCGGCACGCCCTTGGTCGAGCGCTCGAGGGTCTCGGGATTGTCCCACAGGGCCTTGGCGAAGTCGGTCTTGATCAGGCCCGGCGCGATGCAGTTGACCCGCACATTGTCGGGTCCGAACTCGTGCGCGAGGTTTCGCGCCAGCTGGAAATCGGCCGCCTTGGAGATGTTGTAGGCCCCGATGATGGCGTTGCCGCGCAGGCCGCCGATCGAGCTGATGATGATGATCGACCCGTCCCGGCGCTCGCGCATCTCGGGGGCGACCATGCCGATCAGCCAGTGATTGCTGATGATGTTGTTGTCCAGGATCTTGCGGAACTGGTCGTCGGCGATCCCGGCCAGGGGGCCGTAATAGGGGTTGCTGGCGGCGTTGCAGACGCAGATGTCGACCTTGCCGAACGCCGTCTTGGTCTCGTCGACCAGACGCTGCAGGTCTTCCTTGGAGGCGATATTGGCCGGGACGGCGATGGCCGTTCCCTCGCCGTGCCTTGCGTTCAGCTCGGCCGCGACCTCGTCGCAGGGCCCGGCCTTGCGCGAGGAGATCACCACCCTGGCGCCGTGCTCGGCCATGCGCTGGGCGATGGCCTTGCCGATGCCGCGCGAGGATCCGGTGATGATCGCCACCTTGCCGGTGAGGTCGAAGAGGCCCATGGCGCGCTCCCTGAAACACTTGTTTGAATTTTGGGCACAGTGAGACGCGACGTCGGCGGGGTCAAGATGCGCGGCCTGGCCGAAAACGACGAAGGCGCTTCCGACGGAATCGGAAACGCCTTCTGACGCCGCACAGCGCCGCCCGGCGAACCGGACGGCGCGGGTCGAAATCCTAGAACGATTTGCGCAGGGTGACCCCGTAGGTGCGCGGCGCGGTCGGATAGCCGCTGTAGCTGCCGTCCTGGGCCACGGTCGGGAAGGTGCCGATCAGGCTGTCGTCATTGGTCAGGTTGCGAGCCCACAGCATGACTTCCATCTGATGGGCCTCGTTAGTCAGGCCCAGGCTGGCGTTGACGTTGTTCTGACCCCAGGTCGACAGTTCGGGCGGGGTCGTCTCGGTCAACTGGGTCTTGCTGGCGTAGTCGTACTCGACCCGCAGATAGCCGGCATAGCCGTTGCCGAAGTTGTGGTTGGCGGTCGCCGAGGTCGAAACGCTCCACTTGGGAATGCCGGCCGGCCGGTCACCGGTCAGGTCGCGGAAGTTCGGACGACGGCCGGTGGCCGGGTTCACCGGGCAACGGACGGTGTCGTAGTTCACGCAGGCGGCGCCGGTGAAGGAGTCATACGTCGGGTCGAGATAGGTGACCGCGCCGGTCAGGGACAGCCAGGGCAGCGGGCGATAGGCGCTGTCGACCTCGAAGCCACGCACCGACTCCTTGCCGGCATTGACCAGGCTGTAGCCCAGGCCCGTAAAGGCGTTGGACTGGAAGCCCTCGATCGCCTGGTCGAAGACGGCCAGGTTGAAGTAACCCCCCGGGAAGTTGGCCTTCAGGCCAGCTTCATAGACGCTGACATCCTCAGGCGCGGCGGTGCGGCCCACGCCATTGGCGTTCGGCGGACGGCTGTCCGACGACAGGTTGAACGCCCCGGCCTTCCAGCCCGTCGAATAGCTGACATAGGCGTTGATGGCGCCGAAGTCATAGGCGGCGCGCACCGCATAGGTGATCTTGTCGTCCTTCAGCTTCCCCGACTCGGTGGCGTTGGGGAAATTGACCGGCGCGTGGTTGGTGGTGTTGCCGTAGTAGAATTGCAGGGCGCCCAGGGCGCTATACAGGTTGCCGGGCAAGCCCAGCGCCGTGAATTGCGGCACCGACTGCAGGTTCTGGGCCGAGAACTTGTCGTACATCACGACATTGGAGCTCGCGCTCTTCTTGTCGCTCAGGAAGGCGAGGCCGCCGGTCAAGGTCAGGCGATCGGTGACCTCATAGTCGGCCTGGCTGAACAGCGAGAACGAGGTCTGCTTCATCGAATAATAGTCGTCGATGGCCTTTCCCGATGCGAAATAGGTCGATCCGGGAATGACCGACGGCGTGACCAGGCTCTGCAGGAATTCGAACGCATAGAGGTTCGATTTCCCGGTCAGGGCGGGGCGCAGAGAAGCAGGCAAGGCGCCGAGCAGGGCGGCCGGGACCGGGCCGCTGAGGCCGTCTCCGAACGCCCGGATATCCTTCCCGAAGCTGATCGTGCGGCCGGTGTTGAGCTTTTCATTCTGATAGAAGCCGCCGATCAGCCAGTTGAACGGACCCTCGCTCTTGGAGGCCAGGCGCAGTTCCTGGGTGAAGGTCTTGATGTCGTTGGCCAGGTCATTGTTGGCCAGATCGGCGCCGGTGAAGTCGACGTCCTGCAGCGAGGCGCTGGACTGCTTGCGATAGGCGGTGATCGAGGTCAGGGCCGCAAAGCCCAGATCGTGATCGACCTGGCCCGAAACGCCCTTGCCTTCCAGGCTGTTGGCCGGGTCGGTGGTGAAGGTGACATTGCGGTCGAACTTGGTGGCGGGATTGCCGACCGGCTTGCCCAGACCGAACGGCGCGGGCGCGGCGATGAACTGGGTCGCGGGACCGTTGAACAGCGAGACCACGGTGCAGCAGATTTCGCTGATCTTGTTATAGTCGGCGATGATCCGGACCGAGGTGTTGTCGGTGGGCAGCCACAGGGCGTCGCCGCGGATCGACCAGCGGTCGCGGTTGTTGACGTCATTGCCGGTGACCACGTTGGTGGCGAAGCCGTCACGCTTGTTCAGGCCGCCGGACAGGCGCAGGGCCAGGGTGTCGCTGACGGGACCGGTGATGGTGCCCTTGATCTGACGCTGGTTGAAGTTGCCGACGGAGATCTCGGCCTTGCCGCCGAAATCGAACTGCGGCTTCTTGGTCACGATGCTGATCGCGCCGGCCGAGACGTTCTTGCCGAACAGGGTCGACTGCGGGCCGCGCAGAACTTCGATGCGCTCGATCTCCGGCAGGTCGTCCAGGGCCGAGGAGGATCGCGAGCGATAGACGCCGTCGATGAAGACCGCGACCGAGCTTTCGATGCCGTCGTTGCCGTTACCGTTGCCGAAGCCGCGAATGACGAAATTGGTCTGGCCGACCGCGTTGAACTGGGAAACCTTCAGCGAAGGCACCAGCGACTGCAGGTCGATCAGGTCGCGCACCTGGGCGCGTTCGACGGCCTGGGCGCCCGTGACCGAGACCGAGACCGGCACGTCCTGCAGGGTCTGCTCGCGCTTGGTCGCCGTGACGATGATCTCTTCGACCGTCGCGGAGCCCGCCTGGTTCTGAGCAAAAGCGGGGCTGCTGGCGATAAGCGCGACGAGTGAAACGCCGAGCAAGTGACTCTTCTTCACGGTAACCTCCCTAAGGTCTTTTTTGTGCGGGTCTCCGTCGAGCGTCGACCTCGTTGTCCAATTTTATGGTCACCTAGATATTTTAATGCAAGTTAGACTTTCTTGAACGGCGCTTGCGATCTGGCATTATCCGTTCAATAGACACCCAAACGCCGGGACAAGGCGCAAAACGGGGCAGGCATGTGAAGGGCGTAGACCCCGGCGAAACCATGGGAACCGATGGATCCAGGACGCTGTCGCGCAGTCTCAAGTCCGTCAAGAAGCGCGACGCGATCCTTCGGGCCGCCAGCGAAATCATCAATATCAAGAGCTTTGCTCTAGCCACGATGTCCGAGATCGCCGCAAGGCTCGATCTGCGGGATGCGGCGCTCTATTATTACTTCCCGAACAAGCAGGCCCTGGCCTTTGCCTGCCATCTTCAGTCCCTGGAGCGGTTGGAAAGTATTCTTGTGGCCACCCTCCGCACGCACGGCGCGGGGGCGGAAAAGCTCGAACGTTTCCTGCGTGATCTGCTGCATGACGCTGCGGAAAACGGGCCCCTGCTCTATTTCGGCGACCTGTCCTATCTGACCGACGCCCAGCGCGCCGAGGTGTCGGACTGGGGCCAGAGACTGACCAATGACCTGGAGCGGCTGGTCGAGGACGGCATTGTCGACGGCTCGATCGTCGCCTGCGAACCCAAGCTGGTCGTGCAGCTCTTGCTGGGCATGCTGATCTGGCTGGTCAAATGGGTGCCCACCATTCACGGCGTGACCCCCGACCGGCTGATGGCCGCGATGGGGGTCGTCAGCCTCAGGGGGCTGGAGCCGCGCCGCGCCGCGGCTGAAACGCGGCGACAGGCGCCGGCGTCCGCGAAATAAATCCCGCGTCGCTGTCGGGGCCCCTGGAGCCGGCGCGTCCTTGAGGCGAAAGTCCCGCCAATCCGATGGAGCCGATCATGTCGCTCGACACCGCCCGCCCCGATGCCGCCCACGCCGATCCGGAGCGCGACCTGGTCCTGACCCGGATCATCGACGTCCCTGCCGACAAGCTGTTCAGGTGCTGGGCCACGCCAGAGCTGCTGCCCAAGTGGTTCTGCCCGCCGCCCTGGTACGTCTCCAAGGCGGTCATCGATGTGCGCACGGGCGGAAACAGCCTGATCACCATGAACGGCCCCAACGGCGAGGTCATCGACAATCCGGGCGTTTATCTGGAGGTGATCGAGAACAGGAAGATCGTGTTCACCGACGCCTTCACCGAAACCTGGAAGCCGTCGGCCAAGCCCTTCATGATGGGGATCATCACCTTCGAGGACCTTGGCGACGGCAGGACCCGCTACACCGCCATCGCCCGCCACTGGACAGTCGAGGATTGCCGGACCCACGAGCAGATGGGCTTCGCCGAGGGCTGGGGCGTAGCCGCCGACCAGATGGCGGCCCTGGCGGCGACGCTCTAGGGGAACTGGCCCGACTCCCCGCCGTTGCCCTGGCTGCACATGCGAGGAGTCGAGATGCCCAGGACCGTCGATGCCGAAACCGCTCTGGAGGAGGTCATGGCCTTCCTCGACGCTCCGCCGCAGCCGGGGTCGCCCCAGGACGAGGCCTTCGGCGAGCGCCTGCGTCAGGTCATCGCCGCCTCCATCCCGGCCGCGCCCGATGACGACGAAGACGACGCGCCTGTTCTGGATCTGAGCGAGGATCTGCGGCGCAGGCTGGAAACCGCCGCCCGCAAGCGCGGCGAGGACCATCCGTTTGGCGACCATCCCGATGGGATCGGCCCGACGCTGGGCATGAACCTGGGCAAGCCCTGACCGTCAGGCCGGCTGTCTCAGGCGCACTTGCTCCAGCCATTCATGTCGAGGTGGAAGTGATCGCGGTGCTCGGCGTTGTAGTCGGGGCTCAGGGTGGTCAGGAACACCCGGCACGCGCCGTCGCGCACCCGGCGCAGGAACTGGCCCCTGGGGCCGGGATCGGTCCAGTCGGTCGCGACCATCACCCGGCTGCCGTCGCTCAGCTGGAAGCCGGCCAGGTCGATGGCGTCGGCCAGGGCATGCTCGCTGACGGGGCCTTCGGTCTTGCCGTACATGCGCCGGCAGGAATAGGCGCCGTAGTGCTCCAGGCCCGTGACCCCCTGGCCCAGAAGCTCATAGGCGGCGGGCTGTACGACCTGGCGCTCCCAGATCGTCAGAGCCAGCGCCTCCTTGCAGACCATCGGCGCGTCGGCGGGGATCAGCGGCGCCATGCCGGACTCGATGCGCAGAGCATCGCGCACCACGCAGAACTCGCCCTCGGTCCGGTCAGGCAGGTCGACATAGGTCAGGCCGGCCTTGGCCAGGATCGCCCGGCACAGCTTTGGATCGCGGCCGCTGCGGGCGGCCTTGATGCGGGTGGCCATGCCGACCGGATCGACGACGCTCAGCGTCTTCCACGGCGCATGCTGGGTGGGAAGGGCGCGCTGGGCCAGCAGAGCCATGATCGCCACCAGAATCCAGAGCAGCACCAGACCGGTCAGCCGCGCCAGGCGCGTCTGATGTCTGGCGTGGTGCTCGATGCGCGGATGGCGCGGAACGCGATAGGCCATGGGGCGGGGGAGCACCTTGCAAAGGTTAACGCCGCACCAAGCACGACCGTGACCAGGGGTTCAACCGTCAAACCGCTTCAACGGCACAGATGATAGCGACTGTGATCAAGATGCAGGTGGTCGGCGTGGGCGGCGTTGTAGTCGGGGCTCAGCACCGCGCCGAATACCCGGCAGGCGCCGTCGCGGGCCGCGCGCAGGAACCGGCCCTCGGGTCCGGGATCGCGGAAGTCGGCCAGCACGCTCACCCTGCGGCCGTCGGCCAGCCGGAAGCCGGCCACATCCAGGGCGTTGGCGCGGGCGTGCTGGCTGGGACGCTCGCCGGGCCGGCCATAGATCGTACGGCAGGCATAGGTTCCCAGATGGTCGACCCGGGTCAGCGGTGACTGCAGGATCTGGCGCGCGGCGGGCCTCAACACCTGCCGCTCCCACAGGACGTAGCTCAGGGCCATCGGGCAGGTCATCACCGGCGCGGCGGGCGCCAGACGGCTGGCGAACCGCAAGGTGTCGCGGGTCGAGCAGAAATCCTTCTCGCGCACGGGCTGGTCGATGAACGTCACGCCGCCTTCGACCAGGGCCGCGCGGCACGCGGCGGGATCGGCGGCGATCCGCGACAGCTTGGCCGCCGTGGCCAGCCCCAGCGGCTGGTTCAGCGAGAAGGGCTTCCAGGGCAGGTCCTGCGGCGGCGCCAGCCGGTCGACCAGCGAAAGCAGCAGCAGGCCAGCCAGGGCCATGTCGAGCAGGAACGCGCCCATCTCGGCCAGGGCGACCAGATGCGGCGGAACGCGGGGCGAGGGTGGGAGCGATAGGCGCATCATCCTTTGCAACGGCGACGCTGGGGGCAAGGTTCACGGCGCGCACTTGGCGAGACGGCCAGAACAGGGCATCACCGCCAGCCCATGTCCGCAACACCCGACCACCCCGCCCTGCTCGACCGCGCGCTGCTGCCGCGCTTCGCGTTGCTGTGCCTGGGCATCTGGCTGAACGCGGCCGACACGCTGGTGACGGCGACCATCATGCCCAGCGTCGCCCGCGAGATCGGCGGCTATCAGTACTTCGGCTGGTCGGTGGCGGCCTTCCTGATGGGCTCCATCGTCGCCGGGGCCTGCAGCGGCAAGCTGTCGATCGCCCTGGGCTTGCGGCTGGCCACCCTGCTCGCCGGGATCGCCTATGCGGTGGGCTGCGCGATGAGCGCCCTGGCGCCGGAGTTCATCACCTTCGTCGTGGGCCGACTGGTGCAGGGCCTGGGCGCCGGCGCGGTCGTGGCGCTGTGCTACGTGGCCATCACCGCCCTCTTCCCCGAAAGCCTGTGGCCGCGCGTCTATGGCGCCGTGGCCGGCGTGTGGGGCGGCGCCACCCTGCTGGGTCCGCTGGTCGGCGGCCTGTTCGCCCAGGCCGGCTTCTGGCGCGGCGCCTTCTGGCTGTTCGTGGCCCAGGCCGTGGTCTTCGTGGTCGCCGTGGCGGTCATGCTGCCCTCGGAAAAACGCGGCGAGTCGCGCAACCGGGTGCCGGGCCTGCAGCTGACCCTGCTGATCGTCGGGGTCTGCCTGATCGGACTGGCCGGGGTCGTCGCCTCGCCGGCGGCCGCCATCGCCTGCGCGGTGCTGGGCATGGTCGGGATGGCGGCGATGCTGGCCGTCAATCGCGGGACGCGGGACCGCCTGCTGCCCCGCACCGTCTCGGACCTGACGACCGCCACCGGCCTTGGCCTGCTGATCATGTTCGCCTGCGAGGCCGCCGCCATCGGCTTTACCGTCTATGGCCCCGCCTTCATCCAGGCCCGCCACGCCGCCTCGCCCCTGATGGCCGGCTATGTGACCGGCGCCATTGCGGCGGGCTGGACGGTCTGCGCCCTGCTGGTCGGCGGTCTGCCCCCGGCGCGCGAGGGCCTGGCGATCCGCACCGGAGTCGGGACCCTGCTGATCGGCGTGGTCTGCAGCGCCTGGGCCGTCACGCGCGGCGGTCTGGTCGAGACCGGCGTCGCCTTCCTGGTGATCGGCTGCGGCTTTGGCCTGTGCTGGGCCTTCCTGGCCCGGCGGGTGATCGGCGCGGCGCCGGCCGACGAGCAGGCCCTGGCCTCCTCAGCCGTACCCACCGTGCAACTGATCGGCGGCGCGGCCGGCTCGGCGGCGGCCGGAGCCATGGCCAACCTGCTGGGCTTCGGCCACGGCGTCGAGCCGGCCGCGGCCTATGCCGTGGGACCCTGGCTGTTCGGCGCCTTCACGCCGCTGGCGCTGGTGGCCTTCGCGGCGGCCTGGCGGCTGGGACGGCGTTAGGCGCCCGTCTTCAAGCCGCCGCCGTCAGCATGAAATCAACGTGGACGGCGTCATAGGGAAACACCACCCCGCCGCCGGGAGCGGCTTCCAGCACACCGGCGTCGATCAGGGCGTGGATGTCGCCATGCACGGCCTTCACATCGCGCTCGACCCGGCGGGCGACCTCGCGGATCGATAGGGCGCCCTGCCCCGTCATGGCGCGCAGGATCTCCCAACGCTTGCGGGTCAAGGTGGTCCAGAGCAGTTCGGCCGAGGCAAACGAGATGTGAGCGCCCTGGGCCTCACCAGCGAACGCAGCCAAAGCGCGCTGCTTCAGGTCATCCCGAGAGGCGACGGACAGGGTCACGGTGGTCATTGGGGCCTCCATCGATCAACATCGGTCCAGAAATCCGCCAGCAAGGCGTCAGGCGTGCTGAACCGATAGGGCATTTCCTGGTCACCCAGATGCCGATGATCGCCCTTGCCCGCTTCATTGTCGTAGCGAAGCACGCAGACGCCGCTCACCACATAGGCCAGCGAATATTTCAGGTCGTGGTGAGAACCTCGCACCGGCTCAGCTACCCGCCAGATCTTGATGGTCGCGAATGCGGCCTCCGCGATCTGGTGGCGCTCCTGCAGAAGAAGCTCAGCTCTCATGTTGGAGAATATGCCAACAGCATCAGCCCGTTGTCAAATACTCCAACAACCCTACGCCTCGACCAGCACCGCGCCTTCGACCAGCTTGACGATGTCGCCCATGATGTCGGTGATCTTGAAGTCCTTGGGCGTATAGATCCGCGCCACGCCCATCTGTTTCAGGATCAGGGCGTCGGCGTCGGGGATGATGCCGCCCACCACGACCGGGATGTCGCCCAGTCCCTCGGCGCGCATCAGGCGGACGACTTCCTGCACCAGGTCCAGGTGCGAGCCTGACAGGATCGACAGGCCCACCACGTGGGCGCGGCTTTCCTTGGCCCGGCGGACGATCTCGTCGGGGGTCGAGCGGATGCCGTCATAGACGACCTCCATGCCCACGGCCCGGGCCCGGGTGGCGATCTGTTCGGCGCCGTTGGAGTGACCGTCCAGGCCGGGCTTGCCGACCAGATAGGTCAGGGTGCGGCCCAGCACCTGGGAGACCCGTTCGACCTCGCGCTTGACCGCCTCGACGTCCTCGGCCTCGCCGGTCGAGACCACGATCGCCACGCCGGTCGGGCCGCGATATTCGCCGAACACCTCGCGCAGGGCGCCGGACCATTCGCCGGTGGTGACCCCGGCCTTGGCCGCCACAATCGAGGGCTCCATGATGTTGCGACCGGACTCGGCGGCGGCCTTCAGATCGGCCAGCGCCGCCTGCACCGCGCCGTCATCACGCGCCGCGCGCCAGGCCTTGATGCGTTCGACGACACCGGCCTCAAGGCGCGGATCCACGGTCTCGATCGAGCTTTCGCCGGCTGACAGCGGCGAAGCCTCGGTGTCGGTCCAGCGGTTGACGCCGACCACGGTCATGTCGCCGGTCTCGACCGAGCGCACCCGCTTGGCGTTGGACGCCACCAGCTGGGTCTTCATGTAGTCGATGGCGTTCTGGGCCCCGCCCATGTCGTCGATCAGGGCCAGCTGCTCCAGCGCGCCCTTCGACAGCTCGGCGACCTTGGCCTCGACCACGTGGGAGCCGTCGAACAGGTCTTCGTATTCCAGGAGGTCGGTCTCGTAGGCCAGCACCTGCTGAAGGCGCAGCGACCACTGCTGGTCGAAGGGACGCGGCAGACCCAGGGCCTCGTTCCAGGCCGGCAGTTGCAGGGCGCGGCAGCGGGCGTCCTTGCTCAGCGTCACCGCCAGGGCCTCGATCAGGATGCGGTAGACGTTGTTCTCGGGCTGCTGCTCGGTCAGGCCCAGGCTGTTGACCTGCACCCCATAGCGGAAGCGCCGGGCCTTCTTGTCCTGCACGCCATAGCGTTCCAGCAGGATCTGGTCCCACAGCCGCGTGAACGACCGCATCTTGCACAGCTCGGTGACGAACCGCACGCCGGCGTTGACGAAGAAGCTGATCCGCGAGGCGACGATCTCGAAGTCCTGCTCGGGCACCTGGCCGCCGGCCTTGACGGTGTCGAGCACGGAAATCGCGGTGGCCAGGGCGAAGGCCAGCTCCTGCTCCGGCGTCGCGCCGGCTTCCTGCAGGTGATAGCTGCAGACGTTCATCGGGTTCCACTTGGGAACCTCCAGATAGCACCAGGCGATCATGTCGCCGATCAGCCGCAAGGACGGGCCCGGCGGGAAGATGTAGGTGCCGCGCGACAGATATTCCTTGATCAGATCATTCTGCGTCGTGCCCTGCAGAAGCTTGCGATCGGCCCCCTGCTCGTCGGCCAGCGCCACATACATCGCCAGCAGCCAGGCGGCCGGGGCGTTGATGGTCATCGAGGTGTTGGACTGGTCCAGCGGGATCTGGTCGAACAGCTGGCGCATGTCGCCCAGATGGCTGATCGGCACGCCGACCTTGCCCACTTCGCCGCGCGACAGGATGTGGTCGGGGTCATAGCCGGTCTGGGTGGGAAGATCGAAGGCCACCGACAGGCCGGTCTGGCCCTTGGCCAGGTTGGCCCGATACAGGCTGTTGGACTTCTCGGCCGTCGAATGGCCGGCATAGGTGCGGAAAATCCACGGCGCATCTGGCTCGTGCTGATACGGCTTGCCTGACATTCCCGCGCTCCCGACTTATCGTTCTTGATTACCGTCGATAATGAACCCGGTTTTGCTGCGATGCAATATCGCAAAAGCGAAGTGTGAGGGGACGACCCGGCGGCGCACGCGCCACCGGGCCGGTCAAGGCCTCAGGCCAGCTTGGCCAGGGCCGAGGCGATCTTGTCCTTCAATTCCAGGCGCTGCTTCTTGAAATCCTCAAGGACGGCGTCGGCGACCGCTTCGATGTTGGTCTCCATCCGGTGCACGGCGCGATTGACCTCGTGATAGCCCTCAACAAGCTTGGCGAAGTGGGCGTCGCTGGTCTTCAGCGCATGGATGCGGTCGGCGTCCTGGGGAAACTCTTCGTGCAGTTCGTGGGGGGTGTTGCTCATGGCTCAGGACTTCCAGCGAAATTGACGCCCAGCTTGGCGCCACACCTATCCTGCGCGGGCGCGCGGAGGCCGGCTTTGCGGTCGATCAATCCCGGAGATCTTCTGGCCCGGCGATCTTCTGCTCAGGCCCGGTGAAACACCGCCGGCCGTTTGGCCATGAACGCGGCGACGGCTTCGGCGTGGTCGGCGCTGGCCACCAGCGAGGCCACATCCGCCGCGCCCCCGGCCACCGCCCGCTTGGCCGCCTCGACCGCCAGGGGGGCGCGCGAGGCGATGCGGTCGGCCAGCTCCAGGGCGGCCGGCAGCAGCGCCTCCACCGCCTGCACCTGGCTCACCACCCCGTCAGCCAGGGCCCGGGCCGGATCAAAGCTGGCGCCGGTCAGCAGATGCGCCTTGGCCCGCGCCTCGCCGATCAGGCGCGGCAACCGGACCACCGACGCCATCAGCCCGATGTTCACGCCCGAGGCCGCGAAACTGGCCCGGTCGCTGGCGATGCGGATGTCGCAGGACAGGGCCAGCTCCAGCCCGCCGCCCAGGCACCAGCCGTCGATGGCCGCGATGACCGGAACCCGGCAGGCCTCGACCCTGTCCATCAGGACGTTGAAGCCCAGCACAGCTTTCAGCTGGCCCGCGCCCCGCCCGGCCGCCTCGCGCAGATCGTCCCCCGCGCAGAAGGCGCCGTTGCGTCCCGTCAGCACCACCGCCCGCACGTCGAGGTCGGCGTTGATCGCGTCCAGGGCCTCTTCCAGGGCGAGGCGAAGCGCCATGCCCAGCCCGTTGGCCGGCGGCCCGTCCAGTTCCAGCAGGACGATGGCGGCGTGGGGACGGGAGACATGCAGGGTCGGGGTCATGGCCAAGCCTCGCCGATCGCCGGCCGCTTGAACAGCCTTCGCCGCGACAAGGCGACGCTCATGTTGCGTCGCACAAGATTCCGCTTGCCAGTTTCAAACAGTTGTCTCAGCTTAGGCCGCTTCGAGGTCGATTTATCCGCCTCGGGACCAAAAACGACGGGTTGGCGATGGTTTTTTGCCATTTCGACCACCCCGCGCGCAGCCGAGTTGAGCTTTCGAGCGTTGCTGCAACGCCGAAGGAAACGGGGAGTGACATGACGACCACGACGCTTGAAAAGTCGCCTGTGAAGGATCTCTACGAGATCGGCGAGATCCCGCCGCCCTTCCATGTGCCCAAAAACATGTACGCCTGGAGCATCCGCAAGGAGCGTCACGGCAAGCCGTCCACGGCCATGCAGGTCGAAGTCGTTCCCACCTGGGAGATCGGCGAGGACGAGGTGCTGGTGCTCGTGATGGCCGCCGGGGTCAATTACAACGGCGTCTGGGCCGCCCTGGGCGAGCCGATCAGCCCGCTGGACGGGCACAAGCAGCCCTATCACATCGCCGGATCCGACGCCTCGGGCATCGTTTGGGCGGTGGGCAAGAAGGTCAAGCGCTGGAAGCTGGGCGACGAGGTGGTCATCCACTGTAACCAGGACGACGGCGACGACGAGGAGTGCAACGGCGGCGACCCGATGTTCTCCACCAGCCAGCGCATCTGGGGCTACGAGACGCCGGACGGCAGCTTCGCCCAGTTCTGCCGGGTGCAGTCGCGCCAGCTGTTGCCCCGCCCCAAGCATCTGACCTGGGAAGAGGCCGCCTGCTACACCCTGACCCTCGCCACCGCCTATCGCATGCTGTTCGGCCACAAGCCGCATGAGCTGCGGCCGGGCCAGAACGTGCTGGTCTGGGGCGCCTCGGGGGGCCTGGGCGTCTTCGCCGTGCAGCTGGCCGCCGTGGCCGGCGCCAACGCCATCGGCGTGGTCAGCTCCGAGGACAAGCGCGAGTTCGTGCTGTCGATGGGCGCCAAGGCGGTGCTGAACCGCAACGAATTCAACTGCTGGGGCCAGCTGCCCAAGGTCAACGGCCCCGAATTCAACGACTACATGAAGGAAAGCCGCAAGTTCGGTAAGGCGATCTGGCAGATCACCGGCAACAAGGACGTCGACATGGTGTTCGAACACCCTGGCGAGGCCACCTTCCCGGTCTCGGTGTTCGTCGTCAAACGCGGCGGCATGGTCGCCATCTGCGCCGGCACCAGCGGCTTCAACCTGACCATGGACGCCCGCTTCCTGTGGATGCGCCAGAAGCGCGTTCAGGGGTCGCACTTCGCCAACCTGATGCAGGCCTCCGCCGCCAACCAGCTGGTCATCGACCGCCGCGTCGACCCGTGCCTGTCGGAAGTGTTCCCCTGGAACGACATCCCGGCCGCGCACGAGAAGATGCTGGCCAACCAACACCTGCCCGGCAACATGGGCGTGCTGGTCTGCGCCCAGCGTCCCGGCCTGCGGACGTTCGAAGAAGTGCAGGAGCTGAGCGGGGCGCTTTAGGCGCCCC
>Ga0209023_10003466_pt1 | contig 18825 bp, 18 predicted proteins | sample LakOneMetagenome_FD_187468 | JGI IMG/M metagenome (GOLD analysis project Ga0209023, IMG submission 187468) | Freshwater and sediment microbial communities from Lake Erie, Canada (SPAdes) (version 2) | ecosystem: Environmental > Aquatic > Freshwater > Lentic | place: Lake Erie, Canada...
TGATTGAATAGCAAATTCGATAAATACTTCGTCCAATTTAACAACACTCATGCAATATGAATGCATGGATCGTCAATTTTATGAACAAAGTTCTTATATTAAGTTGTCTTTTATATGTGCCTATCTACTCATATGGTGCAGAAAAACTACCAACGATTAAAGTCGAAGGTACAACCACTGAGCAATCTGATTCTCAATACCTCACTACACGTATTCAATGGATTAAATTTCCTCAAGTCAGCTATCAAACGGCGGATTTAAAGGATGAAGATCGTTCTGCAATTATTCGTGTACAAACAGATAAAGCAGGCAAAGTAGTTGATGCTGATGTACAAGAAAGTACGGGCTTGCGTGCGCTAGATCAAAAATTGATTAAAGCTGTTGAAGAAGCAAAGGTAAAACCTGTACAAAAGAATGGTAAAGCCGTTCCTATTATTGGTTATCAGACATTTACACTAAGTCTAAACAATGCTGAAGATCCTGTATCGCAAGCCAAGAAATGCACTTATCATTTCAATTCTAAAAATTGGATCAAGCAAGAAAAAGATAAATCAGTTGCATTCCGCTATCTTCAACAGCCAGCACTTACACTCGATCAATCTCTCTTAAAAAATAAAGATCGTGTGGTCAAATTCAAATTTAAGTTGAATAAACAAGGTGAAATTACACAGGTAAAACTCACCAAACTTTCAGGTGTAAATGCCATAGATCAACAAGTCATTGAAGCTGTTGAACATGCTCAAGTTAGTGTCAAACGTTCTTACCGCACCTTGTGGATTTATAAACAATCAAGCTTGAGTGATCAAATTCAATTTAAAAAAGATGATTGTGAATAAGCTTATAGTGCAAATTAAAGGCGCACTCAGCGCCTTTAATTTTAAAGCTTTTAGAATATGCCTAAATATACCCAATAAATAAAAAGATAACGCCCACCTTTTGCAAAAGTCACAATCAATAGAAAACGCCAGAAATTTTCCTTCATTAATCCTGCAACTAAAGTGATAGGATCACCAATCATAGGTGTCCAGCTTAATAATAATGACCAAAATCCATATTTTTGATAGATTTTTTCAGCTTTCAACAGGCTTTTTTCAGAAATAGGAAACCATTTTTTATGCTTAAATTGTTCTATTTTTAAACCGAGATACCAATTCACACATGAACCTAAAACATTGCCAATGGTCGCCACAAGAATTAATAAATAGGTCGAATATTCAGCTTGCGCCAATAACCCCAGCAAAACAGCCTCAGACTGCAATGGCAATAAAGTCGCCGCACCAAATGCGGAAAGAAACAATAATAAATAGGCCATCTAGCGATTGATCTTATTTAAAATTTTTATTCCAAAACATATCTTACTTATTGCAAATTCAAGCGCTTCTTGGTTTTAAAATACTCTAAAATCGCCCATAAAACTGCAAGGCCAAATACCACAAAACGTGCCCATTCATAGCGCTGTGCAATCGGATCGATGATAGCTCGAATAACGGCAGGATCTTGTGAATGAATGCTGGAAAATAGACTTTGTATATGCACAATTTCTGCAACATATAAAATTAAACATCCCGCAATTGCAACAATCACACTCCAATAAATTTTTGAGTTAGATTCGAGAATACGCGTTAAATTTAAAAAAAATGCTTTCATCATCATATCCAAATACAAAAACTCAAAAACCACCGATTGGGTGGTTTTTGAGTTTAGCATAAAAACATATTTATACTTTGATGGATAATGCTCTTTGCACTGCTGGACGTGCAGTTATACGCTCAATATATTCTTTGACATGAGGATACTCTTCAATCTGAATGCCTTGCCATTCATAGCGTAAAACCCAAGGAAGAATCGCCATATCGGCAATCGAATACTCACCTGCTACAAATTTTTGCCCAATCAGTTGTTGATTTAAAATCCCATACAAACGCTTGGTTTCCGTGACATAACGATCAATAGCATAAGGAATTTTTTCTTTGGCAAAGCGACTAAAATGATGATTTTGTCCAAGCATTGGACCAAAACCACCCATTTGCCACATGAGCCATTGTTCAACCTCAACACGATCTTGTTCATTGCTTGGATAAAACAATCCAGTTTTTCGCCCTAGATATTGTAAGATTGCACCTGATTCAAATACAGAAATCGCTTCGCCATTCGGCCCATCTTGATCAACAATTGCTGGAATTTTATTGTTTGGCGAGATTCTTAAAAAATCAGCTTGAAACTGATCATTCTCTAAAATATTGATGGGGAAAATTTGATAATCCAAACCCATTTCTTCTAAAGCAATAGTAATTTTATGACCATTGGGTGTACCCCAATAATATAAATCAATCATGTTTCATCCTTCTGCATTTTCACGTATTTCTAAATTTTATAGCGGGGAATATTTTACTTTTATAACACGATTCAACATCCAGCCAATATAGGTTTTTTGCAATTATGACCAAATAAATGATGATCACTACGTCTAAAAAATATAGAAATATCGTATTTTGATATTATCCAATATTTCCTCATTTTCAATTAAATATTATTTTACATGCCCTTATCCTAAAAGACCTAACTTAGACCATAAACAACTGACACGACTCTTTTTAAGCGCAGTTAAGTTTCCCTGCAAATCAATCTCCAAAATAGTTTTTATTGGACTCATAAGCTGTTAAATTCTTTGTAGAAACCATATGTATTGATTAAGAAAAGTGGCGACCATATAAGTTTTTTAAAATCAGATATATATTCAAAAAAAGTATATTTATTCCAATTAAAAATAGGTGAAAAATGAACTATATGCGACAAAAAAATCTAGATCTATTTGTTGTGCTGATTGCTGCAATATTTCTAGTTGCACTCATTATTTTATTTTTATTTGCTTGGCCACATTACAAAGTTTGGAAACAAGGTATGGATGGCCAAGCCGCACTTGCCGAAGCTGAACAATCAAAAATGATTCAAGTCCAAGTCGCTAAAGCAGAATTGGAAAGTGCTAAATTACGTGCCGAAGCCATTAAACTTGTGGGGCAAGCAGCAAAAGACTATCCAGAATATCGCAAACAAGAATTTATTGGCGCATTTGGTGAAGCACTGCGTGATGGAAGAATTCAGCAAATTATTTATGTTCCAACAGAAGCTAATATTCCCATTGTTGAAGCAGGTGCACGACCTAAATTAAATGAATAATATTCAAATCAGTTTGAATGAAGGAATAAAGCTTTCTATTTTCAATTTCTATTCACTCATAAAAAAAGCACTGCTGAGAGCAGTGCTTTTAGATTCAAATGAAGGATTACTTTTTCTTTTTCGGTCCAAGTAACATACCCATTTGACGACCTTCCATTTTTGGCGCTTGTTCGATCACACCATAATCAGCCACATCTGCTTCAATTTTTTGTAATTGAGCAAGACCAATCTGTTGGTGAGCCATTTCACGACCACGGAAACGCAAAGTAACTTTAACTTTGTTGCCTTCTTCAAGAAATTTCAGAATGGCACGTAGCTTGATGTTGTAATCACCAACGTCTGTAGCTGGACGCAATTTAATTTCTTTAACCTGAACTTGATGCTGTTTCTTTTTAGCATCTTTTTGCTTTTGCTTCAGATCAAATAAATGTTTGTTAAAGTCCATGATTTTACAAACAGGCGGCTCTGCATTTGCCACAATCTCAACAAGGTCAAGATCTGCATCTTCAGCAGCACGTAACGCTTCAGCAAGCGTTACGATACCTTTTTGCTCACCATCTGCAGCGACAAGACGGACTTCTTTTGCCTTAATCTCATCGTTTAACGCAGGACGATTGCTTTTAGCACCTTGTTGTTGGTTACGGTCAGGCTGTTTAATCTTTCTTACTCCACAATATACCGGCCACGTTCGGCAACGGCTGCTTTCACTAGGTCAACAAATGCATCAATTGACATAGTACCTAAATTTTTTCCAGAACGCGTACGTACATTCACAGTACCTTCTTCTACTTCACGGTCACCAAGAACCAATAAGTATGGAATACGTTCTAAAGTACGCTCACGAATCTTAAATCCGATTTTCTCATTTCTCAAGTCTGAAATTGCTCGAATTCCATTTTCTTTGAGTTTTGCGACGACTTGCTCACATGCAACCGCCTGAGAATCGGTAATATTCATTACACATGCTTGGACCGGAGCCAACCATGGTGGCATAAAGCCTGCGTAGTGTTCAATTAGTATACCAATAAAACGTTCAAAACTGCCAAGAATTGCACGATGTAACATCACTGGATGGTCACGATCGTTATCTTCTGTTACATAAGAAGCGTCTAAACGTAATGGTAAGTTAAAGTCACATTGAATTGTACCGCATTGCCAGATACGACCTAAACAATCTTTTAATGAGAATTCAATCTTAGGACCATAGAACGCACCTTCACCTGGTTGCTCTTCCCATTCAAGACCAGCTTCATCTAAAGCATCTGCCAAAGATTTTTCTGCAACATCCCAAAGCTCATCAGCACCCACACGTTTTTCAGGACGTGTAGAAAGTTTCATTTGCACTTCTTCAAAGCCAAAATCTTTATAAACATCTAAAGTCAGTTTAATAAAGTCCGCAACTTCTTTACCAATTTGTTCAGTCGTACAGAAAATATGTGCATCGTCTTGAGTAAAACCACGTACACGCATAATCCCGTGTAAAGAACCTGATGGTTCATTACGGTGACATGAGCCAAACTCAGCCAAACGGATAGGAAGATCACGGTATGACTTCAAACCTTGGTTAAACACTTGAACGTGACATGGGCAGTTCATTGGTTTAACAGCGTAGTTACGGTTTTCGGAATGTGTCGTAAACATGTTGTCTGCATAGTTTGCAGCATGTCCAGATTTTTCCCAAAGCGTAAAGTCTACGATTTGTGGTGTTTTAATTTCTTGGTAGCCATTGTCTTGTTGAATTTTACGCATGTACTGTTCAAGCACTTGGTAAATTGTCCAACCATTGGCATGCCAGAACACCATACCCGGCGCTTCTTCTTGCATATGAAACAAGTCTAAAGCTTTACCGATTTTACGGTGATCACGCTTTTCAGCTTCTTCAATACGTTTAATGTAGGCAGCTAATTCTTTTTTGTCTGACCAAGCCGTACCATAAATACGTTGTAATTGTTCATTCTTCGCATCACCACGCCAGTATGCACCAGAGATTTTAGTGAGTTTGAATGATTTTAAGAATTTAGTATTTGGTACGTGTGGTCCACGACACATATCTAAATAATCTTGATGATAATACAAGCCCATTTGCGTTTCTTCAGGCATGTCTGCAATCAAGCGTAATTTGTAGTCTTCACCACGTGCAGTAAATTCTGCAATCACTTCATCACGAGGTGTCATTTTTTTGATGACATCATAATCCTGATCGATGAGCTTTTTCATACGCTCTTCAATCGCAGCCATATCATCTAATGTAAATGGACGTGGCATCCAGATGTCATAGTAGAAACCTTCTTCAATGACAGGACCAATCACCATTTTTGCTTCTGGGAAGAGTTGTTTTACCGCATGTCCAACTAAGTGTGCACATGAGTGGCGAATGATTTCCACACCTTCTTGATTTTTAGGTGTAATAATTTCTAAGCTAGCGTCTTCGGTAATTAAATCACTTGCATCGACTAAGCGACCGTTTACTTTTCCTGCCACTGTATTTTTAGCAAGTCCAGGCCCAATACTTTGAGCGACTTCCATAACAGAAACAGCTTGGTCAAAAATTTTTTGATCGCCATTTGGCAATGTGATAATTGGCATATTTAAAATCCTTAAGGAGTGATGCCCCGTACCATGGAGCATGTCACCGCGAGATTATGATCGAGGAAGATCCTCAAGATAAAATCGGTGGAACAAAATAAAAGTGTGAAAAATTTTACACCTTTCAACTCGATTAATAAACCTTTGCTTAGGAATTCAGCTAAATAAACTCAATGGAGCTAACATTTTTATATGTTTAACTCATCTAAAAGCTTAAGAATCAATATGACCGATTTTGTATTTATTCTCTCAAAATAAATTATTTCATATGAACCATTATCAAAGTCATTCAAAAGATGGAATTTATGTCGTTGAATTACCCAATATAATTTGATATCTCACTCAAATCATAAACGCCATACGCTAATGGCTTCTATTCCCTAAACGTTTCCCATGCTTCAAATTCACTATTTTTATAGCAATACAATGTAGAAAATTGCGGAATAATGGCTTCGCTCTGCGTCGGTCTTAAAAAAACATAATCATCTACATTAATCTGCGTATGTTTTGGAACATTGACCAACTCTTGATTAGAGCTGCGTCCATATAATAAATGCGGACGAACACCTTGCGGATAAACATAATCCGCCATCCAATAGCCTCCATAAATAAACAAAGCCTTAGATCGATGTGGAAGCTGATTCAATATTGGCAATCCGGGAAGTTGCGTATACGGCAAAACTTTCAATACTGGCGCTGCAATCCATAATGCTGTTTTGAAAGCACTTAAACTCTCACTATCAAAATCACTCGGTTTCAATAGCATCGAACCAAAAGAAAGATCATTACAGACACTATGTTTCACGTGAAAACTAAAACTGGGACTACCGCCCCCATTAAAACAAAGTTCATTGGTATAAAGATCAGGAAAGTGTTGCTGAATGACTTCAATATACTGTTGATAAATCGCTTGAGATTCCTGATAGGCAAGGTCCGCTTTTTTAATGATTGAGGGCAATTTGGTTACATGTGCGTCATAGCCCATCAATCCTGAAAACTGTAAATATTCAAGGTGACTACAAATCGTTTTAAGTAACTGCGATAAGCTTTGTAGTGAATTTATGCCACCACGATGTAAGCCCACATCAATTTCTATATTAATTTTTAGTTTTAAAGACAATAGCTTTGCAACTTCAAGATATTGCAATAGACGTTGTTGACTATCCACTAACCATTGAATATTAGCGTCTTGCCAATGATGGTTAAACTCATAAAAATGCTGAACTGAGCTGACTGGCATGGGTTTACCCAACAATATATCTGCCTCTGAAAAGTTTTCTAGAATCGGAAGCAATTGAGGTAAATGAAACACCATAAAACGTTGTGTCACAATCCTTTGGCTAATTCGTTTCAATAATTGCATACAAGCTAATGATTTCACCACAATTCTAGGTTGCAAATGTGGTGCAGTTTTTAATTGAGTCACAACCGTTTGAAGATTATGTTCAAGTGCCTGATCATCCACAATCAAACGAGGTAAAGCATAGCCCTGCTGTTTCAAATCACGATTTAATTGCTGAAAAAAATGATCCATCGCCCTGCTCCTAATTCATCCTAAGTTTTTATTGATGTGATAAAAACAGTGTTTCTAAATACGGATTTAAAAACTTCTGCGTTGGATCAAGTTGTTCACGAATTTGCATAAATTCACCCCACTTTGGATAGAGTGGTTTTAGTTGCGCGCTGGTCATGCTGTGCATTTTTCCCCAATGCGGACGACCTTGATAACGCTGTAAAATCGGTTCAATCGCATCAAAGAGTAATCTTGGTTCTTGTTTGTGATATTGATGAATAGAAATTGAAATCGAATCCCTTTGATAGAAAGGGCTCAACCAAATATCATAACCTTTAACAAAACGGAACTCTACGGGAAAGAATGTCGGTGATTTAGCTCGCTTCATTGCTGCCAAAACCTCTTGTAAGCAAGCCACACCATATTCAGCAGGAATCTGATATTCCATTTCATTAAATCTAGTATTACGAACCGTTGGGAAAATACGACTAGACCAATCCACACAAGTTGTCGGTTTAATAAATACTCCCAACAGCTTCTGTAATTGTGAATTCAATGCAGGAATTTTCCCTGTTAATTCGCAACACATTGTTAATAACGCATCTTCCGAAGGCCAACCTTCTTTTCGTGGCTGAACCTCTTCATCCGTAATATCCAATGTTTTTAACATCAATTGTTTAGCATGTGAAAAAGCAAAACATTCAATATGACGATGCTGGGTTTTCCATTGATCTATATTGTTAATAAAATCATCAACAGAACACAACTCAACATGTTCTTTCAGTTTATAACGTGGTTTATTTTGCATGGTGATTTTGGTCAGAATACCCAAACTGCCTAAAGACACACGTCCTGCATTAAAAATAGCGCTATTTTCCTGCGCATTACAACGCAAGATTTCACCTGAAGCGGTTAGCAATTCAAATTCTTCTACATAAGCAGAAATACAATGTAAACCGACACCTGTACCATGCGTCCCTGTCGATACCGCACCAGCCAAACTTTGCTGATCAATATCCCCTTGTTGCATTAAAGATTGATTCACAGGTTGTAAATATTGATCCAAATTAAATAACCGAGTGCCTGACCAAATACTGGCTTGTGACAATTCTGCATTGACCGAATCCACACCGCTCAAATGATCCAATGACAGCAAAGTTGCATCTGTACACACCAACGGCGTAAAAGAATGTCCTGCGCCGACCACCCGAATCTTTGCATGTTCTCGAACTAGGTATTGTAATTGTTCAATATTTTGTGGTTTTAGAATATGTTCAGGCTGTGCTGTTTGATACCCAGACCAATTATTCCACTGATTGTTCCCTTGCTGATTCATGTCATTATTCCTTTAACGTACTGTCGTTTTAATACTGCCAAAATTGGTTCTTAGATCGATTTCATGCTGAGGAATCTGTGCAGGTCGTGTGCTTTGATCATAATTTCGCATGGATTTTTCTAGCTTGAATTGTTGCGCTAAGCCTTGAAATTTGTATTGAAATGCAGCCAGTGTCCATTGACCATATAAAGTATGTCCACCTTCATACGCCTGTTGCTGATATTCCTCATTGGTGGTGATATAACCCATATAATCATTACAATAAGATGCTAACCAAACCTTACTCACTGACAGATTACTTTGCACAGACTGATAGACTGTTTGAATCACTCGTTGCGCTGAAGTTGTGGTAATTTCTCCCGGACAGCAGATCAGTAACAGTTGCCCCAATTTTAAAATCTGTAATGGCACAACACTCGGTACCAAAGGACTCTGTTGAATTGCACCTGCTTTGACTTGACGATTCATTTCACGAATCAAAGGATCTAAAAAGCTAGGTTGCACATCCAAGTCCTTCCCAAGCAATTGGTTATCAGGACTTTCTAAAGTAATATCTTTGGGATATTGCGAACTGTATAAGGCATAGTATTTGTCATAGTCAGGTGCATTCGGATTAGCCAAACGTTTTTTACGCACTTGCCTAGACAATAAAGACATTGCTATGGTGATTGGTTTTGCTGCCCCTTTGCCATCAACTGGCGTTCCGCCAAAAAATGCCACACCATGACATGCAGCACTGGTCTTGGCATTTTTGACACCCTGAGAAAACTCAATCGAAATATCAACCTGACTTAAATCGACATAAGACAACACTGCGTCCAATGCACCCGCTAATGTTTGACTTGAACCAGACAAAGCTTGAATAGCTAAATCACTTTGATAACGTCCATTTTGTTGAGCATATTGATACTCTGCTTCGCCCTGAATTTTATTGCGAATTGCATCTTGCTTAGGCCCATGAAAATGAGGGGACACGTCCCCTGCTGAAGCTTGGGCAAAAATGGTTACTGGCTGAACTACCCCTTGCTCTGCTAAATATTGTTCACTGAATGTCGCCGCATAGCCTTTATTATCACCATCATAGGCATTGAGTTTGTTGCCTAAACAAGTGGCATGAACGCCAAATAAAGATATAAATCCACAAAGCTGTTGCTGACGATAAAACCCCAATAATTGCATTTCACGATTCAGTGCCAAATGCGTTTCGTGAATATTTCTTTGAATCACGTCAGGATTACGGTTGTAAGAAGCTAAAGCTCGATTCCATGCAACAGGAATATTTTCATCAAATTGACTGGTGTTATAACGAATCTCTGTTTCTTGCTCAGTGGCTAAAGCATCCAAGATACTCTTAACCACAGCTTCTACAACTGCATGTAAATGTTCAGGGACAAAACCTGGTGTGGGCATGTTATATAAAGCTTCATAAGCACATCCGCCCGGCCCTGAATGCGTATGCGTTGCCATCAATACCAATTGTTGTTCATTGAACCGTTGCGCTAATTTTTGTTTTAAAACATCTACCACCCCACTGCGCATCGCATGGGTAATACAGCCAAAATCAAGACAACAAATTAAAATCGGTTGAGTTGCATTCATTTCACGAATAGAAAATGTACGTGCAAACAGTGCTGTTCGTTTTTCATAAGCACGATGCGTCCACATGCCATAACCAAACATGGCATAACCTTTGGGTTGAATAGGTATTTCTTGTTTGCTCCAACCAACCATATACATGTTCAATATTCCTATATTTGAATTTTTATTCTCATCATGAGAAGTACATTGAAAGTTAATCAAAAATATGCGATACCCACTAGGGTTAAACCAACAAAAATAAGGGGGGCTAAACGGACTTTATGCCTATTCAACCAATAGAATCTGCACATTCTCAAACTTTTATTCCGCCTATGCTGCTCAGTAGCTTGATTCATTATGCTGAACAGCAACGGTGGTCTTATCAGTCATGGTTTGAAAATAACCATTTGAATATAGACCAAATCATTAACAATCAAGGTTTTGTTCATTTTTCAGATATTTGTAATGTCTTTCAACATGCTATTCATGATACTCAGCAACCCAATCTAGGACTTTTGCTAGGGAGTAATGAAGGTCAAGTTGCTATGGGAATCCTCGGTTTTGCCATGCAAGCCTGTAAAAATGTGGCTGAAGCCATGCAAACAGCGCTTCATTACCACCCTATTTCAGGCAGTGTTTTAGACTTAGCTGTACATATTCAAATTGATTATTGCGAAGTCGAAGTTTTTGAACGCTATCCAAATGGTGCTTTAAATTCTTTAAATGCTATTTTTTGCGATGAAATCTTTGCCAGTATGATCACCTGTTTAAACATGATGTTAGGTGATCATCAGCAACTGATCTGCTTAGAACTAAGCTATGATGGTTCAGCCTATTTAGCGGATTATCAACGTATTTTCAATTGCCCTATTCAATTCAACTGCGCCCGAAACTTAATCCGCTTTAACAAAACGATATTATCGAGAACACTGAAAAATTACAGCCCTGCGAATTATCAAATGGCAATTAAAATCTGTGATTCGGCATTTGATCAATTCAAGCAAATCAATCAGCCTAGTTTGGTTAAAGTTTTACAGCATTTGATTGTAAGCCATCTTCCTGAACGCTTCGATATGCAACAAGCAGCTCAACATTTTCATTTAAGTGAAAGACATTTAAGACGTTTATTAATCAATGAAGGAGCAAATTTTCAGTTGATTAGGCAACAGGTTCTAGCAGATAAAGCCAAAAATCTTTTAAATGAAAATTACGCTATCAGTGAAATCAGTCATATTTTAGGGTTTAGTGAATTACGTGAATTTAGGCGAGCATTTAAAAAATGGACAGGATATTCACCGACAAATTATAAAAAATTAAACCACGCAAATTTGTAAAGCTATACTTCAAATGAATATCGACCAACTGAGAAATAGCACAAGCTTAGCCTTAGTTTTCGTGAAAATTCTCGCTATTTTATGAAAAAATTTAGGCGATATTAAAAAAATATTTAACCTGCTGATATGTCACTTATGAAAGATATCAACTTATAAACAATTGATTAGATAAAAATAAATAACAATAAAATTTATAAATTTAGAATGCAATAACTTTACATTAACCGCAATTAAGTTGAATACTCGACTAAAGCATAACTGCATTCAATTGATGTTATGCATATCTTTGAATTGAGAAATTAGAATAATAGACATGGAGTTTAAAATGGTAAGCGCATACGATGAGTTACCCCGTACCCCCGCAAATTTTGTAGCCTTATCACCATTACGTTATCTGGAACGTGCTGCTTACATTTACCCAAACCAAGATGCAATTGTGCATGGTTCACGGCGTATTTCATGGCGTGAAACCTATATGCGTTGTCGCCAATTCGCACATCAGCTACAAAATTTAGGTATCCAAAAAAACGATACCGTCTCGGTTTTATTACCAAATATTCCTGCAATGATTGAAGCGCATTTTGCCGTACCGATGTCAGGTGCAGTTTTAAATGCACTCAATACACGTTTAGATGCCAAGACCATTGCATTCATGCTTGAACATGCTGAAACCAAAGTGCTTTTGGTTGATCCTGAATTTGCAGCGCTAGCGGAAGAAGCCGTTGCGCTTGTACCTCAACAGATTTATATCATTGATGTTGCAGATGCAGAATATGAAAAAAATGATATAACAGCACGTATCGGTCAAATTGAATATGAAGACTGGATCAAGGGTGGTGATGCTAATTTTGAATGGCATTTACCCAATGATGAATGGGATGCCATTAGCCTAAACTATACTTCGGGTACGACAGGTAATCCTAAAGGTGTGGTTTATCATCATCGTGGCGCATATCTCAATGCTGCCAGTAATATCCTTGCTTGTGGCATGACACCTCGTTGTAAATATCTGTGGACACTACCATTGTTCCATTGTAATGGTTGGTGTTTTGCTTGGACCATTGCAGCTAATGGCGGAACCAATATTTGCTTACGAAAAGTTGATCCTGCATTGGTTTATCAACTGATTGATCAACACAAAATTGACTATCTCTGTGGCGCACCGATTGTGTTATCTATGCTGATCAATACACCTAAAGATAAACAAATTAAATTTAATCATCATGTTGAAGTAATGGTGGCAGGCGCTGCACCCCCAGCAGCGATTATTGAAGGAATGCATCACATTGGTATCCAAGTTAATCATGTCTACGGTTTAACTGAAACCTATGGCCCATCTGCTTTATGTGCATCTCAAGCAGGTTGGAGTGAATTATCCATTCAAGAACAAGCGCAGTTACATTCACGTCAAGGTGTGCCATACCCTCTGCAAGACAGTATGCGTGTACTTGATCCTGAAACCATGCAACCTGTTCCAAACGATGGTACAACCATGGGAGAAATCATGTTCCGTGGCAATATCGTAATGAAGGGTTATTTAAAAAATACCAAAGCGACTGAAGAAGCCTTTAAAGGCGGGTGGTTCCACTCAGGTGATTTAGCTGTAAGTCAACCTGATGGTTATGCCAAAATTATGGATCGCTCTAAAGATATTATTATTTCAGGCGGTGAAAATATTTCATCGCTCGAAGTTGAAGAAGTGTTGTACACCCACCCTGCGATTATGACTGCCGCTGTAGTAGCTAAACCTGATACCCGCTGGCAAGAAGTCCCTTGTGCTTTTATTGAGCTTAAACAAGATGCTGAAACCACAGCGGATGAAGTGATTGAATTCTGCAAACAACACTTAGCACGTTTTAAAGTACCGAAAGATGTGGTGATTTGTGAAATTCCAAAAACTTCGACAGGAAAATTACAAAAATTTATCTTACGTGATTGGGCGAAAGAACGAGCTGAAAGTGAATTGAGTTAAGTCACTCCAAAAATGAAATCCCCCTCTCCTTTCTAAGGAGGGGGGTCAGGGAGAGGCTTTTAAATAAGCCCCTCGCCTTCCTAAAAAGATGAGAAGCACTTGCCTGCAAAGGATAGATTAAATCCCCTCTCCTTTGTAAGGAGATGAGAAGCACCGCTTCGCAAGGGAGAGGTTTTAAAATAAGTCCCTCGCCTACTAAGAAGATGAGAAGCACTGCTTGCAAAGGATAGACTAAATCCCCTCTCCTTTCTAAGGAGAGGGTCAGGGAGAGGTTAAAAATAAAAAACGACCTATTTAGGTCGTTCTTATCATTGCAGAATCAATTATTTCGAATTGTCAGAAATCAAAGCCACTTGCTGTGCATAATTCAACAATTTTAATTTAGAAGCCGTTAATTCTTCAGCAGAAACTTCTTTGGCAATATCACGATGAATACGCAAAACATGCTGACGCAGAGAATGACTTTCTGCTGCATTATAAGACTTACAAAACTCTTTAATCGCAGGATCACGCTGTTCGATCATACGGTCAACCCAACGATCGAGTTGTGCCAACTTCTTAATACCTTGCTTAGGTGTAAGATAAGACAAAATGACAGCCTCATCTTCATTACGCAATAATTTACCAATACGCTGAAACTGACGGCGACGTGCTTCAAAAGACGTAATTAACTGAACATCAAGTAATGCTTCAATCAAACGCTCTTCAACAGGTAAAGCTTCAATTTGTTTCTTTGACAACTCAGCGAGTTGTTCACCTAAAGCAGCCATGCGTTGCACAGCTTTCTTCTGTTCGGTTTTACTTGCACGCCCTTCTAAAGAATCAAAATCATCTTCAGTAAAACGTTGCGGACGACGTGCCACGATTATTCTGCCTCGTAAAATTTATCTGCGAATAGTGCAAGGACTTCAGATGAAGCTTTTTCTTCATCAGGACCATCAACCACTAGACGCAAGGTGGTTCCCTTACCAGCTCCAAGCATAAGTAAAGAAAGGATATTCTTGGCATCGACTAATTTATCGCCCTTACCAATTTGAATAGAACATTTAAATTTAGTCGTGACTTCAATTAGTTTTCCAGATGCACGCGCATGTAATCCTAATTTATTAATTACGTCAACAGTTGTGTCAATCATGACCAGTGCTTCATTTCTCTATGTAATACTTGAGTAGGCCATTGAGACTCTAAAGCCTTCTTCAACCTATCCACAATATAAACCGAACGATGTTGACCACCCGTACAGCCGATAGACACCGTAATATAATGACGATGACCTTCTGCAAAAGCAGGCAACCACTTATTTAAAAACTGATAGATGTCTTGATACATCTCATTTGCTTGCTCACTGGCTTCTAAGAATTGACGCACAGGTTCATCCAAACCTGAAAACTTACGCAACTCTAAATCCCAATGTGGATTAGGCAAATGTCTAACATCAAAAACGAAATCTGCGTCTAATGGAATACCATGTTTATAACCAAAAGACTGTAAAATTAAAATGAGTTTATCGGACTGTCCCAATTTGGACAATAAGGTATCCTTTAAATCATGTACACTTTTATCTGTCGTATCAATATGCGCCGTTGCTCTCAGTTGAATGGGGAGCAATAAATTTTTTTCTTCTTGTATGCACTCATTCAAACTTTGAAAACGACTAGATAATGGATGCGGACGTCTTGAAGCACTAAAACGGGAAATCAGTTCCTGATCTCGAGTCGTCAAATAAATAACGTCTACGCTACCATGTTTTTGCAACTGTTGAAAAACATCATCAAAACCATGTAAATCTTCTTTTGCACTGCGGACATCAATCCCCAGCGCAAGTAACTCTAAATTATTTTCTTTATCTAATTTTTCAACGATTTCAGGAAGCAACGCCAAAGGCAGATTATCTATACAGTAATAACCCAGATCTTCAAGCACCTGCAAAGCAGACGATTTACCTGAACCAGATTGTCCTGTCACGATAAGTATGCGCTTCATGGCATGGCGATCCTAAAAAGCAAAGGTTTAAGCAGGAAGTTTAATCTGCAAATTATCAATTAAGCGTGTTTTGCCTAATTTTGCTGCAACAAACAATACAACATCTTGGTCAAACTGATCAACCTTTTGTAACATTGGACTACGAGCTTCTACATAATCTACAACCAAACCAGCCTCAGTCAAACTTGTACGAATTTGACTAAGCACATTTGATAAAGTCTGACCTGTCAATAAATCATGTTCCGCAGTTTTTAAAGACTGATAAATCACAGGTGCCGTTTGACGCTCTTGCTCTGATAAATAACCATTACGAGAGCTTAAAGCCAAACCATCTTCTGCACGTGCAATTGGAACACCAATCACTTCGATTGGCATATTCAAATCACGAACCAACTGTTTAATCACAGCCAATTGTTGATAATCTTTTTGACCAAAGAAAGCAAAATTAGGTTGAACGATATTGAATAGCTTCGTCACAACCACAGCTACACCATCAAAGTGGCCTACACGCTGTAAACCACATAGATCATTGGTGATATCACTAACAGTAATATTGGTTAAACGTGTGTGTTTACCATACATCTGCTCAACAGATGGTGCAAAAACAATGTCACAACCGACTTCAGCCAAAAGATGACTATCCTGTTCCAAAGTACGTGGATAATTATCAAAGTCTTCATTCGGTCCAAATTGAATTGGATTCACGAAAATACTGACCACCACAACATCACATAGCTTACGTGCCTCACGAACCAGATTTAAATGTCCTTGATGAAGATTACCCATCGTCGGAATAAATCCAATACTTTTACGTGATGATCGAGCAGGACTAAGCGATGCTGTTAATCCTTGAATGGTAGTTTCTGTTTTCATGTTTACAGCTCGACTTGGAAAGTATGTTCTTGTGCAGGGAATGATTGATCTTGCACAGCAACATGATATGCCTTAAATGCGTCAACAATAGCAGTTTCACCTGCTTGTTCTTTCATAAAATTACGGACAAAACGTGCCACTTTACCGAAGGTCAATCCAAGCATATCTTGTACAACCAGAACTTGACCATCTGTTTCCACACCTGCACCAATACCAATCACAGGTACATGTGGGAACAATTCAGTAATCTCTTTACCTAATTGTGCAGGTACACACTCTAACAAGAGCACTGCTGCACCAGCTTCGACAACGGCTTTACAGTCAGCAATCAGTTGATCTGCAGCCTCACGTGTTTTGGCTTGCAGTTTATAACCACCAAAAACGTGAACTGACTGTGGTGTTAACCCCAAGTGTACACATACAGGAATACCATTTCGTGTCAGCACTTGAACAGTTTCAGCTAACCAAGCACCGCCCTCAATTTTAATCATTTGAGCGCCAGCTTGCATCACAATTTTAGAATTCGACAACGCATCATTGAGCGTTGCATAACTCATAAAAGGTAAATCGCAAAAGATAAATGAATGCTGATTTGCACGACGCACCGCAGCGGTATGATATGCCATATCAGCTACAGTCACAGGCAATGTAGAGTCATGCCCTTGAATGGTCATCCCCAAAGAATCGCCAATTAAAATAGTATCAATTTCAGCAACTTCCATACCTTTTGCCATACTTGCATCATAGCAAGTCAGGCATGAAAATTTACGGTTCTGAGCTTTAAACTGTCTTAAGTCACTTAGACTAATCATGACGATATTCCTCTATCGATAAGAGTTCTTGCATATTCAAAAAATCAATTGGCCCAAGTCTGATCTACAAGAGCGCTGAGTGTTGAATGTTGCACGAGATCTAAACTTTGCAATGACTGCCCTCTCACTTGAAGTGTAGGATCGAGATCTAATAAAGGGATCACCACAAAATCACGCTCTAAAATACCTATATGCGGTACTGTGAGTCGCTCATTTATAATGTTTTTTTCAGCATAAAGCAAAAGATCTAAATCTAAAGTTCTTTCACCCCAACGACGTAAGCGCACACGACCTGCTTCATTTTCAATACGTTGCAACTCATCTAACAATGCTAATGGCTCTAAATGAGTGTTTAATTGTGCAACAGCATTATAATAATGAGGCTGATCTTGTGGTCCCATTGGTGGACTCTGATACAGTTTTGAAACAGCAACAACCCCTAAAGTTCGGAGCTTTGCTACAGCTTCACGTAAAATTTGTTCAGAGTCACCTAAATTACTGCCTAAACCAATATAGGTTTTCGTCATCATTGCGTTGGTCCAAAAATCACTTTACTAAGATCACGTTGTACACGTCTACGTTTAGTAATTGGATGATCCGCATTGATTTCACCCGAATTTGCAGCGGATTTAAAATCATTTCTACTACGAGAATCACTCGATGAGTTATGAGCAGTTGGTTTATTACGAGTGCGGCGACTACGTGTTTCTTGTTCTTTCACCAATGGTTCAATCTGCGCTGAACTTGCTTTTTCTTCTACAGCAGGCTCTGCAACTTTACGACGACCTTTGGCACGTTGACGGTTATAAACACTAATAGCACGCTCTTTTTCATCCGACGACATGTCTTGGTAGGCTTCCCACCAAGCGCCCATGCCATTGGTAGACGTATCACCTGATTTTTCTCTGAGCAATAAAAAGTCAAAACCTGCACGGAAACGCGCATGTCCTGAAAGTGCCTCAATTTGCTGTGGTTTTGGATTCAGCAAACGACTTTGCATTTCCCAAACTTCACGAATAAAGGTTTCAGCAAAACGTGGAATAATGGTTCGTGTCGCTTGGCGTTTTAAAACGTCCAAGCCTGCTTGAGCTCGTGCTTCAGCGGCTACAACACCCTTTGCATGATAAACATCACAACGTGCTAAGAAATTATTCCATAACAACACCGCATAGAAAAATGCAGGGTTAATGGTTTTGCCTATTTGAATCCGTTGATCAGTATTTTTCGCAGCACGTTCAATGAAAGGCGTGATTTCAGTATCAATGTCTGCAAATAATTGCTTCCAAACACCAAATTCAATCAACATTGGCATCACACGGTGCAAATGTCCCATAGTAAACAGTTTTTGCGATTCATCATAAAGACGATGCGGAGAAACATCTCTTAATAATTGCGTCATCTCTTCAGTAAAGATTTCTAAAATTTTAGGATCGATACTAAAATTTAATTTCGCTGCAAAACGCAAAGTACGCAACATTCGTACTGGATCTTCTTCAAAACGTAAAGTCGGATCACCCAATAAACGTAATGTCTTATTTTTTATATCATCAATCGCATTGCAAAAATCTAAAACTTCGCCTTTACGTGGCTGGTAATACATTGCATTAATGGAAAAATCTCGACGAGAGAAGTCTTCTTCTATCGTTCCCCAATTATTGTCA
>Ga0209023_10003467_pt1 | contig 18815 bp, 27 predicted proteins | sample LakOneMetagenome_FD_187468 | JGI IMG/M metagenome (GOLD analysis project Ga0209023, IMG submission 187468) | Freshwater and sediment microbial communities from Lake Erie, Canada (SPAdes) (version 2) | ecosystem: Environmental > Aquatic > Freshwater > Lentic | place: Lake Erie, Canada...
TCTGGATGACGTCGGCGTGGCCGGCGTGGCGAGCGGTCTCCTCCAGCAGGTGCATCAGCACCCAGCGCAGGCTCACCGGCGGGTCCACCTCGTTGATCACGCACAGTTGATCGAGGCTGTCCGCCCGATCGACGATCTCCGACACGATCCGCCAGGTCTGGTGGTAGGTCTCGGTGACCGAGGCGATGGTGTCGGCCGGCTCGATGGTGTCGCTGGTGACCCGGTCGATCGGCTGCCCGTCGAACCGGTAGACCACCCAGATCCGCTCGGCCATGGACAGGTGCTTGAGCAACCAGAGCAGGGTGGTCCCGCTGCTCACCGGGCTGCGGCGAGCGTCCGCCTCGGTCACGTCGGCCACCTTGCGGAGCACCGATTCTCGCTGGAACTGCAACAGCTCCACGAGGACCTCGAGCTCCGTTCCGTGGGAGCGGGGTGGCTTGAGGTCGGGCATCGGGCCGACTGTACGGGCTGGCGTGGTCAGAGCAAGAGCGAGAAGTGGGTGTCGACGTCATCCCGGCCGACCTCGTCGAACCCGCAGGACCGGTACAGCTCCAGCGCGCTGGTCCAGGGCGTGTCGGCCCGCACGATCAGCTCGGTCATGCCCCGCTGACGGGCTCGGGCGACGAGCTCGACCACGATCGACCGCCCGAGCCCCTCCCGCCGACGACCCTCATCGACCGACACCCGCCGCACCTGGCCCCGACCGTCGGACCGGACCACCACCATCCCGCAGGCAACGATCGACCGGTCGAGCTCGGCCACGATCACCTCGGCCCCCTGGTCCAGGTACGCCGCGGTGATGTCGTCGAGGTCCGGGTTGAACGTCGGGTCGTAGGCGTCGCCCCACCGTTCCCTCAGACCGGCCAGCACTAGGGCACGGACCGCCTGCTGATCGGCGGCGGCGAAGTCTCGTATCACCAGACGATCATCGTCGACCGACGGCCCTGCTCGGCCGATCCAGAACACGTAGCGTCGGCCCCCATGAAGCTGACCGTCTCCCACCACTTCGACCTGCCCCTCGACACGGTCTGGGTGATGTTCCACGACCCCGACTCCCATGTCGCCAAGTTCGAGGCCATGGGCCACAAGGATCTCGAGGTGCTCGAGTCCAAGGTCGGCGACGACACCCTGGACCTCACCATCCGACGGACGGTGGAGCTCGAGGTCCCGTCGGTGGCCAAGAAGATCCTCAGCCCGACCAACACCGTGACGTCCACGGACCACTGGGAACGTCACGACGACGGTTCGGCCGGCGGCCACTACTCGGTGGACATCAAGGGCGTACCCGCCAAGACGTCGGGCGTCACCAAGCTCGTCACCGCATCCGACGGCGGATCGGACTACACCGTGGAGCTCGAGGTGAAGGTCGGCGTTCCGCTCATCGGCGAGAAGATCGCCGGCGCGCTCAAGCCCCAGCTCCAGAAGCAGATGGAGGCCGAGTTCGAAGCCTGCGACACCTGGCTCGCCGCCCATCCCTGAGCGGTGCGCTACCGAGCTAACCTCCGCTGCATGTTCAAGCGGGCGCCATTGGCTTCTTTCCTCATCGTCGCGACGACGTGCAGCTTCCTATGGCTGAGCATCTCGTCCGACGGCACCACCAGTGTGCGCGCCGCACCGTATTCACCATGCCCCGTTGTCTTCGCGCCCAACGCGACGTACGCGCACCCGTGGCAAACCAACTACTCCATTCAGTTGCCATCCACCTCCGCACCGAAACCCACGTATCGATTCGTCGCTCGGCTGGCCGGCCGTCAATCCGTCTCGGTGTCATCGAGCGGGAAGGCAACGGTCTCAAACGGCGTGCAGACGTCTCACATCCTCAAGTTCACGTACCAGATCTCCAGCAATGGGTGTCCGTCGAACATCGGGACCATTACGGTCATCGAGGACCCCCTGACGACGTTTGCTCTGACCGCGAAGCCAACGTCGGGGAAGTCGCCGCTGTGGGTGGACTTCACTGCGGGCAAACCCGATTACCACAGTGAGCGGAGGTATGTCCTGAACTTCGGCGACGGAACGTCGGCGAGCTTCACCTCCCGTGCGGCCTCGCACGTCTACACGAAGAAGGGCACCTACACGGCGGTCGCAACGGCCTCAGACGTCGGTACCGGGACTGCCAAGGCGTCCGTCACCATCTCCGTTGGCGATCCGCTCGCGAGCAAGAAGGTCGACAAGGTCATGACCTGTGTCGCCGCCTATCGCCAGGCAGACCCGTTCTACAACGTGTATGCAGATGTGAGAATCACGCTGCACGGCCAGGTCAGCGGCAACGTCTACACCTTCACGTCTGCATCCTGGCAATTCACGAAGGCGAGAACGTACAACGGCGAGGTATTGAGCTTCGGCGCCCAGAGCAACCTCAACATCAAAGCACCCATCGACTGGAAATCGGCCGACACCCTCGGAGCGTCCGGCGACCTCATCATCAAGCGGTTCTACAGCCGCAAGGGCTCGACGGTACAGGTGCAAGCCATTCCCGATGTGAAGAGCAATCCCGATCCAACCTGCACGGCGTCGGTCACCGTGTAGCACTGCCGCCACGCCTGCGTCGGGCGTGGTGGATGCCGATGGGACGGACCACGTCGTGACGGTCCTCACCAGCCCATCGGTGCCGTCGCCCCCGACCACCGAGCCGATGGTTCCTCAGGCCCAGTACGACATCCCTGTCTCGGGCACCGTCGTCCCCGGGAAGCGCATGGCGACCGAGCACGGCCTGACCATCACTGCCAAGTCCTTCCAAACCCCCGCCGGGGTGATGACCAACCTCGATCGAGCCATGGACGTCCTGGCGGATTGGACCACCGCTGGTCCGCAGCACCAGCCACCGGGCAGCGACCGGATGACGGTGACCTACTCCAAGGACACCCGTGTGCTGGTGGTCGTCGCCCGCCCCAACCGCGAGCAGGGCACGATCTACCGAACCGAGGTCACCGTCACCGCCGAGCGACGGTGACGGTGGGCGCCGAGCTGTCCCGTCGGCCCGTCGGCGCAATCAAGGCGGCAAAACGCACAGTGACCAGCACGTTGGTGCTGGTCACTCTGGTGTCGAAGGGGGGACTACACCCCTACCTACATGGACGACCGAGCTGGCCCTGAAGTAAAGAACCCGCAGGTCACAGGGTATTTCGAGTGGCACACGCGACGCCTACGGATTCTCTTGGCCACCCCGCTCGAGCAGAAGCCTCGCCACCCGTGGGTCGCCATCGCTCATGAACTCAGCGAGGCTCGGTGTTGCGGGGACAACACCAGGCTCGGCCAGGTCGAAGCGCAGCCAGGACACCACCTCTCGCAGCGTTGCCTCGTACTTGTCCGAGCACTCAGGGTCGGCGCATCGCACCTTCACGGAATCCGTCGGGTCGCGATCGGCGTCATAGCTCCGGGCGAACCGTTCGACCTCCGCAGCATCGACGACGACGTGGAGGCCGCTGCCGCACGGGCAGGTGAAGGTCGGCGTGCTGCTGGCCTCAGGCATCTGGATCTCCGTTCGTGGCTCTGGTGAGTAGCGAATCCCGAGGGTCCGCTCGGAGTATGCGGGCTCGGTGATCGAAGAGGTCGGCCGTGAGGTCAGCGACACAGCGTGCCAACGCTGCCCGGGCTACGGGTTTGTACCGCTTGAGCCCTCCTGGCCGGCCCCGCAGGTCGGGCCGGAGGCCCCGCAACGCACGAAAGGCCTCCTCCGCGGTGCGGGGTTCGACCCACTTCTCGACGGACATGGCCTGGACGCGAGCGAACCAGTCGTCGAACGCCTGGACCGCCTTCGGCATCCCGCTGGGACTCGCCCCCGCTGGTGGTGGAGGGGCATCGTTCGCGACCCAATCAGCGACGTGAAGCACCAGATCCGTGGCCTCTGCGTTCAGTTCACCGGGTGCGATTGACCGACCGGTGAGACGCAGCAGCTCGCTACAGAAGACCCTCTCGTCCAGTCGGTTCGACAGTCCGTAGTCACGCGGCACCGAGTAGTACCACCAGCGAGGGTCCCGCCGTTCAGCGAGGTCAGGATCAGTGGCCATCAGGCGGGTCCTCGGCGCTGGGATCCTCACCATCGATCACGCGCCAGATCGGGTCGTTCTCCTGTTTCAGAACCGTGGCTGCCATGGCCTTGCCCATCACGTCGAAGTACTCCGCCTCCGAGAGCCCCTCGGTATCGGCGAGCTTCTTCCAGGCGAGGTTCAGCTGCAGGGACAGCATTGCGATGACGCCCACTGCGTCGCCTTCGGCCGACTCTAAGACGAGTCGGTCGAACACGTGCGGGTCATCGGAGGAGACTGCCGTCACCAGGGCCACGCTTAGAGGCGCGGCGTCGATCGCTCGTTCTGCCATGCCCGAACGGTACCCGGGAGGGGTGACAGTCTCAGGTGATGCGCCCCGTCTCGCGGGCCCAGGCTTCGACGTCGGGCCAGTTCCACGAGGGCTGCCCGCTGACGGTCCACCTGGGCTCAGGGAGCACCTTGCGGGTGCGCCACACGCGTGCGGTCTGAGGCTTCACGCCTAGCCGCTGGGCGATCTCTGCCAACCCCACCGGGTCGCACCCCTGTATATCTGCTGTTGACACTTCGGGACCCACGCCTGTAGCTTACCTGTTGACACTGACAGTGACCCGGGCGGTGTATCAGCACCCCCGGGTCTGGCCCGAACCCCTGGAGGTTCTGACATGCCGAAGGTACCAACGCGCCGTGACAGCGGCACGACCCCCGCCGAGCGGTTGGGGGCAGCGCTCCACGAGGCACTGCACCACCTCGAGGTGACGCTCGACCTCGTGGGCACCTACAGCGCCCTGTACGACGAGCTGATCGAACCGACCGAGGACGGCACCGACATGGTGGGACCCCGGGTGCTCGAGGACGCCACGGGGCTCACCCTCCTCGGCGACCTGCTCAGCGAAGCGGGAGAGGCGATCACCGAGCGCCTATGCGTCGGCTCGAAGGGCCTGACGGTCGACGTGTATCGGGCCCAGGTCGACCTGTACACGCCTGAGGTCATCGCTGCCGGGGTGGCGGCCTGCCGCCCGGCGAGCCTGCCCGGGATCCTGGCCGAGTTGGCGATCGTGGACCCCGCGGCTCATCAGCGGATCGTGGCCGTGATCCGGGCGATAGTCGACCGTCAGCCGATCCCCTGCACCGTCGAGGGCTGCAGTTGGGCCGCACCAGCCGGCGACAGCCCGGGCTGGTCGACGCACGTTGATTCCGTGCACCCGATCGGTGGCTCGTGATGGCCGACAGCACCAGCGTGGGCGCCCGCTACCCACTACACGAGCTCGAGGCACTGCTGCGTTGGCCCTTGGTCGATGAGCTGGCCGAGATGTGTGGCGTGACCGAGGCGGCGGTGAAGGGCTGGAAGATCCGTGGGCTCTCCCACGATCAGGCGGATCGTCTCGCTTGCCGCTTCGGCTACCACCCGGCCCTGGTCTGGACCGACTGGATCGCGTGCGTCCAGCACCCACGAGGGACCCCGCATCAGGCGGTCAGGCCTCGTCGGGTCACGCCGGCTTACGGGGAAGGCTCACCGGGTGAACGGGTCGAGCGAGCGTTGCGGCGCCAGAGGGTCGGCGCCCCGGCCTGACCGGCGAGAACAGGAGATGATCGGACGCTGGCCCGGTTCCGCAAGGGACCGGGCCAGCCCGCGTCAGATCCGAACCATGGCCTTGTCGATGGCGGTGGCCGTGTTGGTGAGGAACCGGGCGAAGTTCCCGGCCTGGGCGATGACGTCCGCTGGCGGCATGCCGTGCTCGTGCAGGTGGTTGAGGTGGGCCACGATCCGGTCGGCCAGGGTGTCGAGCTCGGCGAACAGGGCTTCGCCCTCGGCCCTCGTCTCGTCGCGGTCGCTCACGGGCTGGCCTTCGCTTCGAGGTGGGCGGCCTGCCGGAAGATCGCTTCGAGCCCCACTTCTTCGTTCACGGTTTCGACGTTGACGAGGGGCCCGACGCGAGGTGTGGCCTTGTGGATGGCGTCGGCCACGGCCACCATCAACTGCTTGGTCCTCTGGTCGTCGTCGGCGTTGGAACTGTCGTCGCAACAGCACACCCCGGACGACGACGCCACCTGGGAGGCGGCCTGTGCCATGTCGGGGATGGTGGCGATCGGGGTCGAGGGCTTCGCCGGGGTGTGCCCGCCCCAATGTTCCTGGCCCTTGCCGGGCTTCTTGTTCGGGATCATCTGGATCGGGTGACCGCCCCAGCCCTCGTCGCCCTTGCCGAGCTTCCCGACACGCCCCCACCCGGTACCGGTGAGCGCCATCTGCACCGCGGCCTCCTGGGCCTGGTTGCGGATCGTTTCACCGCCACGAACGATCGCCGCCACTTCCTTGCCGGGGGGTGCGTCGACGTAGCCGCCAGAGTGGAAGTGGGGCACGGGGAGCTGGTTGCCGAGGTTGCCCCACGCGTTGTTGCCCGAGCCATGACCATGGAAGGTCACAGGCCCAACGTCCGGCAGGTCCCAGCCGCCTATCTGGCCGCCACCGACGTCACCGAAGGGGGTGTGCACGGTCGGCATCGTGAACGCCGGGAACCGCAGCCGGTTCCACATGTCGATCATGCCGTTCAGCATGTTCGCGAACTCCGTACCGATCCCGTCCCACATGCCGGTCGCCTCCTTGGCGACGGCGCCGGGGATCGAGTCGAGCCATGCGACGGCGGTCAGGCCCCACTCTGCTTCGTGGGCCTTCATCGACCCTGCGAACGGACCCATCATGGAGTCGACCACCAGATGCTCCCACCAGGACGGGTCACCCACCCGGTCCTTGAGGTAGCTCTGCGTCATCGACCAGGCGAGGTCGAAGGCGGCCGTCATCGCCGTCTCGGCTGCCGGTTCGCCGTGCTCGTTCCACCATTTGGTCGTGGCGTCGATGATCTCGTCGCCGTGCTCATCCCAGGCCTTGGCCAGCCCGTCGATGTCCTCGCCGAGCTTGTCCGCTACGCCATTGAACCCGCCTTCCTTGTAGGCCTCCACGAGCCCGCCGAGGTAGTTCTGAAGGCCGAGCTGCGCGGTCCGCTGCCAGCCCTCCCACTTCGACGCCAGGTTGTCGCCCACCTTCTGGCCAACGATGTCGGCAGCCCCGCCGATCTGACCCAGGGTCGCCACGGCGGTGGCGGGGTTCATTGAGGTGAGGGCGAGCTGCAGATCCTCGGCGCTCGTGCCGAACAGGTCGATCAGCGCGGTGTTCTTGGTGACCGGATCGGTCATGGCATTGATCTTGGTGATGACGTCCGACAACGCCTGAGCGGCCCCGTCACCGCCCTCGGCGGCCATCCTGGTGTACTTCTCGGCGCTCAGCCCCAGGATCTCGTAGCCCTGTGCCGAGGTGGCCGAGGCGTCCTTGGAGCGGAGCCCAAACTCCTTGATGCCGTTGGCGATGGTGTCGGTGTCGCGGGCACCGGCCTTCAGGCCCTGCAAGATGAGCCCCACGGCCATGTCGCCCGAAACGCCGGCCTTCTGGAACTCGACGCTGTACTCCTTGATGCTGTCGAGGAAGTCGTCGCTGGCCCCCGCTCCCCGCTGGTACCCCTTGACCAGCAGGTCGAACGCCTCGCTGCTGTCCTTCACCAGATGGGTCTTCACTGCGTTGCCGGCGGCCTTAGCTGCCAGCGGGATGTCCTGACCGAACACCGAGGTAAGGATGAGGAGCTTCGTGGTGACCTTCTCGACGTCGGCCGACGTCGACTTCTCGTCGATCAGCCCGTTTGCGAACGCTGACTCCACGGCCTCGTGGACCTGATCGATCGACTCGCCCCAGCCGGATGCGAACACCGCCGCGGCGGCCTTGGAGAACTTGTCGGCAACCTTCGGGTCCAGGTCGAGCCGGGCCGCCATCAGATCGCTGAGCTTCTCGCGGGACAAATACTCGTCCATCGCGTCGAACAGCTTCGAGCCGATCGCCCCACCAACAACCCCCGCCGCAGCCATGGCCGCTGTCTTCCAACCACCGATCATGTCGACCAGGTTCTGCTGGCCACGTTCACCATCGGCGGCGATCGCATCGACGTCGACGTGCGGCACGATCGGCGTCTCACCACGACCCCGCAGCCGGTCGAACAACGACTCGGCCGACGACACGGGCCCCTTCACGCCTGAGGCATCAGCGGAGAGCTCGAAGCGCTTCTCGGCATCAGCACGGGCAGCGTCAGCCCACGACGCCGCCTCGCTCGTCGGGGCCTTCACCCCCGACGCGTCCGCAGTGATCCCCCAGGGCTTCACTGCTGCGCTCCGGGCGGTGTCCACCGCACCAGACGCCGCCTTCGCGGTCGAGGCCACCCCGCCATCCACGGCGTCGAGCCGCATCGGTGCCTCGATCGACTTCCGGGCCGCGTCGACAGTGCCGGCGGCCTTGTCCGCCCCCGGCTTCACCTTGGCGTCATCCACCGTCAACGTCAGGGTGAGGTCACGTTGGGCAACCCACTTCTCTGCCCGCTTCAGAGCTTCAGCCAGCTGCTTGTCAGTCAGGTCGGTGATGCCCAAAGCGAAGTACAGGCTGCCAACCTCGAACGACGAGCCGGTCACGACGTCGGCCCGTCGAGCTCGCGCCAGGCCTTGGCGGTGTCGTCACGCTGCTGGGCCACGTTGGCCCGGTCTTCGGCCTGGCGCTCGGCTGCCGGCTTCGCGGCCGCCGTCGCCATGGCTTCCGCCACCGCTTCCTCGAGGGTGCTTGCCATCAGGGCGCCTTTGGGGCGTAGTACTCGGTGGCCTCTGGATCGAACCCGGGGTGAGCCACCAGGAACTCCTCCGTCGTGGTCGGGAAGGGCTTCGGGCCCGACCGCCAACCCAGGTCAGCGAGCTGCGACGCCGCTGATCCTGACTCGATGGCCCGGTACTGGCTGAGGAGGCTCCCCTGCTTCGTCTGGGCCTGGCTCTGGGCCCGGCGGCGTTCCTGTGCCGCTACGGCCTGCGCCGCCGTGACCGGGGCACGGGGCACCGTCTGATTGATCTCCTTCGCCCGTTCGTAGGCCTTGGCGAGCGTCGTCGAGGCATCACGCAGGTCGCTCGGAACCCCACCCGCCATCTGGTCCACGACGGGGCCCACGGCCGCACCGACGGCTTCGAGCGGTGAGATCGCTGTCAGGCTGCCCACCCCGACGAGCCGGACCGACTTCGGTCCGTTCGCGTACGGGCCTGGCACGAACCCGAGCTCGGCCCGCTCAGGCAGGGACTCAACCAGGCCGTGCCAGCGCACCACGTTCGCCTCGTGCTCGGCGGCCGCGGCCCACAACGCCTTCACCGCCTGCGCAGCCTTCTCCCGCAGCTTCTCGATGTTCGCCATGGCGGCGTTGCTGGCGATCTCGGCCGACACATCGTCTCGGATCCTGACGGCGTGGGCGGCCTGCGCCTCGGCACGCTCCCGAGCCCGCCGCTGGTTGCGCAGCTCGCCGGCCCGGTCCACGACCACCTGGGCGTGCTCGCGGGCGTGCTCAGCGGCCACCAGATCGGCCGCCGTGGCGGAACCACCCGACAGGATCGACTCCTCGATACGAGCCACCTCGGCGGTGGCATCGGCGAGGGACTGGTGGGCCACCTGCACCTCGTCAGGCGGCGTGGTCGTGGGGGTCTGCGGCATCTTCGTTCTCCGGTTCCGGTAGGGCCTCTGCGGGGATCACCCACGTACGGCCATCGATCTGTTCAGCACCTGGGATTCGCCCCAGACGAGCCCGTGACCTGACCGCCTGGGGCGAAATCCCGAGCCGACGAGCGGCCACCTCGGTGCTGACCCCCACACTCTGCGCCACCCGTGTGTCGGTGCTTTCGCCGCCGAAACCTCGGCCGGCGCCGTGGTCCTCCTCCACCTGCAGCAGCAGCCTGCGCAACGGCATCAGCACCCGATCGGGGCCTGCGAACTCGGGCCGTACCTCGAGCAGGCGCCCAATCGCGGCCACCACCTGACGGGCAGGGCCTGCCGGGATGAGCAGCGCAGGGCCATCCGGCGTCTTCACGATGCGTGCCGCCGTCACCAGCCGCGCTCGTGATCCTCGGAGCCCACCGGTCCACCGAGTGCCCGGTAGTGCTGGGCCAGCCGCGGGCGCTCGTACACCGCTACGCCTGCAGGTGTGGACAGCAGCTCGCCGAAGCCCACCATGTCGGCCTCTGGTCGGCCACCCCGGACGTGGCGGATGCACGACAGGGCCTGGCACAGAGCCATCGCCACGTCGTCATGGCCCTTGGAGTCCGGCACGCTGATCTTCGTGGTGCCGGACTCCATCGTCTCGAACTCCAAGGCCTCGAGCTGCCGACGCAGCACCGGCTCCGCCGGCAGCACGATCCGGTGCTGGTCCAGCAACAGCTTCAGCACCCCGAACGCGTTCTGCTTCCGGGCCGTCGTGGTCCACACCGGCCGAGCCCACGACCTGACATCGCGAAGTCGCAGGGACTCCTGCAGCAGCTCGGTTGGGCCCGTGCCCACCCCGTTCATCTCCGACGCGATCCCTCGCATCTGGTAGCCGCCCACCGACGGGTCAGACCACCGGGCGATGTCCCGCGCCCACTCGTTCATCGAGCCCAGCCGCTCCGACACCCACGGCACCACGAACAACGGATCGTCCCGGAACTGGCCCTGCGGATCGTTCGGACCCAGAACTCCGATCACCGCCAGAGCGTTGGAGTCCCGCCGGCCGCCCCAGTCGACCCCGGCCACCGCGAGCTGACCACGGGCTTTGTCCGGGTGGATCATTTCGAACGGCGCAACACAGGCATCGATCTCATCGGCCGTGAAGTACTGGCCGGCCTCGTCGGTCCACTCCGCCAACACCTCCCGCTGGAACACCCGCGGATCGTCCGTCGTCCGCCAGAACTCGATCAGCCCCTCGTCGACCATCGGCGACACCGTGGACGGCCAGTGGAACGACTCCACCGTGATGTCCCCGGCCTGCACCACTGGCCCCTGGCCCGGCTTCGCCAGGTGGTAGTGCTTCGCGAAGAACCGGTCCCGCTTGCCCCGCGGCGTCGACGCCATGAACACCCTCGAGCCCGGGCGGGCCAGGATCGTGAACCGGGCCGCGCGCCAGATTTCTTCGTCTTGGTAGCACGCCTCATCCAGAATCAGCAGGTCGATCGTCTTGCCACGCACCTGCTTCTCCGACTGCGGCACACACCGGATCGTCGACCCATTCGACAACGTGATCGTGCTCGCCGTCTCGTCCACCACCGACCCCGCCAACAGCGGCGACGACGCCAACCGTGAGATCTCCGCCAGGAGGTCTTTGGCAGCGTCATCGCCCGCGCTGAGCACCAGGACCCGGAACCCGGGGGTGCGGAACGCGTGCCACAGAGCCAGCACCGCCAAGGTGCGGCTCTTCCCCGCCTGGCGGCCGATGCACGCGCACACGATCCGGGCGACCGACGTCGCCAGCTTCAGCTGATGCGGCCACAAGGCCTCCCCCGTCAGGACCCGGGCGAAGTAGCCCACGTCCGCCCGCGCCCGATCCACCACGTCGATGTCAGCCACCGTGGGCCTCCCGTGCTGCGGCCTCAGCCATGAGCTTCGCCATGTCCACCTGACCAGCGGCCACGTCACGACCGAGACGGGCCCGGGACAACGGATCCATCCCCAGCTTCGACCCCAAGGAGTCCACCCGGGCCTGGCACCGCAGCAGGAACGTCGCCGCCGACCGCACCTCACCCTCAGCATCCACCAGGCCACCAGCCGAACCACCCAGATCAGCCAGGTACGCCTCCAAGAGCTCCACCTGCGCCAACGCCGTGCAGTACGCCCCGATCGTCGGAGCATCAGCCGGTGTCCACCACGTCACCGTCGCCCGCAACTGGGCCTCCACCTCCCGGGCACGCGGCTGGTAGCGGGCCGGCGAGTAGGCCCCATGCTTGAGGCTCAGCTCATGGCCAGGCTGGAACGGCGGCCACGAGTAGCCACGCGCAGGCCGCACCTCGTCGGTGGGGGTGTCCCCCTCCCCCGCCATCAGGCCACCTCGAGCAGGTCGACGGGCAGGCCGAGCTCGAGCGCCACCAGCTCCGGCGCCCACCCGAACCGGCCCAGCAGATCCTCAGCGACCAGCCATGCCCGCACCTCGGCCTCACCGAACGCGGGCCACACGTCCGACGGCAACAGGTTCAGCGCCACCGCAGCCACGTCCGCCTCCACGTCGGTGAGCCCGACCTTGCGCCAGCGCGTGATGACCTTCTTCGACACCCCGAACAGACGGCCCAGCTCCCGGACCCCACCGGGGGCCTCGCCCACCTGCTGCCCACCCACCTGGCCGTACACCACGCCCGTGGCCGCACCGAGGGGATCGAAGGGCCACAGGTTCGTGGTGGTCACCGCTGCTCCTCCGCCACGATCGAGCCGCACACCCGACACCAGGCTGGGTCGAGCGGCGACAGGTCGGGCAGGGTGCAAGCGCACGAGCCCAGGCCGGCGAACTCGCTGTCGTGCATCAGCCGGGTGGGCGGCACCGACAGGTCAGCCACGATGACCTCGGTGGCACCACGGGCCACGACCAGCGGCACCGTCACCCCATCGGCGGTCAGGCCCCATGCGGCGAGGGCGCTGCGCAGCCACAGCCCGTCGTCGCCACCAGGGCGCGTGAGCAACCACCAGCCAGGCGCCGACGAGAGGGACGACACGGGCGCGGTCACCGGGACACCTCGGGGCATGTACCGATCGGTCGGTGTGCGACTCCGAACCCCGACACCAACCATCCCCATGCGATCGGGGCCCACCAACGGGCCACCTCGCACGCATCATTTCTGCAGACCAGCGACAGGGCGCGGACGACCCGGGCCACGCTGGATCCGAGGACTTCTTTCTTTATTTCGTTTGTACGGGGATAAGGATTACTTCCCTCGTTATGGGTTTCTTCGTTTCTTTCGTAGGTAATGAGGGTGTCTTTCATGGCCTGCCTTGTTGTCGCTGTCTGGGCGGTCTTGTACGTGGGAGAACGAACTAACGAACTAAGTGCGGGGGTCATGACTGCCCGCCGACGTAGCGGACGACGGTCGGGGGTCGCCCCTTCTGGCCGGGCTGGCGCACCGTCTCGGCCACGACTTGGCCGGCTGCGCTCAGCTCATCGAGGGCGTGGCCGATCACGGCTGCCGTGGTGTTGCGGCCGAGGAGCGCGTGCAGTGCGGTGGTGCGCAGACCATCGGGGCCGGCGCCGATGATGGCGGCCAGCAGCGTCTCAGCGAGGGTGGTGGACGGCGGGAAGATCAGGGCAGTGGTGGCTCTGCAGTAGCGCCAGAACGCCCATGCGGCGTTGAGGTGGTGGGTGTCGACGTGGGGCGCGCCGTCGGCGATGGCGTACACGAGGGAGAGCCGGAGCACCTGGGCTTCTGCTCGAGCGATGGCGGCGCCGAGGAGGCCGGGCGGGTCGTCGCTGGCCATCACGTGGTACAGGTCGTGCCACCGGTCGGCGCAGCCCGGGGTACGGGTGTAGAGGCCGTGCCGTCGGGCGGTGGCGAGGTTGGTGCCGAGCGTGTCGGCGGCCTGTTCCACGATGGCTTCGGGGATGTTGCCGCCTTCGGGGAGGAGTTGCGATCGTGCGGCGTAGACCCAGAGGAACCGGTTGACCGTGCCGCCATAGGTGTCGGTGTCCGAGAGCGTCTTGTGGAGCTCGGCCATCGTGATGTCGCAGCTCGCACCGACGTGGTAAGTGCCTTCGCGCACGATCTGGGTGCCGTGGCCGCGGGTGCGCACCGCGAGCGTGGACCCGTCGAAGGCATCGCGGATCCCCTGGCCGAGGGTGGAGCCATCCCGGCCGGCGACCTTGAGCACGCTGGCGAACTCGCTGGCTCGGATCAGGGTGCGGGTGTCGCGTGGCCCCCCATCCTCGCCTTCGGCGTTCTGATCGCTGAGCGCCTGGATGAACGCTTCCCCTGACCCGAACCCGCCGAGGATCCGGTCAGTCGTGAAGTCGTGATCGATCTTCGCCAGCACGGAGCGCGCACCGTTGAAGGCCGTTCCCTTCCGGCCCTTCGATGAGTCGGCGACCACCGTGGCGAACAGGGATCCGGGGTGTCGGCCGCCACCAGCGAGGAGGTGCGGCCCGTTGTTGGCCAGCACGCCGACCCCGACAAGGAGGTGAGCGAGGATGGCAACAGGGTCGGCCTCAGTGTGCGGTGCGGCGTCGACCACGTACCGGCCGATGGGCCCGTAGAGGGCGTCGGGGTGGAGCGTGGGGCGTTCCTCACCGTGCTCGTTGTCGGGGACCACGGTGAGGGCCGGCGTCGTCACGCGGTGGGCCGGTGGTCGACACCCACGAACTCGCGGCCAGCTGCAGGCCACAGGTTTGCGGCCAGGAGGTCGCCGAGGGGCGTGCAGATGAGAGCGGCCACCTCGCCATCGGGCGGGTCTTCTCGGAACGCCACGACGGGCCGGCGGATCGGATCGGTGCCGTCGGCGTTCACGTAGTTGGCCCAGTGGCCGGTCGCTGGGATCAGGCTCACGTGGCACTCCTGGGCGTGGGGCGAGCCGGCGTGACCCGCCATCGCGGTGGTGGGTCGTCGAGCAGGGCCGCCGGCTTGTGGGCCTTGAGCTGTGCCCTGGCGTCGCCGATGTTGTTGTGCATCGCATCGAGGTAGGACTGCCGGTCGGCAGCGGTCACCGGCTCCGGGTGGAACTCGTCGAGGTAGCTCATGCCGCCTGCTCCGTCGGTTCGGCCTGCCTGCGCTGCTCGGCTTCGGCGATGATCCGGGCGAAGGCCCGGAGGCCGCGGGCGCTGGGCAGTGGGCATGGTGCGGGGAAGGTCACGATCACGGTCTGCGCCATCACGCCACCTCCCTCTCAAGGCGAACGAGGAGTCGGCCGTAGGCGATCGCGGCGTCGCCACGGGGTTGCCGCTCGCCGGCCTCCCACCGCCAAACCGTGGTCGGGGACACACCAGGGCCCACCGCCGACGCAAGCTCGGCGAGGCTGAGGCCCGCGGCCTCTCGGATCATGCGTGCCTGTCCGCTGGCGACCATCTGCCTCACCCGCACCAGGGCGAGGACCGTGTTGGGGGATTGCTTGGGGGTCTGCACGCCCTACACGGTTACACTTCGGGAAGGTTTTGACTATACCTTCCCCATACCGAATTCCCAGCCGCTTATGGGAAGGCTCAGACCGTACGTGTTGACGGTACCTTCCCGGAAGCGTACCGTCTCGTTTCATGAACGATCCCCGCAAGACACATGCCGGGCTCTGGCCCGATCCGAAGAACGGTCCCTGGATGATCGTGCTCACGTGGGCGCCGATGGATGGGCGCATGGAGTGCGTCGGGGTGGAGATCCGCTCCTACGTCGAAGACGGGATGGACATGGACCTCGAGGGCGCGCAGCTTCGGGGGGCTGAGGTAACGCCCATGTCCGCAGAGACGTGGCGGCAAGTCCCGATCGCCAGCGTCATCGCCGCCGACCGTACAAGGACGGTGGAGTGGCTCGAGTCCACGAAGGCTGGCGGCGGACCCGGGTTCGAGGTCAAGGACTGGGCCGGGACGGGTCGGAAGCCACGGCACAGCGCCTCCCGTGTTGCTGAGATCTACACCGAGGCATGGCAGCGGGGAGAGCACCCTACAAAGGCCGTTGCAGAGGCCCTAGGGATCTCGTCATCGGCTGCCGCCAAGCAGGTGTCTCGCGCTCGAGCGCTCGGCGCCCTGCCGCCGACCATGAAGGGCCGAGCAAAGGGGCAGGAGTCGTGAAGTTCGCCTTCTACGGTCGCGTGAGCACCGAGGATCAGCAGGACCCAGCGAGCTCGAAGGGCTGGCAGCTCACCCGGTCGAAGCAGCTCATCGAGCCGCTGGGCCACGAGGTGGTGGCCGAGTACTTCGACATCGGCCAGTCCCGATCACTGCCGTGGAAGCGCCGGCCCCAGGCCGCTGCGCTCCTCACAGCGCTGGCCGATCCTGGCCGCGGGTTCGATGCCGTTGTGGTGGGCGAGCCGGCCCGTGCGTTCTACGGCAACCAGTTCGGCCTCACGTTCCCGGTGTTCGTCCACCACGGTGTCGGCCTCTGGGTGCCCGAGGTGGGCGGTGCCGTCGACCCAGGCTCAGAGGCTCACGACCTGGTGATGAACGTCTTCGGCGGCATGAGCAAGGGCGAGCGCACCCGGGTGAAGATCCGGGTTCGGTCGGCCATGGCTTCGCAGGCGGCGACCGAAGGCCGGTTCCTCGGTGGCCGGCCCCCGTACGGCTACATGCTCGGCGACGCCGGGCCACACCCGAACCCGTCGAAGGCCGCGATCGGCCAGCGGCTCAAGGTGCTGGTGGTCGACGACACGGCGGCTCCGGTGGTCAAGCGGATCTTCGCCGAGTACATCGCCGGCCGCGGGCTCGGTGCCATCGCCGAAGCCCTCACCGCCGACGGGATCCCCTCCCCCAGCGGCCACGACCCGGCCCGGAACCGTCACCGCCAGTCGGCCCGGGGCGCCTGGTCGAAGTCGGCGATCAGGGCCATCCTCATGAACCCGCGCTACACGGGGCGCCAGGTGTGGGGGAAGCAGCGCAAGGACGAGGTGCTTGTCGACGTCGAAGACGTGGCGCTCGGTCACCAGACGGTGCAGCGGTGGAACGATCGGGCGGACTGGATCTGGTCGGCCGAGCAGACCCACGAGGCCATCGTCAGCGCCGAGGTGTTCGCCCAGGCGGCCGACCAGCAGGCCACCCACGGCAACCGCCCGAAGGCGCCGCGGACACGCCGCACGAGCCGGCCCTACATGCTCCGTCGGCTGGTCCGGTGCGGGGTGTGCGGCCGGTCGATGGAGGGCACTTGGAACAACGACAAGGCCCACTATCGCTGCAAGTTCCCGTCGGAGTACGCCGCGGTCAAGGGCCTCGACCACCCGCGCACCGTGTACCTGCGTGAGTCGGCCATCGTGCCAGCGATCGACGAGTGGATCGCCGACCTGTTCGCGCCGGAACGCCTGGATGAGACGTGCGCCGCCCTTGCCACCGAGGATGCCGGGCCTGACGAGGTGGCCACCGCTCGAGCTGGTGCAGCGAAGCGTCGAATCACCGACTGCGACAGCCGCCTGGCCAAGTATCGGGCCGCACTCGAGGCCGGCGCCGACCCGGTGGTCATCGGTCAGTGGCTTGCCGAGGTCCGGGTGGAGCGGGAGGCGGCCGAGCGGGAGCTCCACGCTGCGCAGCCCGTCGATCGGAGTGACGCAGATGGGATGCGCAAGGCGGTGGAGGCCCTGGGCGACATGGCCATGGTGCTCGGCGAGGCGGCCCCAGCCGACAAGGCGGAGGTGTACGCCAGCCTCGGTGTTGAGCTGGTGTTCCATCCGGGGAGCCGCACCTGTTCGGTGCAGCTCAACCCGTCTGGCGCATGTACTACCGGTGGTGTCGAAGGGGGGACTTGAACCCCCACGCCCCTAAGGGCACTAGCCCCTCAAGCTAGCGCGTCTGCCAATTCCGCCACTTCGACGTGGCGCCCCGGGCATGCCCGGTGCGGGTGTTGATGGTAGCGCACCGGCGAGTGAGGCCTGAACGCTGAACCTGTCAGGTCGGCGTGCTCATGAGGAGGCCGAGCGACAGGGTGGTGAAGGCGAAGATCAGGCCCGAGACCACGGTGAAGCGGTCCAGGTTCTTCTCTACCACGGTGGAGCCCTGCGCCGCAGCGCCCATGCCGCCACCGAACATGTCCGAGAGGCCGCCGCCCTTGCCGCTGTGCAGCAGCACCAGGCCAAGCATGACGAAGCAGTTCACGACATGGAGACCGACGAGGAAGTACAGCACGGCAACGCCTTTCGGAAACGATGCCCCCGTCCCCGAGGGCTGGACCAGTGTAACGGCCCGCCCCGCGCGCCCGGGTATCGGTCCCCCACCGATGTTCGACCACGTCAGGTGGGGACGGCGGCACCGATCTGGACGGGGGTGTCGATCGGGTGGTGGCAGGCGAACTCGTGGTGCGCCTCGCCCGACAGCGGCGGTTCCTCGGTGGCACACAGGTCGGTGGCCCGCCAGCAACGAGTGCGGAAGTGGCAGCCGCTGGGCGGGTCGATCGGGCTGGGGACGTCGCCCTCCAGGATGATCCGCTTCCGCTTGCGCTCCAGTGCGGGATCCGGGATGGGCACCGCCGACATGAGGGCCCGCGTGTAGGGATGGCGGGCGTTCTTGTAGATGGCCTCGCGATCGCCGATCTCCACGATCTTGCCCAGGTACATGACCGCCACCCGGTTGGAGATGTGGCGGACGACGGAGAGGTCGTGGGCGATGAAGAAGTAGGCCATCCCCCGCTCGTCCTGGAGCTTCTTGAGCAGGTTGACCACCCCTGCCTGGATGGACACGTCGAGCGCGGAGACGGGCTCGTCGAGCACGATCAGCTCGGGGTCCACGGCGAGGGCTCGGGCGATGCCGACCCGCTGGCGCTGACCGCCGGAGAACTCGTGGGGGTACCGGCTGGCGTGTTCGGGTGACAGGCCGACGATGGAGAGCAGCTCGCTGACCTCGGCTCGGCACTTGTCCTGCTTGAGGCCCTGGTGCACCAGGAACGGTTCGGCCAGGGCCTCACCGATGGTCATGCGGGGGTTGAGCGACGCGTACGGGTCCTGGAACACCATCTGGATCCGGCGGCGCATGGCCCGCTTGTCCTTCTTCTCCAGCACGGCCAGGTCCTCGCCACCCAGCAGCACCTGGCCGCTGGTGGCGGGAAGCAGGCGCATGAGCACGCGACCCAGGGTGGACTTGCCGCAGCCCGACTCGCCCACCACGCCGAGCGTCTCGCCCTTCTCCAACGAGAACGAGACATCGCTCACGGCGTGGACGGTGGCCCGACCGGGCCCGATGGACCGGGTGCGCGGACCGGGGAACTCCTTCACCACGTTGCGGGCTTCCAGCAGCGGCGCGGTCATGGCTCACCACCTTCGTCGTCTCGGCTGCCGTGGGAACTGGTCTGGGCCGCGCCGTCGCG